>Ga0065711_1000281_pt1 | contig 75572 bp, 57 predicted proteins | sample Hoacrofraction12_FD_59098 | JGI IMG/M metagenome (GOLD analysis project Ga0065711, IMG submission 59098) | Hoatzin crop microbial communities from Cojedes, Venezuela - Epithelial fraction 12 v2 (version 2) | ecosystem: Host-associated > Birds > Digestive system > Esophagus > Crop | place... | reverse complement strand
AGGGGAGGGGAGGGGAAGGGAGCCCTGCTTAGCCGCGGGCTGGCGGCCGAGCGGCCCGGCCTGCTGCAGCGAGGAGCGCGCCTGGGGGCCGTGTCCTCACAGGGTGCTGCTGTGGGCGAGATCACGAAGCGCTCCCTCTGCCGGCCCTCAGTGACAAACCGCACCTCTAGCTGCCCGCTGCCTTCAAGGCCAGGAGCTCCGAGCAGCCTTGTCTAGGGGAAGGTGTCCCTGCCCGTGGCAGGGGGGGTGGAACCGGGTGATCTGCAAGGCCCCTTCCAACCCAAGCCGCCCTATGATTCCATGATTCCATTCCGAGATGGCCTTCTGGCTAGAGAATTAGTTATTCTTCTTAACATTTTCCCTCAGGAACTCGCGTCCTTTGCGACGGGGCCCAGGCAGAACAACAGTGTTTTCTATGAAATCCGCGCGTACGACATTAAGCCGTCGAGGATGAAGGAGTTTGTGGAAATGGTCGGCAAGCACTTCCACCTTCGCACGGCTCACTCGGAGCTGGTGGGGCTGTGGTCCGCGGAGCTGGGGGCGATGAATAAGGTTGTCCACGTTTGGAAGTACGGTACGGTCGGCATCCCTTGGCGCTGCTCTGCCCGCTGTGCTCCCCGACCCCTAGGCCAGAAGGCAAGGAGAGTGCTTGTTTGGTGGTCTCCCTGTAAGAAAGTGTCGTAATAAGAATTGTTCCTGTTGTGGTTACTGAACGGGACACTGGAGGGTCTGTCAGGACAACTCAGACATGCTGGAACGGGAGAGTCACAACTGTTCTTAACCAGCAATCTCTGCTCAAAACAAGTGTAACAGAGGAACTCCGGCAGAGTGCTGGTGCTCATGGTAAATATTTTTAATTTAGGACCAGTTCCTGAATGACAAATGTCTTCAGAATTTCAAAATGGATGGAAAAATGGTTGGGACCTCCTTAATGAGCAAATACATATAAGCGCAGACACGCTATATGCAGTCTGCTTGTGTTTATATGCATGTATAAATTGTTCTCAAATTTTAGTTCAGTGTAACAATCGCTCCCCTAAAACAAATGAGCACACAGTTTGCATGCTTGAACTCCTTCTGCAGCTGGGCTGTGCTGAGTTGGGAAGCCGCTCCACCAGCCCCGACTTCCCACGTGCACAAAGCTTCAGCCTTGGTAGCAACAGGCTTGTTGCAGCACAGTCAGCTTTTTATGTTATTTTTGCTGGAGTCGGTGCTGACCTGGAAGGTGCTGGTGAGCCAAGAAAAGCTGCAGTTACTGAGAGACTAGGTGTGCTGGCTGTGCGCTTTGTAGAGCCCAGGGGAACTTGGTACTTGGGTTGCAGAGATGGGGGAAGGCACGCTGGTATCGTTGCTTGGTATACCTGCTGCAGCCCAGGGTATGTCTGCATGCTGAGTCAGGGAATTTCGTTTCAGAAGTCCTCAGTCTGCTCGCTGAAATGCAGCAGGTTCCTGTTTAGAACAAAGAGTCACCTGTTTCGTCCCGGGGGATCGAAGGCACCAGTCGCCTGTTGGTGGGGGTGTAACGAGTTCACGTGCATCTGTGGTTCATAAATTGTCCCGCTTCTCAGAACTTTTTAGCCTTGTTCTTCCTCTAAAAAAACCTTCCAACTTTTAATAATGTTAGAAACTTTTAAAATGGAAAACTAAGGAAAAAGACCAGAATTCGTACTTGTTTTGTAGTGGTGTTCACACATATAAGGTACAGCATCCTTTTTTCTTGATTCGTCAGACACCTGCTTATATCTTTTTTGTAGTTAAAAATAATTGGTATATTTTTCTCTTGGTCCCAAGATACCGGTATTTCTCAAAGTTCTTCCCATTCTCAGATGCTTGATTTTTTTTCTTCTATTGTTGAAAGTTATCTGCATAAACATGCGGCTTAAGATTCCACTGCGGCCTAACTGATAGAAATTCAGGCACTCTTCATTCAGTGGATTTGTTTTTAATTTACAAAAAAAAAAGAGAAGAAGAGTTTTCGGTTTGGGGCATTTAATAACTTTTTATGTAGCTGAACAGACAAATGTTACTTCTACACTTGTAATTCTGATGTCATTTTTATATATATATATATATATATATATATATATATAAGCCAAAAGTCACATTTTTCTTAATTTACTCTTGGCAGGCTGATCTTCCTCCTGAATTTTCTTTTCCACTTCACTTCCTCATCCACTGTGATGTCTCCAAACCTCCTTATCCTTGGTAGCTGTTGCCATACCTAGTAGTCCCTGCAGATGCCATGTACAAATCTTTCTTAACAGTAACATTTCTTAATGTATTATAAATTTTTTGTAAACTTATTTGGAAAATTTGGTTTGGCTTGAAACCATTTAAATCTGAGAGCTAAAGCAAAGATTTTTGCAGAATTTAACGGAAACTTACCAGATCTGCTTCAAGCTAATCGGCTGTTTAAAAATACCAGTTTCAAACTTATTTAAGTGCAGCTTGCCTCCTTGTAATTGTACATTTTGATTGAGTCTGATGTGACATTAAGTGCATTTTTTTCATAGTTTTCTTCTTTTTATTTCCTGTCTTACAGATGATTTTGCCCACAGAACAGCAGTCCGGCATGCACTAGCCAATGACAAAGAATGGCAGGGAAAATTCATCACCCCAGCTCTCCCCTTGATAGAAAAGCAGCACAACGAGGTTGCTTATCTGGTACCCTGGTGTGAACTTGGGAAGCCTCCAAAAGAAGGGGGTGAGCTTATCTTCTCTTTTGCTGATTAAAGTTACTGATGCTCACAGACTAACAAAACATGGCTTAAAGTTTAAACCAGGTATTACATGGTTTTATAACCCTTTATGTAAGAAGTTCGTGTACATACACCCATGTGAAAAAGGTGACATAACACAGATGAGGGACAAAATTTTTAAGAAAGATTTTACACTAACTTCTGTCAGTAACTGATTAGAGCCCTGATCACTTAGGTTGTGAAGAGGTGTGTGAGTTGCCGGAATGAACATGCACGATGGCAACACTGTAGTAATGGTCAGAGCCGTCACCCCAGACTTGCTTTGTCCATCTGTCAGTGAGAGGGCGTTTCCTGGAGACAATAAAGACAATGACTTTTCTCTTTCACGGAGATTTTTCTCTTTTATCAGTTTGTGTTGGTGTTACTGCTGCTTTTTCATAATAGCTTTAAGAAACACCAAAAATAATCCCTACTTTTTAAAGATACGTGCAGGTCGAGCATACGTTGTAACAATCATGGCCTGGGTGTAGATGTCCTCTCCTGATGCATTTTAATTCTGTCTGTAGCAAACGTGGTGTTAGTAGTATTGACTGTTTCCCGGCTGCGGGCTTTGTTTCGTGGAGTGACGTTAAAAGAGGCCTTGCTTTAGCCCTCAGCATGTGCATATGTACAGTAGTCCTCGTTCTTCTGATTCTGAATTTTATGCTGTTACATTTGAATTTGGAAGCAGTCCAGTTTTTGCTTACAACTGGAGAGCTGACTTTTTAAACACTTCACTCCCATTTTGGTTTATCATCTCCAGCCCATTGCTGCAGAACGAGACCAGACATACATTGCCATATGGCAAGTGTCTAACTTTCTACTGAAGCGTCAGCAGTTGTGATCTAGCGTAACTACCTGAATCGAAAGGCAGCAGATGATGCCATTTGTCTGCAAACACGGGAGATCGTGTGGCAGAGGTGCTAAACTAGTCCCAGTGCGTTGGTTATGCCTTCAGATCTTGCTGTGACCAACCGCCAGGAGTCAAAGGGGTTTTTAATGTCATAAATGACTTCAATGCCAGAGGACATCGCCAGTCTTAGAAGAGGCCACCTTGCATTGTGCCATCAGTCCTCCAAATCCTGCCAATGTGTGTGGGTATTTATGATGCCTGCAAAATAGTCTGAATCTCACCAGATTTCCAGGCAACACTGAAAATTGCTAAGGTGGGCTTTGAGCGAAGCCTTCTGTTCCTCAGCGTCCCAGTACGTGCGTTTGCCCTCGAACTAGCTCCAGTTAGTAAGCCACTTGCGTGCGCTCGTGTGAGCCCTGGATGCTGTGAGATGTCCTGCATGTTGGGGTGAAGAGGTGGTTTCATGTCCTGTTGACCCCAAACAGCAGGGGATTGCAGCACTGGTTTCACGATAAATAGGTTGTGGCCATGACACACTGTTTCAGAACTGGCATATTAATTTGCATTTCCTTCCTTCAGGTTGTCTTTGCCTTTTTTTCCAGGAGTATATGAATGGGTTACTTTCCAGATGAAGCCTGGTGGGCCAGCATTGTGGGGCGAAGCGTTTCGAGGTGCAATCAATGCTCACATCAACACTGGCTACACCAAGCTGATTGGTGTTTTCCACACAGAGTATGGATTACTTAACACAGGTACTACTCAATTTCCGATACAGAGTTTGGCACGGGAAGGGGCGGAGGGAGAGGGGCCTCGGTCAGGATTGGCTGGCTTGGTGGAAATGTTGGTGTGGATCACCAAAGTCCTGTAAGCAGTCCCTGAACCCAGCTTTGTGTATCGGCTTGTAGGGTTAATCCAGGTGCTGCTGTCTTGAAAGACTCTCAGATCTGACGTTGAAGAGTCCAGCCTTTTAAAGGCTCAGCAAAGGATCGTCCCGCTCCTTACGTGCCTGGTGCATTGTGTCTGCTAACTGCAAGGCATCTTACAGGTGGAGGCAGACTGCTAGGACTTACAGTACGTGTTGTGTTGCAGCGTAACAGTATTCAGCTCACTTCGTTTCTACTTTCTCAGTCCATGTGATCTGGTGGAACGAGAGCCCACACCACCGGGCAGTGGGAAGGCACAGTGCCCATGAAGATGCCAGAGTGGTAGCAGCTGGTAAGAGATGATGGATCCAGACAACTCACTAGTGTTACCTGCGTGCATGCTGAGAAAAGCAGTATTTCTCATTGAACTACTGTCTTAACTAAATACGTGTTCAATTTCAGTGCGAGACAGTGTCAGATTCTTGGAGTCCCAGCAAAACATGCTCCTGATTCCTATGCAGTGCTCACCGCTGAAGTAGCCTTCTTCCAGAGGATTTCACTGATGGCAGAAAGGACAAGATGGAAGCACTGTCAGCACGTGCCACTGCGTGGACCATTGTACCCTCATGAACTAAGCCAACTGTTCTTCAGTTTACAATAAATGGATGAAAGCTGATCGCTAGTAGTGTAAATTAGTAAAATTTTCCACCCTGATAACAATTGCTAAACAGAAGTTTATGGTAGTATTCCTACATCCCCAGGACTCGAGCTGTATCACTTACGTCATGAACCACACTTCACCTGTCTTTTAACTCCGCAGTTCTTAAAGCTTTTCTGCATCTCTTATCAAACCTGGTAAGTTCAGTGCTCTTTTCAACGTTACAGTTCAGGGATAGTGTCATTTTCATAACGTACTTCGGTGGCTCTTGTCACATCTTGGCTATTGCATACTGCTTTAAGAAGGAAGGCCCCACATATCTGTTACCCAGTTATGTTTTAATCAGACTTTTCACTGGGATGCTTTGTATTAATTCTGAGTAACGTCATGTAAACCATCAGTGTGGCTGAAGTTGCCCCCAGGAGGTGCTGCAGTGAAGCCAGTCAGATGGTGGGTCCCAATTAAGTCTGCCACAGCAAAAACATTTATTCACTGTTACAGCTCACTTCAGCCCTTTCCTTTTTTGTTCAGTAAACTCTTCCTGAAAACTGTGGATTACACACATAATGCTTTGCCTTAGGGATTTTATTATTTGTTTAGGGCGCTGAAGTTGGATTAGCCCTTCTTGTTCAACTGTGTTGTCAAACTCAGCTGATCTACATGTCCCTACATTCTTGGAAGTACTTTTTACCAGAATCTTTAAAGCCAAATCAATTTGGATAAAGCACGAATTTTTAGTGTTTACAGCTCGAGCTCTTAACTCTTTTTAAACCATGAAATGATAAACCCCATTCTCCAAGTACAGCATTTGTCAGGTCTTGCATTTTGGTCAACAACAGTTTTGGAAATAGTTGCTTTAGCGCCTGTAAGCTGGAGTGAATAGCAGCAGGGCAGAAGGCACGTGGGCTGACAAGTCAAACTTCCTGTTTTGTGTACGGTGGTACAGAGCACCCTCTTCTGCAGCTTACAGGTTGTAAAGTGCATTAAGATCTCAAGGAAAGCACTAAAAAAACAGCTGTAGGCAATTACGGTTACAGCTAAGGTGCATGGCTGGGATCCAGCTGCTGTAGTAAGGGAGTGTCAACAGGTCTCCGCTCCCCTGCCGAAGTCTTCACACTCTCCTCCCTCCAACAGAGCCTTCTTCAGCATTTGCAGGGTGGAACAAGCAGTATTTCAGAGACCACTGCAAATAAACTTTTTAAGGTGTAAATGGCTGATAAGCCATCACTACCAAGTTGATTCAGAATGTTGCTTTATGGCAGGTAACTCAAAGGAGGACTTATAATAGCAAAAACATGGGCTGAAAAATGGGTCAGGAAATTAACAGGCCTTTTTTTTCCCCATGTGCATGCAAAAAATAAGCTGTTTTATTGTTTACTGGAATAAAAAAGAGAGGTATACTAAAAACAGTATGATTTTTTTATAGTAAAATTATTTCCCTTTTCACCAGCATTGACAGTGAAGAATAATCCGGATGTTAGAGGTATGCTTTATTCCGAAGTTTGTTGTTTTCTGACAAGAGGTTGATAAATCAAGCACATTACACAAAGCACCAGTTAGACACTAGATTGAAACAGAAAACCCAAGAAATTTTCATTGGCTTCTAATCAGAAGATGAATTTTCCTGATGAGTGTCACTTCAAGAACTGGTTGTCAGTAGAAGGCAAAATTTTAAAACCATTTTTCCTTTGAGCGATCGGACCATTATCCTGCTTTCATTTGTACACTGCTGTTCAAAATCCATCAACTTGAGTGATCTTCCTTTAATTTGATATTAGCTAAGGACTAGCTAAATTTAGGGTATTTCAGATTCTTTGTATTCAAACATAACATTTTTCCTTTGTCAGTGAAAACAGTTATAGGGTATTTTTAGCAAAGAGGAGGAACAATTATCAATAGTTGCAACTTGCCACATCTCTGTAATGGAAATACTGAGACGCCGGTACCTGACTTGGGATTTAAACGTCCAGGTAAGTTTGTTATGCTCTGCAGCTGGATTTGACAGTTCTACCAATCACTTTTTTCAGGATTTGCTGGAGACCTTTTTATTTCCTAACTTTAGAAGCTGAAATTAGCACTTGCCTTTGAAATCTTGCGCCACCTCACTTACCTGAGAGTAGTACGTCCCCCATGCTCATTTGTCGAGATACTGGAACTTGCTTGTACATTAAGCATCAAAGTTCACAACAAAACAAAACCAGATGAAACAAGAGCGGCTAACAGCACTCCTCAAACATACGCAAAAATGACACTCTGAAGACCAATACTGCCATAACAGCTTTATTTTTTACTTAATACAAGGCAATTAGAGTGCCTTTTAATACTTCACATGACAGTTATTAGCAAATACAAATATATATACTTTTTTTTTTTGCTTTTAATGAAAATGTCCATTTAAGGATTTAACTTAGAAATTTCAGTTGTGAAATCTCTTTAAAGTTTTGCAAAGTTAACAGATATTCCAGTGCAAAAATAGATCCCATTACAGATAGCATAAAGTGCTTGGAATGAAGGACCAACTATAATTCAGGAGGGGAGGATAAGCACAAAGTGGTGGTTTAACCATGGGGAAAATACAACTCCTTACTGAAATACAGATGTACTACAAAGAGGGATGCAACATGTCAATAGTAATAAAGTTTAAAATAAGTTAACACCTCAGTGCAGTTTCATTATCAAGAGTGGTTCATATACTGTATGTGACTCTAGAGTGATTTTTTTTCCCCAGCACACACTTAAGAGAGTAAATTAGTGGCTGTCTGAACTTCTTCCATGACACATCTTCATGTGAGAGTTGCTTTATGCTGTCTGTTCAGTACAAAAAAGACAGATCAGAGCTGTGAACTAGTTGAAGTAGTTCAGTTAATATCCATGTTTACTATAACATTTTGTTCCAGACAGCAGACTCTCTATGATGATGACAGTCACGGGGCAATAGGAATCAAAAATCTCTTCTTAGTGCGCTAAGGAAAGAGGATTATGATGTGACTGTTGTTTCCTGCTAAACACATCTTTTGCATGAGCAGTTACAAAGAGCAAACCACAGCCCCTTCGCAACCAAATCTGAATCCTCCTAAAACTCGTTCTAGGTTTGCATGCACTTGTTTGGTGCAGTGCAGCATTTAAGCCCTTCACTTGGTGACTTAATGCTGATTTGTAATAGTGATTTTTAGCAGTGGTAAGCCTTCAAGACACACCATTTGTTTCAATGATACCGTAACATACCTCCAGCCTGCTACAGAGAACTCACGGCTGTAGCTCGGCTGCTTAGCAATTTTTCTGCACCTGGAAGTCTGGTGTATTCATCACCCCGTAACTCATCCCCATAGGGTGACAATGCCGTAAAGGTAGTAACAAAGCATGTTTTAAGTGAGGTATACCAATCCCCATTACACTCCTTTCTCAATCCCCTTAGCAATGCATTGTACAGATTAAAAAAAAAAATAGTATGAAAAAGGCACTTCAGCAGAGCATGTAGTAAGCTCTTACTTTTTCCCAAGGCAGAACACAGCAGGGGCTGGGAACTTGTGCTAAATATTTAACTGTATTAAAAATGCTGAATTGGTCAGTGTTACCAAGTATACCTGGAAATATGTAATGTAATCAACCTTCTTCAGGCTCATGCCAGCCTTTTCACTGTTTGTTGGGCTGCTATGGGCATTCACAGAAGAAAATGGTCCATGACTGATTCATGGCGGAGTAGCATCACGAACTAGTGCAGAACCTGCACGGGTATTTAAGGCGGAGGCATGACACGCAGCAATAGCCCAGGAACTGCACTTGGGCTCAAACCACATTACTGAACCTATTTACGAACATAAAAGCAAGTCAGAGGGGCCCACAGGTGTATCAATGAAAGCATACTCTCCCATGACTGTGTACAATGTGAATGAGAATTGGTTGTTCTTATCGTATAATATCCCCTCTAACATTATTCTAGCTTTGTAAAACTTCAAAAATTTTTGACTGATGTAACTGTAGCACTACTATTTTGAACTATCTTATTCTTGAAGGGGATTTTTACTGAAGCAGTTTGTCACATGTATAATAAGGGTGTATTCTCCAGTTAGGGATCACCTAATGACTGAAACTACACTGCACAACAGAAGCAGAAACTTACACATTAATCTAATGTTATACCAGTTTCCAAATGGGAAAATTTTAGGGGAACAACTTGCAGTAATCGCAGATAGCAGCTGATTGCTAGAGTCTGGAACTTGGTCAGATCATGAATGTAGCTATCGCTGAATGGATAGAACGAGAGCATAGCATTGCAGGCATAATGTAAAGAAATACTGTGGCTACGAAGATCAACTGAAAGCACTTTCAATCCCTAATTATACTACTTACCTATTTAAAGTCATAAATAATACTGTTAAAAAAAAAAAATCTACATCTCCTTTCTAGTTTTATCTGGCAAAGCCAGAAATGGCAACATGCTTGTGCTAAGCAGTAACTTCAGATAATAGGTACCTTTCTGCTGCAAAGCAGGGGTTAAAGAGCAGATATTACATATCTGAGTGACATCTCATGATTTAGAATTTGCTCTTGGCATTAGCAGCTTGTACAACTACTGAGTTTGCTGCTGTGGTCCAAACCCTAGGTCTGCTTCTCACCCACCTCCTCCTACTAGGTGTTCATGTAGCTGCTGCAGTACCTCAAAGGAGCAGGAGAGTACTTAACTACACAAAAACCTAGTCAGAGTAGGTTACTGGTTGCAATGCTGGTGGGACAATCCTGTGCATTTGCAGGGTTCACAGCTCTGCATATCACCACTTACTGATGGAGATGTATGGATATGATGGCCTGTCTCTCGCCATCCCATCTGCACAGTACTGCTTTGTGGCCCCAGACTTGTCACCAACTGACCTATACCAGTCTAGGAAAAGCAGCTGGTCAGGTAAGCTTTCACAACCTAAGGCTACAACACTGGTGGTGACTCTTCTTGCCATTGACTGTCTTGGTGCATTCATTGCCAGCAATGGATGTAGCACCAGGAAATTCCCACTCCTGACATGATTGTTTTAAAGACTAAAACATGCATGTCTAAAATATCTATAAATAACCACTGGCCATGATTCCTCAGTGAACTATTTTTGCAACCTTAGTACAAACATACTTTACAGGACAAGATACAGTATGGTTGAAAGCCCACAGCATCTGGTGGGTGCTTTACCACAGCTTCAGAGTTATACTGTAATGAGCTAAGTTCAAGTCTTTCACTTGAGAACAGTAAAAGACGACTCCACGAGGCACTGCCCCTGTAAAGGAATTTTGTTTTCATTGCATTGAACTGCATTGCATTGAATGGTTATCAGTAGAGTGTCCAGTTTCTCTTCCTCTAGCTTCTTCTTTGGGAGTATCCTATCCCAGGAAAAGGAAGTTTGCATTCTGCTCATCATTTCTTTGCTGAAATTGGCTCACACACAACTTTCTTTTACCTTCTCGTCTTGCAGGAAGGAATTAAGGATTGCAATGTCTACCACAGTCTGGTTTTTGTGCAATGACAGGTCCTTAGTGTGGTCGTCGTCACTTTGGTCCTTAGCAAAATTTACAAATACCTACAAGAAAAAAGGCCATGTCACACATCACCCTGGGTTTTCATTAATTCGGGGCATTTTATACACTGGGCTTCCTGAACTAGTCCCGGGATTCAGCACTCCCCTTTGGTGAAAGGCCCTTCAAAGACAGCTCCAGTAAATTGTTAGATTTATTCTACATCTACACGAAGAAGCTTTTCGCAGACAGGCTACTGAAAGCTTACCTGGTCAAGTGTGGTCTGAGAAACAGAGTAGTCTTCTATGTGGAGTCTCTTTTTGTTCTGGGAGAGAATACTGAATATTCTGGCCAGGGAGGATGGTGAAGAGGGAAGCTGGTACTGCAGCATATTCCGATGCTTTTCTTTCAGGACACTTCCAGGAAAGGCAAGCCCAAAGAACTCCTCAACAGGCTTCAGGTCTGGGTTTGCCCCTGCAATTCTCACCACTATGGTGTAACCATCTCCAAACCTATAAACAAGAGGGCCAGCACAGGAGTTAAGTGCCTCTGAAAGAGAAGTGCAGCTTAAAATCCAGCGGCATCTCCCATAGCCAGAATAGCAACGGGAATGCTGCATAAAGAATTAAGTCTGACTGGGTCTCCCTAAAAATGCAGACAACTCTGTGGTATAAGTGAAAATAAAACAGTTACCTGTTCTTTAGATGCTGGACACTGCCCAGACACCTGAATCGCCCGTTGACCATTATCGCCATTCGAGTGCACAGGGCTTCACACTCTTCCATGCTGTAGGCAGAAGTAGCTTCATTAGCACTGCAATCAGCAGTGAAGGGTGCAGCAGACAAGCAAAGTTTAGCATCCAGCCCTGGCAGATGCAAAAGCCAGGGTATGATACAACTGGGCTGCTACTTACCTGTGAGATGTGAGAACCACTGATCTCCCCTCTTTGATTACACTCAGAGCACAGTTCCACAAGAATCGACGTGCTTTGGGATCCATCCCTGTGGTTGGCTCATCCTGCGAAACACATAGCAACAACAGGTTTTCTTTTACATTCTACTGACAAATACCTCATCTCTGAAAAGACCTGTCCATTCTGACTATGCATACTGGAAAAGGTGAAAATATGCAAGTCTGACTCATTTTCCAAAAAAACAGAGTAATTTATGCTCCAAATTTTAAATTAGCAAACATCTTTTTCAGAACTGAGAAGTACTGCTTATTCTGCAATTATAACATGTTGAAATACCTAGTTCTAAAACAAAGTTAACGAGCTTGTTTATATAGAGCACTAGACTACTTTCTCCTGCACTATGAACTTTAGTAATCCTAAGGTTTGTCCTCGGTTGTAATGTAAAGAATCTTACAACACTTCTTCCAATTTTCACTGAATTATTAAAAACACAGGACTTGCTCTCCTGCACAGTAAGATTTTTCTGTGTCCAGCAGGAAGGCTGTTATTTTTTTGTAGGTACAGAAATCTTTGCAACAGTACTAAGCTGGTGAAGATGCTACAACAGCTGGCAGTTTGGCATCATGTTTGAGACCCCTGCTTCCCCAGTGATTTTTCAGATATAGAAGCCTGGAGGCATGTTACAGCTTGCACGTATGTTTAAATAGGGACTCTTTATTTCTATGTGCTCTTTGCTCACATTTAAGTGACTAACGATGTATTTGAACATCAGTTGGCAATGAAATACCTCGTCTTCATTTGAACCAGATTTTTCTGTTTTCCAAGGAAAAATGTTAATGAGCAAAGGTTGCAGACTCACCAGGAACACTACAGGTGGCCCTCCAATGAGAGCAATGGCTGTGGAGAGCTTGCGCCTGTTCCCTCCACTGTAATTCCCAGCATACTTTTCTCCGTATTTCACAAGGCCCAGTTTCCGAATTGCCCACTCACCGACCTACAAGAGACAGCCCAACACCATCTTGAATCAAGCACAGCAACATCTACACAATGAGATTTTCCTTACGAGCTTTGGCTTTAAAAACATTTTTGAGCAGGGCCACTCATCTGAGGACCTAATGTGGCATGGATATGGGTTTTGGAATACCCTGCTCATCTCTGCATCAGGATATATGCAGTCCTGCCCCTGGGAGGCCAGGAAATCAAATGGCTGCAGCAGCGAGCCTGAGTTCAACATCAGTTGAGCCGTTTTCATCACCGGCGTAGCGCTCTTCGCAGCACCAGCTTTAGCTAGCTTCCCAGTTGCTGTGGGCTTGCAGCAGGGACATGGTCAGGACTGACACACAGCAATCCCACTGTGGTGCATCTCAGCCCTTCGGACAGATGGGGAGGATCTGGTTTGTTTTTCAGGAGTGTTACTACTGGTGCCAACAGGCAGGCATTGTTGCCCTGGGGATCAAAAAGTGTCAGGGGCAAAACATTCAGCTACAACTTGGACCATACCTAGAACTGGGTCCCTTTTTGTACGGGGCTATTGGGAACATAACACAGAGGAACTTGCTAGCAATCTTCTAAGGAGTTTGCAGTTTTCACCCACCATCACTACCCTCAAAGAGGGGTTCAAGCTACCTGGACATACACCAGGCACCAGATCTGGCCCTATCCAATGCACTGAGTACTGATGTCATCTTCCTACCTACAGCGGTTCCTGTTCTGCAGCACCCAGGGCATATATAGTGAAAACTGCTGTTAAGGAAACAGCACTGAGAAGGGTGCTGTACGGTACTGGCAGCTGTCTTTAATTGCCTAAACATTGTTAGGGTGACCCCATGTCTGAATGTTGAAATAGCAGCACTTTAATGATGTAGCGTGATGAACGGGAAAGATGTAACAGCCAGTGTGAGGCTTCTGCTAATCTGTAGAGTGCTTGCTCCCCGGGACACCGCAGAATTAGCTTTTGACAGCAGGTGAGGTTCTGCATGACCTGCTGCTCCACAGCCCTTAAACTCTTAAAGGAAAGAAGTAATTCAGCAGAGAAATGCATCCATTATGAGAATGCAGGACCCAAAGTATCTGCCCTTCCATTCAGTACACTTTTCTAGGCAGCACTGAAAAAACACAGCAACTTTGGTTTGCCCTGGAAAAAAAGGGGGGCAGATTTCACCATACAGTATCTTCAGCAGCTTCACATCATAACATTGCCCATGTTGCAGGGAGGGTGCATACAAGCAGAACAATTGGTCACAGGGGTGGGTCCCAGGGCATTTCGTTTACCTTGCAGACTTCTTTCTCTGGAACACCTCTCAGGAGTGCGAAGAACTCCAAATGCTCTCGCCCTGTCAGCAGTTCATTAACAGCATCGAACTGTGGGCAGTAGCCCATGTTCTGATGGACTTCTTGGATGTTGGACAAGATACTGTAAAAGAAAAGAAATCTTTGTTAGTAACTCACAAGTACACGCTGCTATTTTAGATGTTGAAAGGAGGAAGGTGAAACAGTGGTTTCTGAATCACCGAACTAACAAAAATACAGGATCCTAGAAGTCCATCTTGGGCAAATTCTTTTCTATCTTCCACTACCCCCTCCCCCCCCTTTCTTTTTTTTAAATACGACTTTTAAACTTGAGAGGGCAGGTATTCACAAGCGACTACCAGACTAAATCAATTTTCCTAAGCCGCTGAAGTAGTTTACCAGCCTCGACAAGGGGCTGAAACAGATGCCCAGAGTTGAAAAAGTGGGGCAGAGTTTATTTGCTAAGGAAGTGGAACAAAGGCTGTGAAAGCCAGAGGAGGAAGCAGAAAAGGACCTGCTTTGACCCAAAGCAGAGGAAAGATGCATGGTCTTTCACCTGTTTCCTTTGAGGAAAGCTTCTCCTCCTGTCACATCTGTATCACCAGTTAGCATCTTAAAAGTGGATGACTTGCCAGCACCATTTACTCCCAGGAGTCCAAAGCACTGCGGATATAAAAGAGCAGATGAGCATAGTGTGTTTGAGAACAGGATTCAGCTGCACCATTTTGGCACTGACAAGATGGGAGGGAGCAAACTTGAGCCTCAGGACAGCTGGAGGGACTCTTCAATGCATTTTCAGAAAAACACTTCTGGACTTTGATATTAAGTATAAATCTTTAGGCTGGGAAAATGAACAAACTGTGGTGTCACCTTGGTGCAGTGCCACCACAGTGTATCTATGCCAAACCTTGGAGTGTACCAGAGTTTGGCCTCTGGTCCCACAGAGTTCATTCAGCATCTTCTTCAAGGGCAGAGAGAGACAGAATCAGAAACTTCTTCAATTTCCAGGCAACTCCTTTGACGTAATTCAAACATCATCTGTTTCTGATCTTACCCTACCCTTTGCTGTCTGTTGCTCTTAACTGCTGCAGCAACAGCAAAGCAATGAATTTGATAGATAAGCTTACCTCTCCAGGGGGGATTCCAACACAGATCCTATCAACCGCTGGCTTTCGCTTCATTCTGTAGATCTGAAACCAGAAGCAAAAGAACGAGAAGGACAACGTCAAAGAGAACTATAATTAGAACTGTAATTATACATATTCAACACTCCAAACACGCTCTGGTTTCCACTGAATTCCTTTGAATGAGGCTTCTGGTGAACTGCATGGTGTTCTGCCAACAAGTCAGGAATGCAGAACTTTTCTGTCACCTTGGTTAGCTCCTTAATTTCCAAGATGTCACTCTGTCCTCCTCCACTAATTATCCTCTGTCTCTCTCTGGTTACATCCTCATCTTCATCATTCACAGGAGGCAGCTTGGCATAGACAGGCCTGGAGAAAGCAACATGGTAAGGGCTTAGCAGAAGACGACAAGGCCTCCGTAGTAAGTATTTTCCCCACTTCACGGGGGACACCAGTGAAAACGCCACCTGCCTGCAGTGGTGAAGTGGAGCAGATAACCTACCTGGGTTTGATGAAGAACCTGTACTGGATGAGCACTGTGATGAGGAAGAAGACAACGCCCTCCACTGCCATGGCGAAGAGATTCCTTCCCACCAGATCCCATGAGAGAGGGGACACGAAACGATTCTCTCCTGCCGAAATGAAATGAAGAGCACAGTCACCCTTCCAGAGCAACAGGAGCGGACTAGCATTTCTTCCTGCAGAGCTCACCAACTGGAGAGCAGCCAGCGGCAGGAGGGAACGGACAGACTACACAAGCGGCCAGCTGTGACTGCACACACATTTCCTACTGCAGTAAAGCTGGGACTCAGGCCCAGAAAATTCAGTCTGCAAAAGAAGAGCTGGCCCACCTTCCCAAAAGGTTAGCGAAGCACAGAAAGACTGAGATTCAGGCCTGGTGCCTGCATGCCAGAAAAAATATACCCAGCTTTCCAGAATCTCAGCCACTCCTTGCACTTGGCCTAAAGATCCTCTCCATACAGTTGGCTTTATTCCTTTTTATTTAACACCCCTAATAACTCAAAACTCTGGGATCTACCTGCAGGCGCCCTTCAGTTCTTTTAACAGCCTACAGAGGACAGTTGTGGAGACTTGCCAGCTTTGATTAGATCTGTGCTGCAAATCATGCACTTTCAGTTCTTGAAAAGTCAAGAGGGGCAAAGGGCACTCATCTGGAGCAGACTCAAGCTTTCCCGGCTCAGTTCAAGCTACTGATCCTGTGATACACAATTTCACTTACCAAACCTCTCCAGAGCATCAGCCATAGCCTGGTTTTTCACCATGTCAATTAGTCCTCGCCCCAGGCAGAAGTGGGGGAAGATGAGAAAGACAGACTTCAGGATTTCATTGATGTTGTTCAGCTTCTGTTAAGACAAAACCAAGTGCTAGTGAGCCACCTGAGCAGTAAGTAGCCACCAGCTGCCCAGTGTGACCCATGTTGTGATTGACCCCTCCTCTTCCCCAACACTGCAACCCAATGAAAATTCAAGGATTAGAAACCCTCTCCCAAGAGCCAGCGTCGTGGCTCCTCTGGGCAGTCAGTGTTGTTGCATTGCTGAAGATGCTATTAATAGAAGCAAACTGCACCGAAGGAGAGATTCCTCCAGATGCTCACAGTCTAAAAGGCAGTGTCTGCAAACAATACTGTGCAGAAAGGTCACAGGTTGAGGAGGCAGGGAAGTTGTGCTTGCACTATCTATTTATCTCAGAGGCTGTGGGTAACCCCTCCCTATGCCATATTGGAGGCTCTAATCCTTTTCCTTTGCTGTCTTCAGTTGGCTTAGCCCATGGGTTGGACTGACAGCAGCCCGAGGAGAGGTTCCTGTTCTGCCAGGTACTTACCTGCAGGTAGGTATATGTTCTTACACAACTAAAACAGGCCTCGTAACAATGGGGACCAGCATCAAAGACTGCCTCCTTATGCCCACAGGCAGTGGTACAATCAAACAGCTAACTCCCACAGGGTGTCCTCAACCTCCTCCCACACCAGCGTGGGTCAAACAGGGCCTACCAAGACATCTAGTGTTGTATACAGGCAGGAGAGGAACTTGCACCTTCCCCAGTAGGCATCTGGCTGTGGAAAAACTGAAGTGAGGTATGTAAGTTCCCAATGCCGTTAAGAAAGGTATCTACCACAGCAGGCAAAACTGAGGACAACTAAATGCTCAAGTGCTTCAAATGGCCTGTAGTAGACAGAAACTGCCCCTTACGAAGAACATACAGGAAATTCCATTTGAACGTAAGAATTTTGGGTTTGTCTTTTACCTTAAGGGTGACTGAGACCTGGAAGAGGTTGTCCAGAGAGACTGTCGAGCCTCCATCTCTGGAAATGTTCAAAACTTGATGGCCCCGAGCAACCTGCTCTAGCTGACCCTGCTCAGAGATTGGACTAGACAATCTCAGGAGGTCCCCTCCCACCTTAACTATTCTGTGAACACTGCTGAAGAGGGCTTTTCTATCAGAAGCTGTGTTTAAACTGCTGCAGTAGCTAATGTGTACAGGCTGGGGGCTAACCTTCCCGGAGAACTAGCTGGAACTAAAGGCAACACTGCACCAACATAGAACTAGATCGTAGCAGCACAACACAGCAAGTAGCTTCTGGGGAAACATACGTTATTGGTGAAGAGCTCCAGGACAAAGGTGGCCACACTACCGTTGATGCCAATGAAGAGGTTCACGCTGGTCAGCACAACATACGCTGTGCTGGGGATTTTGAACACGAAGGAGGCTGGATACATGAGAGGGGTGATGGACCACCTGGCAAGAGGAAAGGCAGCATCAGGTAAGTACCCTTCAAGTCTAAGAGCCTTCCCGGTCATCCTCCTGACGAGAAATCCCTTACCCATAGAGAAACAGAAGGAGAGCCAGCACAGGCAAGTTGGAGGAGGATACATAGGACTTCTGCTGGAAGCAGATGAAGATGATGATGACTAGCGTGGCTGGAACAATGTAGTTGCACTGGAAGGTGAAAAATATGGCTTTAGATTTGTTTCCAGATGACAAAAGAATGAAAGGTGTCTTTCTGCTCTGAATCAATGGTTTTCAACATTCTTCAGTGTTCCCAAAGGTGTTTCCAATGGGAGGCTCTTACGAGTGTCACATGTGTTAACTACAATGTAGTACACATGGATTCACATGGATTTACACATCTTGGTCCCTCCGCAAGTAGTCAACAGACTCAGAGGTTCTTGACACCACAGGTTGAAAAAATCCACTTTGAACAGAGCAGAACAAGGGGCTACACAAGCAACCATTTTGGGGCAGGTATTTTGAAGCAACATAATAAATGCTGATGACTGAGCTTGTGATTGTCCTCCCATCCTGTGTTCAGTGCTCCTCGTCCCACTGAGGTGAACCACCACCCCAAGAGAGTAAACAGAGAAGTCATAGGCACAGTTATTATTCACTGAATTAATGTGGTGCCCACTGGCCCCAACCGCGCTTTGCACTTCTGTGCAGCAGACCCCCTGCGAACACACAATAGAGGACAGTTCAGCACACACAGCCCTTACCATATCCCAGACAAAGTTGGCCAGCCAGTAGATCACAGGCTTCACACCACTGATGAACTGCAGGTGCTTAGCCTTGCTGACACGCTCCTGGATAAGGAAGACCACAAAGCTGGCAGGAACAAAGGACATGGCAAAGATCACACAGATGGAGACGAGGACATCCACGGAGGTCGTCATCCTGGACAAAAAAAAAAGAAGAAAGCGAAGTGTTGGTATGGTGGTGCTGGCTCCTTTGAGACGAAACGAGGCAGCTCACGCAGGATAGTGCAAAAACCATTTCTCCTTCTGCTGTCCCCATTTTGCAGGGTAAAGTATGACCACATCAGGCTGTCTTAACTGCAGTTTTTCTCCAGCCATATAACAAAGGGAACGTACATAACCTGCTGGCATCTCAAGGACAGCACCACAACCTGGAAATTGATTGGTAATGTCAGCATAATAGACTGTTTTCTGTCTTCCTTATCACCACCACTTTGTTTCCCACTTAATGAATTTCTTCAGGTTGTTGGGGGTTTGTCTTTTTTCGGTGTTGTTTTAAAGGTCAGAGGTATCTGAGTGTCATCTGCCACTGACCTAAAATTTGAAGGATGTATTTGCAGCCAGCTTGTGAGTCCTGACTCTGGTTGTGGTAGTAGCACTGTGCTGGACTAGTCAGTGCCTCAGTGGAGTAAGTCCTGTGCACCACTGTATGACCTCCAGGCTGAGACTCTGGGCAAAACTGAACAGGATCTGTCAGTGGTTCCTAGTCAAATGGTGGCACTGTGCGACAAAAGAATGACCACGTTCATGACGAGCTGCCTTTCTGGATACAACTGAGAGGAATTTCCCAAATGGCAGAAGGTTTGAAGATTACACTGCTTCTTAGAAACTGCAGCTTCCAGGGACTCAGGGACATAGAAAGCTCGCACAGCAGTGCTGTTCAACAGCAAGTGCTCAACAGCACATGTTGCCACCTGCTCAGACCAGAAAATAAGGCCAGCACGTCAGAGCCTAAATGCCACAGGCCACTGAGCGTCCACCAGTGAGGCTAACATCTCCCATATTGCCTGTTTCCAGTTAGCAGCAGTTGATGAGCACACACCCACCCATGTTCACATCAGGACTTACAGGGCCACTTCAGAGAGCTGTTGCTTGGTGAGGTTGAGTGGGTGATTGAAGGCAGTGATCCCGTAAGCATTAGGGTTTTTGCCCTGCTGCAGGTTGGCCCGAAGGATGGCATTATTGATCACGTTCAGGAAGGAGGCAATGGCATGCCAGCCCTTGTTGTTGAACCACACCTGCAAGAGAACACATCAGCGTCAGAAAGGCACCAGGTACCTCAGCTACCGAACAGGTTCCTCAGCCCTGCAGAACATCCCTTCTTCTATTGAGGGCATACGATTTCTTACCACATCCTTCCAGCTAGTTTGCTCAGGGACAGAATATACAGTTTGATCAATAACCCCAAGAGGCTGCTGGAAGCTAGCAGTGGTACAGCACTGAACTCCTTCTGGGCCTCAGGCCTAGACTCCAAGTGAGAAACAGATTTTGGGGAAACCTACGCAAGAATACAAGCTGCATCTACTCCACTAGCAAATACAGAGAGCTCCGCTCTGCACAGTTGTCCAAGGCAAACTGCTGGGACTTTTCTAACTAAAACTAGCTCCAGATTACCAGAGCTTCAAATAGCAGGCACAGCAGTGTGGACTGGTTAATTTACCTTCACATTGTTCTTTGTATCCAGGCCTTTCACAAAACTTGACAAGCTGTTGAGAAACCGATCTCCAGAGCTCCCCTGCAACCAGCAAAGAGACAGTTACTTCCCCTCTGAGAACACCTTTATTCATGTCCTGGAGTCTCGTGGGGGTAACACTAAGTTATTCACAGCTCTGACAGCTTCTTTCCATTCTGCAACCTGTACCTGCCAAGCCAGAGGTGGTAACAGGACTGAGAAACTGCAGCTTTCCTCCTCCCCTTCCTTTCTGCAGTCCCCCAGTAAGAGAGGTCAACCTTTGGCCTGCTTTTTTACCCCAGCAATAAGTATCAACCAGGGTTGCAGGCAACCTTCAGAGACATTGCAGCCCACAGGCAGTCTCACCAGAAAGCAGTGGCCCAAATGCTCTTCTGAGCCAAGGCAGACTCAGCACAGGAGGGCTCAGCTGAGGTTCTGAAGGACACGGCAACCACTCGTTAATTCCCTGAGACAGGACACCCCGTCCTGCCACAAAACACTCAGAGGTGTCTGTAACCCCCACTGGCTTGCAGCTGGCATTGGGCAGAATCCACATCAGTAGTGCAGGCTCCACAGGCCTCAGCTGAGCCGTGTCCCCAAGCCTTCTGTCGCTCCCAGACACCAGCCTGGGAAACTCCAGCTCAGAGGCAATGGGGAGAAGCCACTGGACACAGCCAACATACACATGCTCCTCATTTTATGGCTTCCAAGTCATCTCCCAAGTAACAGGACTCTGACATTAGTGCATCTAGGGTTTATGGGGGACAGCTGCTCACCTGCGCTAGCTCCAGGATTTTCTTCACCTGTTTAATGGCATCAGTGACTTCATGGCTTGGAGGAAGCATGAGGGAACTGCTGGCTCCCAAGGAAAAGCCACCATACCTGAAAGTTCGGACACAAAGTTAATCTAAGACCTGACTACTCACTGACCTACAGAAAATGCCACTCCTCCTCCCTTCCCAGATGTCTCCTCTTCCTGTACTATATCCAAGGCAAATGTCTCCACTCTTACATGAAGGGATGACTTCGATCTTGCTACACTGCTGCTTAGCCATGATGTCTCCTACTCCTTGTTTCCAGGGTTAAATACCCATCTTATGACTGTTCAGTGTGTGTTCCGTTTAATGAATGCAGCTATCCTCTGCTGCCAGTGCAGGCAAAGCAGGGTATCTTCCTGCTTCCTTTGCTTGGAAGAACAGCACCTCCCAGGATGGAGTATCAGTAGGCTGGTCCTGCAAATCTTTTTAAGCCAATACGGCTCTCCGCACAAGGCAGACATGCTTTCCAGTGATTCGCTCTGGGGTTGTCCCGGTTTACCCTCAAACATGCTCCCTCAACATCTGGCAGTTAAGAGTCGTATAGAAAAACCTGCTAAGCAGGGTGAGTCTGTCCTGCTTAATACAGTGCTCAAGGGTTAGTGGGCACATACAAGCTAGAGAAAAGACGGTAACTCACCTGAACTCATTCACCCAGATCTTATTCTTTAAGCTGCAGAGACAGAAAAGAAAGCCAATGCATAAAATGTGGAACAAGAAGGAGAGACGGAGCTACCAGTGCTGTAGGCACACGGCCAGAGAAGAGAGTGCAGCAGCCTCTCACATCTGGCATGTGTCCCACCACTCCTCCTCAGCATAACCACTAGGGCTGATGCCCAGACTTTCCCCATACTCTGCCTACGAGGCTTACGGCACCTCCCTCAGAGCTCCCACAGCATCACTAACAAAGCAGAAACACCACTTCAGCTGTGGATGAGGACAGTCTGAGGAGTTGTGTGGGTCTGGCCCACTGCTGAAGAGCTTGGGTTGCCCAGGCCTATCCACCTGATCTGTGCAGCATCCCCCATACAGCGAGCAGCACGGGGTGGGGAGGGAAGGGAGAGGGTGTGTTCAACACCTACCTTTTCCCAATGATCTGCGAGTAGGTCTTCACTAGGTAGTCTGATATATTGCGGCCCGTCAGATTCTGGAGGATGTCAGCAGTGTCTTGCTCGCGCTGGTGTCACCGGGGAAAACACAGATAAACGCCCATCAGAAGACAGCAGATGCCGAGTCAAACAGACTGTGTGCAGTGCTGCGTGCAAGAATCGCAGCCAGCTGCTCTCATCTCCAGGAGCACCCCTCATCGCAGCACCATTGAGCTCCCTCCTACCTGCGGGGGTGGCAGCCCACCCGCACCAGGGGGGCACACAGGCAACATCTTCTTGATCTTCTCATTGCTGCACTCGCAAGATGGGGAAGGGTTCTCCATGCTCCAGTTGCCTTTCAAGAAGATGTCCAGGACTGAGTCTGGGACTGGAGCGGTGGTCCATTCCCTCTGCCCCATGGCGCAAGGAGTGTCTCTGTGTCAGGAAAGAGGCAAGGCAGATGCAGTTTTTAAAACAACTATGACGGCCTTTGCTTAGCAAGCCACTTAAATGACAGACACCATAGTCTCCAGAAGAGGCAGGCTGTTTTTCAAAGGAGCCTGACCTCACTGAGAGGAAGAGCTCAGAGCAACAGACCAGGCTCTGCAGCTTCTAACAGATCCCTGTGCCAAAGAGACTGAGGTTGGCCAACAATGAGTAGTGGCAAACACTCCGCTCTTCTCATTCACTCTGCAGCACGCGAGTGCTGTATTTCAGTGAGTCCCAGCACACAGAGCATCCAGAGTTCAAGGACCATCTGGACGATGCTCTTCATCATATGGTTTCGTTTTAAGTCGTCCTGCAAGGAGCAGAGAGTTGGACTCCATGATCCTTATGGGTCTCTTCCAAAGATCATGGCAGACAGTCATTTCTTGGATGACATTTCTGCCTTCGGGGCATCAGAACACTGCTCTTTCCCAAGGCAGCATCACGGGCAGCCTCCCACCCATGCCCCACGGGTGGAGTAAACCGGCTCCTCCATCTGTTTCGTAGAATACTAATGGCCTGTGCATAGGACCCCTTGAGCCCTTCCCCATCGTCCTGTGAACATGAGCTGCAGCTCCTCCAGGCTAGAGACACACCATCCTGGACTCAGTATACCCCTTCTGCACTTGTAGCCTAGATCTTCAGTGATTTGCCCCAGGCCATGCAGCAAGTCAGTGGCAGAGCTAGGAAATGGCTGGCTCTCCACTCTTTCTGATGGTGTTTGCTGGGGTGCTAACCCAGGTTTCTAGTGCAGCTAGAAACAGATGAATGTGGAATGGGAATATCAACAGTCAACAGCATACAGCAACATGCCTAGGTCCTTTTCCACGTTCAGGACCAAAGAGTAATTGGAGGGAGAAACTACTATGTCTTTTCCATCTCTGTCAGTAAGGACTTGCACTCAGACTTATTCCCTCATCATGTTGAAGGCTGGCAACTTCCTGAAAGGTCCTGAGCTGAACAACTGAATGTAACTGCAACTCTTTTGCCTTAAAGCCTGCTCTGGCCATGCATGATTAGCATTGCCTAAAGCTGGCTAAATGTATTGGGTGACCAGAAGCTGGGGCTGGGCTTCCTCTCCCCAGCCCAGAGTTCTACTTACGGGATGGAGTGTCCCTGCATACAGCGTGTCCCAAAACCAGGCTTATTGAGAAGTGCATCCAAAAGCCTCTGAGTGCCTGCATCTTCTGGAGCATCATTGCTATGGGTACAAGAGAAAAACACTATCAGGTCAGTGGGATAACAGGCACACTGTAAAAGCAGCAGCAGAGCAAAGCCAAGAGCACAGTGAAAGAGCTCAGGAAAAGGATATATGACGAGATTTCCCTTTCAAGAATGCTTGGCCTAGGAGCACACACACACTCCTGGTCTTTGTGCATAGTATTACTAGAGTCATAGCATGATTCAGAAATGGATATGGTCTTGCCAGTAGTTAGAGTTGGCATTTAAAGGTCTAAAAAGAAAACACAAGGACTCCACTCCTGGTAAAGAACTCAGTAACTCACGTTAGGAGAGGAGAACAGAAGGCCACAAGAAACATACCTAATAAAAGTGTACTGCTCATCATACATCCAGGGCTGTAATTCCAGGCTGGGGTACTTCCCAAAGGGGGGAACGATGAGGCTGAACATGAGAGCTATACACACAAAGACAGCTGGCAGCACAATCTGAAATTGCAAGGAAAAAGCAAGTCCTTTTTAAACTCAATGTTCCCAAAGGCATCAGGAGCTAGATGTGAGCTGCTTAATGGATCAAAACTTTTCCAGAGTTTCCCAGGAAGGTCTTTGCTATTTACACCATGGCTTTGCTAGACACCAATACAAGACCTGTCCCAGCATTCAAGCAGGGCACTCACTGGAGATGCAGAGGATTCAGACTCCAAATGCTGCTCTCAAGGCCAAGTTTGGATTTGAACCTCAGCTGCAGCCTTACCGTGCAAGAATACTGTAACCACCTGGTTATCATGTAACTCCTTTCTCTTGAACAGGCCTCCTTTTGCTCAGATGTGCAGTGAAAACGAGTTTTGGGTTTTCCACCCACCTTCAACTCTGAACACAATGCACAGTCCAGAGCTGTCCCTGCTAAGTGACGCTGCATGTGTTAGGTGCTCTCACCTGAGCAAAGAATCCTTTCCGGCTTCTCTTGGCAATAAGCAGCCTCTTCCACAACAGAGCCATGAACTGCTGCTGGGTGAGCTTCCAGCCCTTCATCTGGTAGGATCCTTTCCCGTCCATGCCACTGAGAAGGTCTGTCTCTCTGGATTCTGCTAGCATGAAGAAATGACCCTCATTCAAAAGCTCACACAGATGTTCTTTAGGCACGTCTGTGCTGGAGACACAGGGTGATGGATGGAGCAGCTACTCTCACTCATCAAAAAAAANNAGAGCAGTGAGCAGAGACAGAAACAGAAACTCACATGCACACGTTTTCACCCTTATCTCTCTGACCCTTGACAGGAAGATTGAGCAGGATGTGGAAACTGCACTGCCCACTACTCTTAAAGGCAAATAAACCTTTGGCAGTCTCAGCCTTATGATCTGCACTATTTATAATATGAAAGAATGGCCACAAGAAGAAAACAGGCTTGAGCCCCAGCAATACCTGGATCTATGTCTGAATCATTAGGATCAAATGCATCATCTTCTGTAAATGGACGAAGGCAGCTCTGTCTGTCTCCAAACACGTGCCTGTTCCTTCTGGCTGGCAATGTCCCATCTGAAAATAACGCAACTGTGATTAGCTGAACTGCTCCAGTTCATCTCCCATTAGCCCCAGAAAAAACAAAGCAGTATCATTTTCATTTTACATGTCTTCCATTTGCAAACTAAGGAGCTGATCTGGAGTCACTCCAGTGCAGGCAAAAGCGTAAAACCAAGACTGTCACTCTGCAAGGATCGCATGTTTCATGCACCATTTTTTGTGTGCTGTCCTAGAAGCTTCTTTCAGTGCACTGGACACTTTTTTTTCATTTAGCCATGGAAACTGTAGGCTGCTCTCACGGTAAGAAAATTCTCACTTCATATATATATGACTCCAAGCGCAATTTGCTAGCACTAGTTTATCAGGAAATGCTGACACAAGCACTTAGTGCAGTGAGCTGCTCTCAGGAAGAGAAACTCTTTTGGTCTTTAATGTGGTCTGACCCTGTCAAAGAGTTCTTCCTATTCCTCAGAGTAGACAACAGCGTCAGTCAAGTTATTCACAATGCACTCAAGCACTACAAACTCTCCACTACTGGAAAACAAACATGCTACCACTGAGTCAGTAGAAGTTAATAAAAAATAAAAGCTTGCATTAAGTAGACTAAGAACAGCTATTTTAGGTCATCAAAACTATTAGCACAGCAGAGTCCCAGTTCAGACTGAAACAGGGCCTGCCACACCTTGACGTGTCACTGTATAGCTGGACATCCTGCCATACACAAAGGTCACCCACCTGCCCAAGACTGCTGAGACCACGAATGCTCCTCACACGAGATACCCACTAGACCCTTTATTCACCTAGCAGCTAAGCCCTGCACCAACGTTTACTCTTGAAATATCTCGGCTTGGTCAGCTTTGTACTTAAACAGCACAAATACCATACAAAATGGCACCTCCCCCTGAAGTCCCCTTCAACACTGTAGGAGACAACTACACCCACCTGAGGTTTCTGCATCCACGCCGCTATCATCAGCCACTTTCAGGAAGATCTGAAAAGCAATGATAAATGTCAGCGAAAATTAGAAGGGGAGCAATACTGTGGGGACTGCTTCAGGAGATGCCAGGAGAAAGCACAAGACTGACAGATGTAGCACGAGAACAGAGGATACAGGGTTTATCCGCTGCGTGACGGGGACATGCACTTAGTGGCTTCTCTCCAGCTTCCAGGAGCCAGCCTGTAACCACTTATCAGCCATTCCCCCTTTCCAGTGTCAGTTCTCAGTGCATCTCAAACACAAGCTCTTTCCTATGTCTCAGATAAAGACATAGGTACTAAATTCGGGGAATCTCATCTTCCTCCTAGTCTGACAGTGCTTGCACTGCTGTTCATGCTTGAATAGGCACCTTTGTGGAGCTTGTCCCACGGACTTTCCTAAACCAGAAATTTGGAGATAGCAGTCAAGGCCTTCACAGCTATGGGAGGACATAGAGGGCAACCTCACTAAGTGACAACACCATGGTTTCAGCTTCCCTTGTCATTATTTTAACAAAAAAACAAAAACAAGACATCTCACATAAACACGATAAATTGCATCACACTTTGAGATAAGAGAGACTTGTCACTTGTAACACAGCCATGAGGAACAAATAATAAAAACATCCCTGATGATGGCATGCATCTAAGTGGTTTCTGTAAGTATGGTCTCCAGTACCAAAATGCATGTTCTCAGTGAAGCGCAGCACAAAACATCCCTATAAATAACTCAAAGGTGTTTACACAGTCTTTAGAAGCCAAATTGGGGGCCACTGTCCACATGACACCTCAGCAAACTGCAACTGAGTACAAAGGACTTGTCTTTGCTTGCCTGTACTGTGTTTCAGTTTTTAATGCCCGCTTGTATGAGCATACACTTAAACAGGGCAGAAGACGATCCATTTCGAAGACAACCACAAAGCTGCCTGTTTCACAACAAATGTTTACAGGAAGAGACAAAACTCGTCTCATTCTTATTTCTGTCATGATTCATTTTGCCTAGTTTAAGCCAAACAAGAATCTTCAGCTCTCTCACCTCCTCCAGGGTGGTTTCAGAGATCCCGTAGCTGGAAATGCCAAGATCAGAGAGACGGTCATCAATTTCATGGAACAGCTCCACGAAAGCTCCCTCTTTAGCAGCCTTGTACGGCAAGACATAGGTTAATTCATGGCCAATGTCCTCCACCAGCCTGGCCTCAGGCACGTGCTTTGTAATGAGATTTGAAATTGCAGAGACATCTAGAAGAACCAAAACGAAAAGATGGTGTTCACCTTGTTACTGCTCATTATGTGGAAAGAAGAGCTCAGTCTGAAAAACCTTGCTGGAAGGAAAGGAGGGAAAATGGGACATCCCTGGAAAGCAGCTTATTTACATGCAAAATCTGGCTTGTTTCTATATTTAACACAAGCTTGGAGGAAATCCTAGACTCAAGCCTGGCTATTCTTTCTATTTGCAGAATCTGGGAGAGCTTTTACATGCTACTGGCAGCCCTGCAAGTCACTGATGTACAGTTCACCAGCAAACATTACATATTGCTAACAGGCCCAGCAACTGTGTAATCTTTCGTCATTAAATCTCAGGACAGCTTGAATCCAAAATGGCTCACTGCAGAAATCGTTCCAATATTTACAGATTTAAAACCACCACCTCTGTGAATTTAATAATTGTCCCAAGACTGTAGCTACAAAGGGGCACAAGGTTAAGGCAACTGTCCAAGGTCAAACACAGAACAACGTCCGCACCGGGACTGAATCTTACACTCTTCTCCAAGCCTCACCTATTGTCAGTGTGTCACTTTCATGGTCACTGCCAAGGCCAGCATCAGAGCTGCTCTGGGAGACACTGTCATCCTGGTGACAAAAGAGAAGACAATCATTGTTTCCTGCTGTTTAATCAAAAAAAGGCCCACTAAAAGCTACACTCCAGATAACTCCAACCGATGCTGCAACATGCTGGATGCTCCACAGAGGAGTCAGAAAGCAACAGTGACAAGCCACTGCAAAGGGATGAAATACAAGTAAGACGTCACAGTTACAGAAGTGAGTGTTACAAAAGCGTGCACGTCATCTATTCTGTATCGCTCCCACCAGCTTTGGACCACTGGCATTGAACGAAACTATAATGGAGATGTATGTCCCATGCAACACTTTAACCAGATGTAATCTGGCATAGTACCTACAAAAGCAAGCAACACTTCTTTCAAAGAGTAAGGGGTTTCTCTTCGAGACATTCTACCATGTAAAAACTTGTTGCTGCTTCCCATAAGCCTAAGATTTCACGAAGGAAAAATGAACACGAGCAGGAAGGGTCAGCTGCACCTTTTTCAGATAGGACACTGTGCTGCTGCTGTTTCGGCAGGAGCTCAGAGAGGAATCCACATCCTTCTTGACCAGGGTCAAATAATAGCCTGTTCCCAGCTGGTTCTTCAGGAACAGAGAAGAGCCAACACAGCAGAGCTTGCCATGAGAAATAATGGCAATCCGGTCCCCCAGAATGTCTGCCTCATCCATGTGGTGTGTGGAGAGGATGATAGTGCGGCCTGGAAGAAAGCAAGGGAAGACACTGCTTGTAAGTCAACCACACCCATGTTCCCAAGTCAAACCCACAATCATCTGGATCTAGCCATGAAGTTGGATGGGAGGTTGATGCCACAAGTCCAGTCTCCTTCGAACAAGGCTAGGACTATGGAAAAGGTTCACAGATGCTGCCATGGGTTTATTCTCCCCACTCTCTGCAGGCCCTTGTCATGCTCAGAAAAGGCAGGTTAATTTCATGTCAGCAAGGTTCCTTGCACAGAGTACAACAGCATACTGCTGCATACCAAGGGTGAACTTCTGACTTTAACTGCCTTCACAGTCCAGTGAGGAACTTTGTTCATGAGCCCTGACATGAACAGGATGAAACAGGAGGACAGATCAGAGATCAGAACATCCTTGTCCCACATGCTCTTTGTTCCTTCTTCAGTGCAGGCAACAATAGATTTGCAAAGACACATTGCTATTTTGCGAACAGTCATAAATCATATTGATTTTCTTTGGTTTCCATGACATGTTCATTAGGAGCAGAGAAAAAGATCACATACCTTGCCGATACTTCAGGAGCAATTCCCATATCCCTCTGCGAGAATATGGATCCACCCCAGCTGTAGGCTCATCCAGAATGACAACCCTGGAGCCACCAACAAAGGCTAAAGCAACTGAGAGCTTCCTCTGCATGCCACCTGACAGACACAAGAAGAAAGAGGTGTTCAAGCTGAGACAGAGATGAGCGGAACAGCAACAGCTGCAGCACTGTGGATAATGATAATAATCCAAGAGAAAGCAGAATTGCATACTGAGAAGACCAAGCATTGTTACTGTTTCAGGCCTTCAGTCCCATCACCTCCAGGACATAGGATAATTCATCTGGATATTCCTCCATCAGTGGAGTCTTATTTTCCTCCTACTGCAGAAAACCAGACCCTACAAGCCCTTTGCTCAAGTGAATCACACTATCTCATCACTGGTGGTAGCAAGTTGCCAGCATGGAGGCCTAACCATATTTGAGGATCTGGAGCACAGAGCTTGAGCTGCAGAAGTAGGTCTTCGAGCGACACCCCTCCTGTGGAAGTGTGCCAGAGGCAGCACGAAGGAATTGCATCACGCTCTTCAATACTAAAGCCAGCCTGTGGCCATCTGCTCTCCCTTCCCAAGATCAAATGCACAGTCTGTGCTGACAGCTGCATCAGAAACAAAGGAGTCTTTGTCCCTCAGCTATATGGTACAGGTGATACAGGAATCCTGCTGCTCCTGAACAAAGGGGAAGGGCACTCCAGGACAACCAACTGAAGAAAGGGAAGTCAGCGTAAGAAATGCACGTATGGTTTACAAACAGCATAGGACTTCAAGATTATGGTCTGAGCCACTCTCACCTAAACCCATAAAACCCAAACATACCAGTAAGCATTTGGAGTACACATGTAGCTTGACTAAGTCATGAAGGAAAAACATACAAAACACTCAGAGAAAGCAAGTGACTTGTTATGGTCATCAGATAGCATAAGACAGTATAAGATCATTAAGTTTACTAAGATATACTGATTCGGTACTTAATAAAGAACTGATATGCTTAAGTGCTTAATCATGTGGTTGTCTATATTCAATTGGAGGATCCAGCCAAGGTCCATGATGCAGCCTCTGTGAAACCCAAGAGAGTTTTTCTGGGGCTGAGGAAACACATAAGAAATGTAGAAGCAGCTGTACCTACCAGAGAGTTTGCTTGTCCTAGCTTTCAGTTTGTGAGGCAAACCGACATCCATTGCCATTTGCTCCATCTCCTCTTTCACCTTCTTTTCCGGCAGCCCTTTGAGCCGAGCGTAGAACCAGATGTGCTCCTCCACAGTCAGCCTAGGGAACAGAAGCAGGCTCAGGGCACAGCCGAGAGCACCATGCTGGGATTCACCATTAGCATTACAGCAAGCATGTTTGTTTGCTCGGGAAAACAAGTTTTAGGGCCAAGGTTTCAGGAAGCAGCTACAAACTGGGTGTGCTCAGCTTGGGCCTGATGTAGGGCTGTGGCTATTCAGCACCAATGTAAATGATCCTCCTTTAAGGGTGCTTAACAGAGTATCCCAAACATCCCAAATCACTAGGCACTGGGCCAACATCTGGCCTAGTTAAATTTAATGGAGTAGATTTCTTTAAAGAGAGGCAAAAGATGAAAGTGAAGGCTCTTGCTGGTAATTCACAGGCATGTACGAACACGCTAATAAACAGAATGTCCATGCACCCATTTGACTCCACCCTCCTGTCTCACACTCTGAATGCAGATAAAGATAGGACTGCCCAACCTGAAAGCATACCACTGTCCCCTAAAGAACCCAAGCGTCTGTTGGGTAACACCAGCCCCGCGTCTCACAGATGCTACTCACAAGTCAAACAGCACATTGTGCTGCGGACAGACACCCAGGTTCTGCCTGATGACACTGAGCTCAGAGCGGATATCTTTGCCCAGGATGAAGGCTGTACCCGAGGTTGGGGGGAACAAGCCAGTCAAGATGGACCTGAAGGACAAACACAACAGATAAGCAAGTTCCACCACCAGGAAACGTCTGCTGCACACGCCATGATGGATGAACGCAGAGTGGGTAGCAGCCCTGGGGAACTCCCTCGTCAGGAAAGTACTGAGAAACATCTTGCTAAAAGATTAAAAAAATTAGCTCCAACAGTTTTAACAGTCATCAAAGCACACCCACAAGACTCTGCTAGAAGGAAATACTTTTTCCTCTGAAAGCTTCTTGTCCTCTCAGTCCCAACTCGTTTCCTTACACTGGTAAGTCAGAACCACAAACAGCATTACTAAAAAATGCTGCCTGCAGATTCATTCGGCACAGCATCAACTTGAAGTACCTCCAGTTTCAGTCCCCTGTATCTGTGCACCTTCTGAGGCAGCTGCACAACTAGGGTAAATCAGAAGAGCTGACATCAGTGGAGAAACTTGGGCTGCACCGGCATGCACACTGCAGTTGCACAGCTACCTCTACCATATTGATAGGAACTGCAGTATTCAGAGTCACTTCTCCCACTGTCTTGAAGCATTATTTTTTTCTTACATGGTAGTGGTTTTCCCTGCTCCATTATGTCCCAGAAAGGAGGTGATTTGTCCTTCATAGAAGTTCAGTGTCAGACCATCTACAGCAACTTTCTTGCCATCACGATAAACTTTGACCAGGTTCTGGATGGAAACACCAAGGCTCAGATGCACAGGCTCTTCCTCCTTACAGACTGGAATAAAACCGAGCAAAGTAGAGAGACATATGGTAGGTTTTAACAGCAACTATGTGGGAGTTCTAACAACACATTTCCCCAAGTCTGCGGAGATCCAAGGAGAAATGAACTACATTACACACATATACATATGTTTTTCTTCCTGAGGGGAAAGTAACCTTCCACAGAAGTTGCTCCTTAGCTCTACTAGGCTCATCTGGGAGCTGGGAGATCTCTAGTGTTGGCAGAAATGAGGGGAATTCTCAACTCCATGAGACTGGAGTACCCACCCACCCTACAGTGGGCAAAGTACCTTGGGTTTATCTGGATACAACCATCTGATCAGCATACCCAAACTGTGGTAACAAATGGATGACTATTTTCACCTCAGCTATGCCAACTCTGCTGTCCTTGGACTCTCCTTTCAAAAAGACAGACCATAACATTTCATTGCAGAAAGGCTCTGTGGCCAGCACATACCTTCTGAAGGCCCCTTCTGCTCAGGATGAGGGTGCTGCCTGTCCTGCGGTTCCTCGCCAAACCAGTAGGACTTTGTGAAAGGAAAGTACCAGGGCCTGGGAATCCCATACTGGCCTAAAGAGAAAAGCATTACATGAGCCTGACCGCATCTGTCTCTTTTCTCATATTGGCTTTCAAGATTAAGAAGGGAAGTACTCCACACCCCAGTAAGCCTCTAGGTTAGGCAGGACTAAGCAGAGATCTTTCATGATGAAGACACTGCCAGACTTCAGGAGTAAAAGACATCTCTTCCCCCAGACTTCACACAGTTAAAACTGCTGTGCTGGAAGGTGCTAAGCAGCCAGATGTGGTGCTGATACTCTCAACTCCTCCCCTGCGGCAGGGTCTGCAGACTTAGCCGTTCAGAGATGGCAACAGCTGAAGTGCTGCAAAGCTTCTGGGACCAGCTCAGCCATCGCCACAATGTGGCACAGCCTCTGTGCTGGGCAACAGCCACTGCTGCTCATGAGCAGCAACAACCTTACTGTGATGCTGGCCTGTGGTTTTCCTTCATGACCTTTCTGCAGCTCTGCTTAAAAATGGGCCAAATTTGCACCTTGGCAAATGAGTAGGTTGCAAGAATCCATTTAGAAGTGTTAAGACACGCTCCACTCTCAGAAGCAGACCTCACCTGGGAAGACGGACTCAATGTACCAGGTCATGACCCCATATAGGAAGGTGTCGAACAACATCATGACAGCAGATGTCGTGACGCTAAAGCCATCTTCTTCCAATGGGCTCTCAAAGAAGTTATCCCACTGAACACCAACTCCCTGCTCCTCAAACAGCGCAAAGTACTCACAACCAAAGCCAAAGGCTACTGGAGACAGCAGGCTCTGCAAACAGGAGGCATGAACATGCATTCAGTTTTTCACAACTAGTCTCCAACTGGGCAGCTCAGCTGTAGCGCAAGACTAAGGGACATCGTCCAGAAGCCTTACAGGAAAAGTCAAACATCCAAGGAGCATGACCATATTTGCAGAGAGGGAGTGGCAGATGCAGTCTGGGTTCCAGCAAGCAAGCAAGGCCTGAAGTCTCTGCTGGACCACCACGCAGAGTTGTTTGTTTCCCTATTTTCCTCCCCTTGCTCTTTGGACTTATATGTGAGGGAGGAGGAGATCACTAAATGGCCACCATCTCCAGACAGGTAAGAAGTGCTGTGCAGAGGAAAGGCAGCTGCTTCATGCAGCCTGCATATCTGGCAGTACAGCATCACAGCGTACAGAGATCAAGGCAGCTCAGTCGAGCTGAATTAATTCTTCTACCAAAGTGAACAAAACCGTCCCAGTAGCTCCTAGTAGGCTCAGCTAACCTTTCCACCAAGCCTAGCCCTGACAGCCTCTTACACTGGAAAATTTTCCTCCCATTGCCACCTCACCCTCTTGTTAGCAGTGCCCAGACAGAGAGCTGCTGAGTGCCATACAGGTGGAGGCCCAGTACCCAGGGTAGCTCCCTCAAGACTCACCGCAAAGATCTTGAGGGAGAAGCTGACATAGTCCTGCCAGGCAACACACAGCACATAAGGCAGGTACAGCGTGAAATAGACAATGCCCCCACAGGCAGCTGCCAGGTTGGCCCTGGAGAACACAGTACTGATGAGGAAGCACTGGAGGATGGTCACAACACCGAAGATCGAGAGGAAAACAAACACCACGCTAGGGTCGCTGTAAGGCAGCAGATTCCCCATCTGGAAAGAAAACAACAGGCGCGTCAGGCTTTGGAAGGGCTCTCCAAGGTGGCTCTGCTACAAGCAGGTCTGCAGAGCTGCTGCTCAGGGTAGGCTGGGCTTGCCACCATTTGCACAACAGCCTTCCCAGAAGTGGGGCACTACCACAGGCACCTTTGCAAGAGCACCGAATTCACCACAGCTCCTCCTGCTGTTTTCAGCCACTCAGACCTGTTTTGTTCCAAAACCCTGTTCCCAAAAAATCGCTGGTGAACCCACACTCGCTAACTCCTCCCCAGTGTGCCAGTGCAGACCATTGCTTAGAAAGCTCTCAAGGCTCTAGATTCTGCTGCCGCAGACCAAACCAGTCAACTCACCTTAAGGATCAACACCAGCAGGCCTGCACTCATCAGGAGAGGAATGAGGCTGCTAATGAACCAGCTTAGCCAAAGGATGCCGTTGTCAAGTCCCATAATCCTCATTGTCTCCTTCAGCCGGGCTTCCTTCTCATACACAATGCCCTTAATTATCACAGCCACTGAGTAGATCCAGGCTAGAGTCATGAAGAGAGGCATGGAGCGGCTCATGACACGCAGAAATCTGAGAGAAGGAAGGAAAGGAGCCAGGAGAACAGTGTAATAAACATCAGTGCAACTTCAGGTATCATTCGAGGGCTAGCAGTGCATGGTGATGGCTAAGGCTTCACTGCACAAAGCAGTCCACGTGAAGGGCACAGCACAGGATCAGGGTCTCACCATGAGGGGAGACTGATGGGTCTAGAGCACATCACCAGCCTGGAGTGGGAGCTGGAGCTGCAAATGCCACTCAGTGGAAGAGCGGGTAGAGAGACTTGCCTTTCCTGGGGATTGCTCTCAACTGTCCTCTTTCCACTCTCCTGTGCCTAGGGCTCTGCCTTTTCCCAGTGCTATTTTTGCCTGTATCAGGTTTGGGGATACGGGCACATCTCAGGAATGCACTCTGTACATGAAAGTCCTGTACAGTGTTCCTGGGAAGGACTCTGCAAGTCATTGCATACACTAAATCCTCCATGCAGGTGCCCCAGTTCCAAGGATTAGAAACACTAAGGAGATTGCTCCCCCACTGATAGTAGGGACATAAACGAGTGACAAGAGCCCATGCCTCCCAAGCCACAATCCTCCTGGGAACTTTCGAAGCAGCCTGCATACATACATGTCATCCACATAGCACGGATAGGGCATCTGCTGCACATAAACTCCTGTCTTCTTCTCTGTGCCCGTCTGCACTCTGATGATGGCCTGTTCCACCACATCCTGCAGGTAGGCAAAGCCTCCCCAAACATAGCGCATGTCCTCAAAGGGGTCAGCACGAGGACCAGGATCCCAGTACCTGTACCAAGGGAACAAGACACTTCCATTAGAAATCCTCACCACTGCACCCCCTACAAGAAATGGCTCATAAGGCAGCATGTCAGGACTCACCCGTCCTTGATCTTGTTGGTCCTTTCCACGTTATCAATGTCCATGCGTATCTTGTATTTCACATGCGGAGGGAGCTCTATGCTGTTAGGAGCTATTTCAGTGAAGACTATGCCAGCCCAGAACCTCCTTTCATCCAGAAGCTCCAAGGACTTGTTTATAAGACGGACTTCCGTGGCCACAGGCTCCAGTTTGTCTAAGTTGACACACTAGACAGGGACAGATTCAGAAGAGTTTACAAGATAAGATGGCAAACCAGAATGTACTTAGTTTACATTTGGGAGGGAGAACTCTGCAATGGTAATGCCATGTCCAAGAGAAGGCTGCAGCACTGCACCACTTTGCAATGGCTCTTGGTAGCCCAGCAAGTTGCTAGAGATGACATTTTTTCCTGCTTGATGGTCACTGGCCAGTCAAACACATATCACTGAGAAATACCCCACTAAAGGTATTTTCTGGACAAGAGGTTAGGTAGCATTGTAATACGAAATATAGGATCCCATCCAAGCATCAATTTGCATAGATTGTTTCATCTTCTCTGTTACCAATAAACTAGGTCTGATTTGAAGCCTCTAAAAGTCAGTGGAGAGACCCAAAGGCTTTGGACCAGGCCTCTGACAGGTCAAGGTCCGTTCCTGTTTGCACCCATCTGCCAATACGAACAGGTAACAAGTAGAACAAGTTTCGTTATTCTCTATGTCTTCTTCAGCTTAAAGCAGCTTCATCACAGTCCCCAGCTAAACCCCCAGACTGAAATATGACCTGTTACATTGCCTAAGCCAGCAGCAGCTCTCAAGTTGCCCAGTAACAACAACAGGGTGGGAAACCACATGCAGTGGCCAAAGTGAGAGTTTCAAGAACGAGGCCTACAGTTAGGTTCTTACATCTATATTTAGGCACCTGAACCAATGGTATTTTCTAACACGCCGTGCACTCAGCCCTACTAAAGCCTGGTCATTTACAGAAAATGGACTGAGGAACACCTATCTTTGCTTTCCAGGAACGCCCTGCCACGCGAGTGGAGACCAAGCTGCTGCCCACCCCCAGCTCCTTGCCTGCACTAGCAGGATCTCACCTCCATGAAGCGAGAGATGGTCTGAATAGCCCGGTCTGTCTCATTGAAGGCATCCACCCAGGTATATGCAGAGCCGTTTACTGTCTCAAAGTCCTCCAGATGGTTCGACAAGAAACGGGCAACGTCCTCCACCGTCCAGTTGGAAGCTGGCAAGTGCAGGTCCCAGAGCACTTTGCCTTTCAGCAGCGTCTGTAGATGTTTTGTTTTCAAAGGAGAAACAGTTGTTGAGAATTAATGTTAGATCTCCTCTCCCACCATGAAAACAAATACTATCAGGGAGAGTGCCTTTTAAAAAGGTGCAGAGAAGATCAGTGAGGTGGGTTCATTCCTCTTACCCTCCCATCGCAAAGGATGTATCCCCGGCGCCCACCCGTACAGCTACACCATCGGGCGTGCTTTGCAGGCTGGCTGGCTGCTGCTGTGTCCCGACACCCACCCTGTCCTGATGCCCACTGTGTCCCGACGCCCGCCATGTCCCGACACCCGCTGTGCCCCGACGCCCACCCTGTCCTGACACCCGTTTCCCAGGGAGAGGGCAGCAGAGAGCCACGCACAGCCCTGCACACGCAAACCAGAGCTTGCACCAGCAAAACCGGTAAGAGGGAGATGCGTGTTCAGGAGAAACGAGTTCGGTTGATGGTGGCTGCCAGCTCTGCTCGCTTCTCCCCAACAGAGCTCTGCTCCCGGCAGGGATGGAGAGGGGCTGCGGCACGGCTGGAGGCTGAGCCGTCACCGTGTGGAGTGGAAACACCAGCACCGGAGGCCAGATGGCTTTTCTCACATATTTTGCTGTTGCACCATCCGGGCTGGCTGAAGCAGCCCTGTACAGCCATGATGTTGTGCCACTCTGTTCTCCTATCTGGGACAGTGTTTTTTTTCACCTGGTTAATTGATAGCTTTCCGAGGACAGGCTATTGCCCCGCTATCTGTACGCACAATGCCCCACACAAGTGAAGTGCAGGTAGAAGCACCTGGCATTGAAACAGAAACCAGTCCTCTGGGCAGACAATATCAGGGTAGGCAGGAGGGGAGCATTAATTGTCAAGGACACAGTTGCACTGAAGTAGGCGAGAGGAAAAAACCACCCTGCATTAGAGAGAAAACTGTAGAAATCCTAATCAATAAAAACAGGAAATGGACTTTCTCTTGGAACAAAGAATGAAGTGGAGAGGTGAGGAGCTTCCCCATGCTCTGCTGTCACCAGCAAAGCAGAAAATAATGCGTCACACGGTTACAAAAACAGCACTGCGAACTGGGAAAACAGAATAGGCCAAGCTGGTAGAGGGGAACATACGAAAGGGAAATCTGAGCAAACAGCGACCGGCTGTGCTGCACTCTCTTCACATTCAGTCTCCCAAGGGTGGCTCACACCACTGTCCCCAGCGGGAAGGGCACCGTGCCTGCAGGGAAGGGGTCAGCCTCATCACGTTCAGGGGCAACATGACATCTCCGTAATTCCAGGGGCACGCTGTCCTCCCTGAAGTTAGCAGCTGCGAAGCAGTTGGAAGCTGGAAGTGCCAGAGACGGGCAAGCAAAGCCCGTTCCTCTCCTTCAGCAGAAAGCCATACGCCAAACAGACTGCACAACCCAGAGAGCTGGGAGGCGATGACCGGTTGACACCCAGCAGCATGGCAGCCTCAGTGCCTAGCAAACTGCACAGGACTGACCTCCTCCTTGAAATCAGCCACAAACAGGCAACTCAATGTTTCAGCCTATCCGTGCTGCGCCGCTAAGCTGAACGGGATGCTGCCCAGGAGCTGCCCAGGCATCGACAGTGAAGCACTCCTGCTTGTCTGAACTGCAAAGGGTGACAACAAATGAACCCCTGCTACTGCGCCAATACAGAGGAGGAGACCAGGCTGACTGGAAGATCAAGAGTTAACTACCAGAGCCAGCAGGGTTAGCAAGCAGCATAAAATACAAAACCAGAAAAGCCTGGGGTCATTTAAATAAAACTAAATGCAGCAACATTCTGTTTTCGAAGGGCACGACTGCAAACCGATATCCAAACCTTGATTTTCTGTCTGCACTCTGCAGCAAACGGTTCAATTCACAGCTGGTGGCCCTGATTCTCACCTCCCTGATGCCAACATCTACAGAATCAACTTTCATAAAGCCAACAGAGGCACAGGAGTGATGAAAATGATGTCTCTGACCCTCCAGTATGTGATGTTGATGAGGAAGTGCAACAGGGCAGGTCAGAGACTATACACTGGCAAACAAGCAATGTACTTTAAGGCTTAAAAGACCTATGCAGGTCTCTGTGTAATGGCTGCACTGCAACACCCAACCAGCTGCCTTGCAGAGACGTCAGAAAAAGCTTTTTGTGTTTCTCTGTTGCACGATGTCAGTTTTACATCACCGTACTTCCAAAGACATCAGCACAGGGTGCAAGGATCCACCCCTCAGAGTTGCACCTGAGGGAAGCAATGGTGAACTAAGCCATTTCAGCAGATAATGCCTCAGTAATGCAGGTCTAACACCTGGCACAAAACTCCAGGGAGCCAACACGCTAGCAGAAAGCGTGTCAAATCCACACAAGGCTCCCAGACCCTTCTTCGTGGTCTAGTATGCACAGCACGCTACGAAGCAGTCAGCTGCAGGGTGATGTTTGCTCTTCTCCCATGAGCACCCAAGTATTACTAAATTAAGTGCACCATGCAACTCCAAATTAAGCTTTTACAAGATTTGTGCCAGATTACTGCCAGGCATCTAGGGTCAGCTCCACCATAATAATAAACTTTCAATTCCTACTGTACCCAAAGAGGCCCGAGGCCACCTGGCACCTCCCAGGATCTGATCTAGGTACATGACCGCTTGCTTTGCTGCTGTCGTGAGAGCATTGTTGTGGAGAACTGCACAGCACAGAGAGCTGAACATGTCACCAACCCCACAGGTCCCCAGTTTACACAAATACCCCAAGTCAGATATTCATACCACTTTCGGGCAACACTGCGGAAGAAACAGCCCATTTCCCCACAGAGGCAGATTAGAAACGGGTGTTAAACACACACTGCTCCTGTTAGCAGCAGGCTGTTACACGACGGAAGGAATGCCAAGCATAACGCGAGATTGGTACAATCACTATGTTCTTCAAGAAGGGGATCCATCCATAACACTTCTCTGCCTAGCTCAGCACTGAAGCACCATCTGAAACAAATATTTCATCACTTATTGCAGAAGATGACAGTGGTGGTTCTGGCAAGGACAGCATACTGACCCGAATGAGATCCATTTCCTGACTGCTTTCCATAAACGTCCAAATCTTTGGGCTTATCTCCTCCCACATCCCCCCGAGGTCACGAAACACACCCAGTTCCTGGAACGTCTTGTTCACCTGTCGGCAAAGAGGAGAGGAAGGTTATTTCCAAAAGCTGGCAGAGATCCACTGAAGACTGAGAGGGTGCATTGACCTGTCAAGCGAAGTACTGAGTGCTGCTAATATTCAAACGGCAGCTCAGCTTCTGCAAGGACCAGACTAGGGAAAACCAAGTGCACTTGGAAGCAAAACAACAACAGGCAGTGTGGATGTCTGTGGCTGAGCACTGCTTTTCAAGGCTTGGTGTGGAATGACTCTGCCTTGGAGATGAAGGGCACATGGAGGCAGCCCCTCCTCACGTGCCAGAAGAGTCTTGCTGAGGGAGCTCAGGGAACTAGAGAGCACATTAGGCAAACCACAATCTGAAATGATTAAGGATCCGCTGACCAGCCTGCAGCGGAAGAGAGGAAGCCTGAAGACTTATCAAGGTCTTCCCACATCAGAGATGCAAAGCCTGTGGATAATCAAAAGGCATCACCCGGAAAGCTTCCAGTCAAGTCTATAAAAAGAGTTCAGCCTCACCTTTTCTGACTGAGCCTTCAACAGCAAGTGCATGGGAGGTGAGAGACTAGGGAGGCTGTGCTTTGCAGGCAATCCTTTCTAGGCTTGTGTTTGGGCCCAATTTAACACAGAGCAGCTCAGCTGCACAGCCAGAGGACAGACCTCATTCTGCATATCAGAGGACAGGGCTAGAGTTACCTCACTCATGACCTTCCTTATAGCTGGTGTGTCTGGAGTGTACAAGACCTTCCCAATCAGCAAGGGTTTCAAAGCCCTCCAGATAATCCTGGAAAGTGGGCTGGATTCCAGGTTCTTCATCAGCTCATTGCAGTAGGGTGCTGAGGAAGAGAGGACAAGAGTGAGTGGCTGAACAGCACCATAACAACTGCAGCAGGCATAACACCCTGCTCGTGTGGGTTTTAAGGACAGTCACAGCTGAAAGCACAGCATTTGTCAGACAACAAAAACCCTCCTCCACCACAAAGCTCCACAAAAGACCGTTTCAGTCCAAGCCTCCACGGTCTGCCCAACAAACATGGAACACCCAGGTAGCCCCCACCATTAAGAGCCACACTGCTAGTTATGCACCGCTCACGCAACCCCACTGCATGGCACAACCAAAATTTGTCCGGAAAAGGCCAGATTTCTAAACGCTGCCCATGACTGTGCTCTCTCTCCCCTGAAGGAGGTCCACTGCATGGCCTTCTGTGGAGTCCACATGAGGCCCTTGGGAATCCCTTGGAAATCCCTTGCATGTTGATATCCTCGATGGCCCTAAGGGCATGTGCAGGAGGTAGCATGTGTATGGCTTTCTGGAACAGCAGCAGGTACACTGTCCCTCGCGACCGCCTGCTTTCATCTGTGGAAGTCTGGGAAACACTAGCGATGACAACCATGAAGTAGATGGGACCTTAGGCCATGCCAGGATTACACTTACTTGTGGAGTTATCATAGAAGCTGGCTACATCGTCTTCAGTGCTGTTGCCCCCGAACAGCGCTTTGTAATTATTATCCTCGTACCAGTTGAGGGATTTAATTTTGAGCCCTCCACCTTCGGGATGGCCACACACAATGCGCGACACAGCCTGGTAGATCTGAGTAGAGGAGTTTGAGACATTCACGTTGGTCAGGAACATCACCTCTTGCCTCATGTCACTCCAGCTCTTCATGCTCAGCAACTGGAGGGGGAGGTGGCATAAGAAAGTGGAAGCAGGGATTAGGAACAAGATTAGTGAAAAGAGAAGATCTTGCCACCCTACTTCAAATTGTGCAACTGGTTTAGAACAGATGAGAATCCCCTTGAATACAACATCAGCAGTGAAGACCAGAGAAAGCACGTTTCCCCCCACCATGGTGGAAGAACACAGAGGGATGTTTCTTCTGTGCACGCACAAGGAACGTGCCCTCTCCAAGCTCTTTACTCGTAAGTTTTCTCCTCCAACGCTGTGGGTGGCTCCTGCCCTGCCTGCCCTCTCCCGCGGAAGCCGCTCCTCCTCCCAGTTGCACACCAGCTCATGTTCCAGTGGAGCCCGCTCATGCCAGGCGGGGTGGGGTGCATCGAGTCAGAAGAGGGGGTAAGGAATAAGAAAAAGCAGCTCATGGGACACAGGCTGGATGAGCTGCAGGCCTCAGCAGTGTCACCTAGCACAATTCCACCAAGGCCAGCCAGCAAGCCTCCACTGATTAACACCAGACAGCCAGTTTGACCTCCTAGATCCGTATTGCGTGTCCCCGCCCCAGCACCTCCCTGCCCCTCTGTCAAAAACATTCCCAGAAAACCCTTGAAAACAAGCCAAGCTGCAGCCTGGAGGCTGATTGAGCTGTGCACACAGCCAGCCACATCAAGGAGCCTTCTCCTGCCCAGCCAGCCTGACTTCAGGCTCGAGCTGACCACACACAACTGGCCAGGATGATTGGTTCCTCCAGACTCATTCATTTGACATAAGCATCTACCTGCAGTATGTCGTGAATAAAAGCACCAGGCACTCAGCATGAGGCATTCACTGCATTAATGTCGCCATACTCAGAGGCATGGCCAAGCTCATCACAACGGAAAACGCAACGCACCTCCATCAGCACTGGTTTCACGCTACACTCAAGCATTGCTCTCAGATGCAACAACATCAGCAGAGGTGTATCCATACAGACTAGAAGTCTGTTTATCTCAGTAACCTCTGTGATGGTGACAAGTGGGCGTTAGGAAAAAATAACGCAACGGCAAGAATGTAGGATACTTCTCCCAAGCAACCTTCCAGCTTACACTTATTTTCAGCTCAGGGAATCTCTATTTCCTAACCCTCAATCAGTTTCTTCCATGGCAAGCTCCTAGAGTTTTGAACATCCACAAGTATTTAGCATCCATCACATCACTGGAAAGAATCTTCTCTCCCCTCTCCTTAACTTGGTTATGGTTAGCTCCATTTGGTGCCGTGCTTTTTGCACTGGAAGCGACAGTGAACATTCAGTCCCTAACTCTTTTTTCTGGGCCACTCAACTCTGTAGACCTCTGTCATATCCCCAACTCATCTCTCTTCCAAGCTGACAAGTCCTAGCCTACTCCCTTGTTCCTTGTGTGAAAGTCATTCCACTTCTGAATGTCCGAATTGCCTTTCTCTGAACTTTTTCCAGTTCTGCTACCCCTTTTTGGAGAGGAAGGGCCTAGCCCTGTATTCCATATTGAACAGGAGGGAAATCCACAATTTTATATAGTGTCATGGTAACATCTTACAGCTGGTTCTCCATCCTTTTTTAAATCTTTTCTAGCATTTGATCTGATTTCTTGACTGCTACTGAAATATCAGGTGATGTTAACTCAGATGTTCTTGCTGTGCTGCCCAAAACAGCAACGTGCACTAATAAGAGCAAACAGAGCTGCTGAGACTCCTATTTGTAACTGCTCACCAGCCGCATCTCAGAAACAACTTCAGATGTGGTGGCCCAACTGCCCTGCTTTCAGAGACAATAAGCATCAGTCAAAGACCATCTGCCAGTTTTGCTCACTGTGCATGGGTTTTGTCACTTTTATTTAAATAAAATGCAGATAACCAAAGTCTAGGACAGCTGGCAAAGCCAGCCATCAACAATGCAGAAAGCGACGGCGTGCTGGACAATTCAATCCAAATCCACTCAAGCAGAGCACACCCAGAGTCCCTGACCTGACATGGGGAGGCAAATCTGACCCTTTGTGTTCATCTGTAACACTGGGCATGCTTTAGATGCACCAACATCTGGACAAAAATTCTTGATGCTGAACAACAGCTACTATGTGTCACATACACAAGGAGTCTCTATTTTTAGCTGCCTGAAAATACATGAGACTGATATGATGGAAGACAGCTGCGAGAACAGCTAAAGCCTGGAGATTCGGTACGCGTGGCCAGAGTGACTGCTTCAAGTGTACTTTCATTTCCTCACTACTCACTGCTGCCTTTGTCTGCAACCTGGTGCCACTCCATCTGGCTCCGCAGTGACTGACAGCACACTAGTATCACGGGACTTGAATGAAGGGAAAAAGTCACACAATAGCTTTTGTTGGTTACACGTGCTCATGTGGATTTTTGGATTTGATGATTCCTCACACAGAAGGCCACAGCTGCATCTCAGGTGTGACAGTCTGAGTGCCCAACTCAAAGGGACTCCTTGGGGAGTTTTTGGTACCTCAGGCAAAACAGCTGATTTTTCCTCAGCAACAAGTCAATGGCTTTAGCTAAAGTACCATGACCTCCCTAACGTGAGCAAAGGTACACAAATAGGAAGTGCAGCTAATCCTCATGAACGTAGGAGGTGTTACCCATCTTGTAGAGGGACTGCATTAGCAAATACATTTTTACACATAATTTTGAAACAGTTTGAGCAAGCAGCTTCGTTTCATCTTTGGCACCAGTAGCTTTACAATTGACATGCAGAGCTGCTCTGTTCACACCACTGGAAGCAAGCACCTCCTGTGAGAAGGTTTACTGAGCAGTTTCTTCTCGCAGACATCAGACCTCTTTTAAGTGTTTCTTAGTAGTTGTCCTCGCTCTTGGTGTTTAATCTGCCCTCCTGGGTTGATTTAAAGAGCCCAGGGACACAGATCCAATCAATCCCCATGCTCGGAGACAAATATTTTGTTCAGACCATTCTCTCATTAAAATTCCTTGCTAGAAAGGTTCCTAGACGTGGCACAAACAATAGTTCTCTCCACCCCCTCAAGCTGCTGCCCTTCGAAACAAGGGAGCAAGCCCCTCCTTTTCACACAGAAATCAGCCTGCCAGACAATAAGTAACTTTCGGTCAAGCCATCTGGAGCAGCTTGCACTGCACTCAGAGGAAAAAGCTGCCTTTGTTTGCACAGCGAAAGGGCAGAATAAAAGGTAGTCCTACCCAAAACAGTTGCCAAGCAAAAGGCACATTACCCCAGGACGTTTTCGGCCACATCAGCAAACTGAGTATCACATGGTTTCAATTATTTTTATCCCAGACAAGAAAAAAAGGCAAGCTGAAGTGACGTAACGGGAAACAGCTGTAACCCAACTCTGAAGGGCAGCCTCCCTGCTAGCTGCAAGCACTCTGCCGCGGTCTTAACCGAAGCCAATCCTGGAATCACCTGAATTTCACCGTAAACGGGACGCGGCGGCAGGCTGGGGGCCTCGGGGAGGGACGCGTGCCCGGAGCTGCCGGCTGGCGTGGCACGGTGTGTCACGGCACGGCACGGCGCGCCACAAGCTGCCGGCGGGCATGGCGCTGGTGGGAGCGGGGCGCGCTAACCCGAGGTGACCCGCTCGCGTGCGTGCTCGCCGAGGTTACTGCCGTTCACCGCGCTCCGCTCGCTGGCTCCGACGCAAGGCAGAGGACTCACGAAGGGGAGGAGGAGGCATTGTTTAGGTTAGATGGTTGTGATTTCTGCTGCAGGGAGAGCATGTTTTTGCCTAGTAGCAGAACTTCAAAGTCAGAGCCACAAAAAGCAACGAAGGTAACTTTCTGGCTCAAAACTACCCATCCCACCCCCAGTTTTGCACCTCTAACTTGTGCTAGGCATGTAAGGCTTTTTCCTTACGCCATCGTTTCACCTGCAAAAACAAATATTTGCAGTCTCTATAATGTCACTTTGCCACTGCAAATTGCTGTTTTTTTGCCAGAGCCTTTCTCAGCCAGTGTTGTGATGTTATTGCACTGGGTGCCCCACAAAGACTGGAAAACAATCTCTGCCCCAAAAAGCGAGTTAGACAAACAGCAGACAGTGGTCTACAGCTACTAAATTAGATTAGACCAGCCACATCATCTCTTCCACATGCCATACCCTCACTGCACCCAGACACCAGTAGATACAACCAAATAACCACTCTGACATGGTTGGCAACTACATGAAAAAGACAGAAAGGAGGCAAACCTCCACATGCAGTTTTGCAAGGCACTGCTAAGCAGCAGATGCACTGGAAGCCCAACAGTTGTGCCACTGCTGAGAAGGCAAACCCCACGGAAAACGTCTTAATTCCAGCTCCTCCCATGAGAACCCAATCCTTCGCCACACACCTGACAAACTCCTACAGTGTTTGTAACTTGAAGTGCCAAAGCCTTGTAAAGTGCGTGCTACCTCTACCGATGCAGGGAGAACTGCTGTAGGATGGTGGGAAGCTTCGAAACATGGCAGGGATTTGACTCTGAATTGCTCTGAGGAGACTTGTACTTGTACTGGACTGCAGTCTAAGACAGCAATCACGGTGATGTGTTCTCCAGACAGGAAGACGGTCCTTACCTCTTTAACAAGCTTCCCAAGGCTCTCTTGCAAAACTTCCACAGTTTCTGACAGATCCCGCAAGGAGGAATTGAACGAAATTTGTCTCTGCAGGAAGAGAGAAAGAGAAACTACAAGTCACTGCAAGGCACAAATAAAGAAATTAAACCCTAGTAAACATTCTTGTAAAGAAAAGTAGTAAGGACTGTTTACAGGCAAAGTGCTTGACGGAGAAGACAGAGCTGGCTTTCTGTGCAACCTGGAGTTTAAAATACCCTGGGCTTCAGTGCCCTACAATGCAATGGGGACACCCCTTTCCTTCCTCACAGGTCAGGTATGCAGATGCCATAACCAGAACCATCTCAATAAAATGCTAAATCCACACACGCACACTTACAGTGCAAAGGATGGGCTGCATTCCAGGTCACAAAACAGGCACAACCTACAGGACAGCATGTGGACAGACCTGGAATCATCCAGGCCAGCACTAAGAAGGGGATGCAAAGTCTAACCAAAGAAGGAAAAGACCAGTTGGTAGAGGCAAGCTTTCCGTGGTACTCCACAGATACCAGCTCAGATATGAAGAACTCCTGCTGCAGTGTACATCAACGAAGAATTCCTGCTGCAGTGTATATCAACTTCATTACTCCAGTCCTCCTATCAGGCCTTGATGTTTTCATCTAAACCAAGGGTGTATTCTAAAACAACCAGCTTCCATGAAACAGCTGACACCCACCATCATTGCAAGAGGATGACTGACAGGTTTCCAGAAGCGAAAGGCAAAGCTTTCAGGAAACTATTTGCTCTTGCAGGGAGTCACACTGAAGACAACTCCTTGTTTCCAGTTGCTCTGCATCCAACTGGTGGCCTTGGGTTTTGGTTTGTGGGGTTCTTTTTGCCATCTGTCCACATATCTGGATCATCTTGCATGGGCAACAGCTGGACACAATCCTTCTTTCAAGGGAGTGAAGATTAAAATAATTTCCTAAGATTTCACATTAGCGGCTACACATTGCAGCATTTGAAAGCATGCTTAAGTTACAGCATTGTGACACGCAGAGGAGCAGACTTGATTTTAGCATTGGGTTTAAGCTTTTCATTTTCTCATCTTTCCTGCGGTAACTTCTGCAAGAAAAGTCTGAAGGCTTTCGCTTGTTCTAGCTGATTTGCTAGAGGGTGATAAGACCTGGCCAGTGCCAGCCGGTGCAAATGGGCACTGTTCCACTGCTCTGCTGGGGTATTTAAGACCCAGCTAACTTTTCTGATGCACAGCCAGTGCCTGCTCCAAAGCCAGCTGCAAATTCAGGGAGGGTCTCTACAACCTCTGCAGATTTCTACTAAACACAGTCCTTAAGGTTCAGATAGATCAGAACACATCATTAGGACTGAAACAAAGGCAATTCAAACTCACCACAGGCTAGGGCCTGCAAGACATATTTAAAGAAATACAGTCAGCAAAATATCAAAGCTACATAGCTGTACTAGCACTTTGGCAACAAGATGAGGAAGAAAGTCCTAGGTTCATGCATAACAGCAGACACATTTGTTCAGCTCCATATACCTCATCAAGCCCTATGCAGCTCTGGCTGCTCACTGTATTCAGAGGTGATTCAGGGGCAGGGTGGATGAGGAAAAGTTTTCTGATGATACTAATCGGTTCAGAAGAGTGAAAAGTCAAAAGTCACTTACAAAGGATTAGTGAAAGGCCTCATGCTGACACACCGTTACAAAGTGCCAGATGAAATTCAGTGCTGCCAAGTACAGTACATAGGGAGAAGACAGTTCTACCTTAAGATATCCTTTGATGGCTCTGAACTAGCTACTGCCACTCAGAAAGATTTTAGAATTACAGTGATAAGACAGATCAATATCAATATAAATCCATGCTGCAATCCCAGTTCTCTAGCACTATGTTCAATTTTGGGTCCTCCATCTCTGAAGGAACACAAGTATAGAAAAAAGCCACAAGTATGACTCAAGGTAAGAATGGCTTTTGAAGGAAGAAGAATAAACCACAGTTCTTCCAATGGGACCTGTAATGACAAACAGAGGTTATCACAGAGGTCTGTAGAATTACAAGTGGGATGGAGAATGGGAACAGGGGATGATTACTCACTGCACCTCATCATACAGCACTAGAGGGCTTCCAGTGAAAAGACCAGTTTAATATAAACCAAAGGAGCTACTGCACACACAACTTAAGACAAAATAGAGAAATTCTGTAGATACTATGCAATGCTGAAGTTACAGAAACTTAATGTGGGTTTGAGAAAGGCTTAGAAGAAATCATTAAAGGAAAAAAAAAACCTTACCCAGTGCTATTCAATACCAAGATCCCAGCAGTAGCTGAGAACATCCAAGTCGCAAGCTACTGAAGAACAGGACATTACACTGAGCAACTACTACTATATACTTGCCCCACACTTGCATTCTTTCTTGTGCCCCTATTATGGGCTGCTGCTCGACTAGCACTAAGGGGACACTAAGCTGAAAAGGACTTTGGTCTCACCCAGCATGCAAGTCTTCGGTGATTCAAGGAGCTTGCAAATCTTGCCCTGAAATATGAAGAAAACCCACCTATCCTTTCACACCCCACTACCCTGACCTTTCTTTGTGAACAAATTCCCAGCAGTCCAAGTTCATTTCTCACCAGAACTTGCAATGATAACTTTGCTACGGAGGGAATTTTGCTTTCTTTACCATCACCCTTTGCACCCCAAAGCCCACTCGGGGAGTTTTTCACAAGGCCTGTCTCCAGAGACAATGACAACAATCAGTCACAAGTGGCCAGTCTTCTTTGTACAGATGAGCACATCATGATTTTACCTGGAAAATAACTCTTTGCAGTGGCTCATTAAGTAAAGTAGTTCATTATATTCAGAAGAGCCCTCTAGATTCAGGGTAGCTCCAGTAAGATTGGTCCCACTGTGAAACTGTCTTTAGTAGGTGTCTGCACTACATCCTTTGAGCGGGGCAATGACTCATTTTCTGGTGAAACGCAGCAAGAACATCGCATGCTCTTTCTAGGCACACTGTGGAAAGGCAACGTTCTAGCTGGTTTTGAGCAGAACTGCCCCGTACAACTACTGTGTTAGTGGCTGGGAAGTCATGCCTTCCTCTGGACTTGTCTTCTGGGGCAACCAACACCATAATAGTCTTCAGGTACAGACTGCAGTGAGCGGACTCTGTGTGCTTGTACGCACATGCTGCAAGACTCGAAACAGAGACAAACACTTGAGATGACTAGAGTTGATCGCACAGCCAGGCTAAGCCTTGAGTAAGTCCACCTGTCAGCTCCTGCAAGAAGGATGGACAACTCTGTTTCTTTAACGTGCAGGAGAATGCATGTGTTTGAATTGTTGGGAGGTCACAACAAAATTCAGCCACTGTTGGCATCATACAGCTGACTGTTTCTGCTTAATAAGACCACTTGGCCATGTTTGCTTTGAAATAGTTATTACAACTCTATACTGATCTCAGCAGTAACTTTACACTGAACTTTGCAGAAAAATCATGTGCTTTAAGCTTCTGCTTTTGCTTCCTGGGAGTGGAAGTCCCAAAGTACAGCTGCTTAAAAGCATGGTATCATCGTGCTTGACTGAACACTCAAAACAGCAAGGAAAGCCACAAGTTCAGCTGCAGCATGTATTTACATTAAGCGATGTTTTCTAAAGCCATTTTTCAACTGGAATGCATTTATTATTCAATGCTTAGTTCATGCTAATCATATGACAAAACACCACCTGTATTATGAAGGGAGAAAAAACAACTGGACTTTCACTTGCTCACCCACTCCTTCAAGCCCCACTATAGTACACGAGCCACAACATATTTATGGCTTATTACAAACCCACACCACTGGAAGTGAGCATGACAAAGGCCTTCCTCGGCAGCGCTGCAGAGATGAAATCTCACAGGACCAATCTGAATGGTCTCTGTCATTTAACCTTTCCCCCAAACCATTTTCGAAACTGGGGAGATTTGCAGAAGGAAAGCTGTCCCACAGACAGGTATTTTTATGATATGTGTTAGTCTCCACCCACAACACCACCAGTCCACTGGGACACCTCTGACTTACTGCCATTGCTCTTGCTAACCAGGGGTGCCTGTAACCTTTCCCAAACTGTGCAGTCCTTCCATGGGACAACTGCTGGCCTAGCACCGGGAGAAAGCCGAACAGGAAATCTGTGTGCATGCAATTAGAGGTACTGCTTCACTGTTGCTCTCAAACCAGCTTCTCCTGCCTCACAGTTGCACTGACCACACCCAGCGCAAGGCAAACCTCAAGAAGAGAAGGTGTGTCCACAAGTGGCTTGTACAAGATGTCCTGTGCACTGTACTACTTACCGTTGGCCAAAAGGCTTCAGAGAGTGGGTGAAGATAAAGACGTGGGTCCTGGAAAAGGGAATTTGACTTTTTGAAACACTTCTTGCTTCTAGCGGAGTGAATACTCTGTCAAGAAGGTCGGACTTGATGATCTCAGAGGTCTCTTCCAACCTATGATTCTATGATTCAACGAAGAACGAAAGCTGATCCTCTGTCTCAGTGCCCTGTGATCACTCCCAGAAACTCTGCTGGGTTTTGTTCTAAACAGCCAGCCCCTATATAGGTTCTTACATAAGAAGGAACAAGGAGACAAACCTTAACCTCCCCATCATGCCTCTATGTGCTTGGCTCTGTTTCCTCATCCTACAGAGCAGGCTAAATTGAGGTCTTACAAAGGACCAGGCGTGCAGCTAGAAACGCTAGTGGAAAATTTTAACCAGAGGTCCTTCTTTGTCTTAACTGTACTACTGCACTTTGGGTAATGCTCAAGCTGTTCCGCATAGAGCAAATGAGCAGGTATGTAAAGAAAAGTGTTTGGTTTTTGCCTTTCTTTTTAAAAAAACTTCCATAACAGTGCTGTGACATTTAGACCTCACGCATTTCACCATGCACACACTTTAATTTCCTTTTTAAAACTATGCTCTGTCCATAATTTGCTAATAATTACTGTTTTGTTGTGAGTTATCCAGAACACACCTAAGCTTCCCTCAGGCTGCAAACGCACACACACTTTGAGCCAGCAGAAGCAGGTGTTGACGTCAGAGTCTCAGTCCACACCCCGCCCCCCCCGACCCCTGGCTTCTCAATCTTGCACCCTCCCCTTCATGTTTCAGCCCAAATGTATGTGTAAGCACACAATCAGGCCAATTACTTTTCATCTGGATCAACTCCATGATGCAATTTACTGCATTGTCTTGCAGAGGGAACAAAAAACAGGAACACACAGGGTCAGGAACAACCAGGTGGATGCTGACCTGAGTCCTCTGCATTAAGATAGTGTGAGAAGCTATAGGCAACCTACTGCTCAGATATCTGAGTGGCAAAAACTCTTGTCTTACTAATCGAGCTCTTGGTGTTGAATTTACATAGTTCTTGCACGTAGCTGCAAGTCCTTTTCACCCAACTGTATTGACCTAACCGTATTAAGATGCTGCCTCTCCATAAATCACAGAATGCTGCAACCAGCGGAGCCCAGGTCCCATTACATGAGTCAAACACCTGCCTCTGAATTGCTGTTGTACCTCCATTTGACCTGGTCCTTACTTTTACTTACTGAAATGCCATGCTGTGAAGTACATCAAGGGGATTAAGAAAAAAAATTAAAAATATGTCTCTGGGCAAACTGCTGGCATTGGTTTACAGGCTCTGTAGTAGATATGGTGCATACTAGCTTCAGTGTGCATGTCCAAGATATGACCCGCAGTCCCTTTAATGATAAGCTATGTCAAAAGCCTCCTTTGTTCATGAACAGAAAGTTCCTTCTTTGTTCAAAGATGCTACTCCAGGTCAAGGCACTTTTCAGCCTTTAAAGACACCAAGTTACAAACGTGTTGGTTGTGATCCTGGAGTTAATTTATTCGTTTTGCCTGGCCACACTGAAGCCAGTTGGTTTTTATTTCACTCACTGATGTATTACAGCAGCTTAACTAGAAGCGAGAGGGTAGCCTGCGACATTTCTGAGAAAAACTGTAGACCTTTACAAGACAGTGTATAATACACTGCAGGTTTAAAACTGCTGGCTTCTGGACTCGAGCTTTTTTTCCTCTGAAGCCAAGATCGCAAGCCAGCTTCTCAGAAGTCCCCCAAAATTGCACATGATTTCTGAATCTACTTTGCTACTGCGAAGTGGCACAGAGGGGCTTATGACTGCTTTCTTTCACCAACAAACAATATAGGTGTAACAACACAGACACACGTCGTACCTGCAGCTGGCTATTTTCATCCCCTTTGGTCTCCAAAATTCTAGCACCTGCGAATGATTTAAAGTAAATGCACGCATATACATCTAACTGAACACCAGAAATTGCTTATAACCATGCCATTTCAAACAGCGTATCTTTGTTATGGGGACAATTTTAGTGCTGTTACCGATTAATGCTTATGACTATCTTGCTCTTCCAGCAGGAAAGAAAAATTGCAGATGGAGGGCATGTGGAAAACAGAAGATGAGCTATGGAGAGTAGTAACTGACCAATATGTACTACACAGAAGAGTAATATTCCAGTACTTGATAATGATCCTCTTTGACTGGGGACAAAGCAAGTGGTACACAACGGGTCTGAAAGGCTGATCAAACCTGGAAACTCTCACAGCCAAGGTGTTTATTTCTTCCACAGCAGACAACAGTGGGTTTGTTTTAGTGGGTAACAGAGCGGGTTCTATGATCCCTTCTTCTCTCTGCTGATATTTCCAGTGATAACTTCTTCAAACTTTTGTATTTCACCAGACATTGTGGACCTACAACAAAGCATCACTAGGGTTTCCTAGATAAACAGCCAAGTCTGTTCCAGTCTCAAATCACCTCCTAAATAATTTTCCTGAAGCTCAGTGAATTTTTGCTCCAAAACCCGTTCAGCTGGTCAGTCTTTGAAACAGGGCTTTAAAACTTGACCCTTCTTTGTACGAATTAAACATCCTCAAAGGCTGTGGCTTGCCACTGGCTAGAAACATCTGCACTCAGTGGCTCCACAGTAAGGGATGACAGTGATGATTTTAGCACTCAGCACAGGCTAGTCTGACATCTGGGGTCATTCCAGCTAAGACACAACCTCTGACCAAAACGCAGGGACAACCAAGAGCCTGTTTGTTACTACAAAGCATAAACATTTTCCTCTTGACAAACTGAACGGCAGACCACACACATTTACGGTCTGCAAGTACCACGCTGCAACAGGAAGGGTAAGAATGACAGGAAGAAGCATTGTTGTTCATGCTCCAGTGATAAAGACCATCCTTCTTCTTTCTTACTGCCAATGAACAGTTCACTCCGGAACTGCAGTGCTGAGTTCCTAGACTGAAACCCTGAGAAAATGTCACTGTGCTAATGATAGCCTCTCACAGGTGGGACCAGTGGACTCACCTGAAGGGGCTTCAAAGGATTCAGGTTAGCACGGAAGGTTTGTTCAGCTGCACGGAGTTTTTCCTTTGGCAAGGTGCAAATGTAAGCTTCAAAGTCCACGGCCACTGTCTGGTTTTGGATTGTCAGAAATTCAGATAGTGTCGAGCTATTGCAGAGATCTCGCAGCCGCATTCGGTAACCAGACACAATGACCTGGAAAAGCGGGGAAAGCATGTAAGTCTCCCTTTGTGTAAGACTGATAGCCCAAAACTGGTTATTACCTAGACAAAACTAACCATTCACAACATTTTGAGACAGAGGTAAGGGGGCCTTCTTCAGTACAGGTCGTGCAGCCCCAACCCACACGCAATTCCTTTCCAGGAAAGGCTTATTTCCCTGCTGAGTACACCAGGGAGAAGTCCTGGGGGAGAAAGGTCTCTCTCCACTTCTCCACAAAAATGCACAGAGCAGCAGCGATCCTGTCCTCCACAGCAGCCATTTCCTCCAACCAAGGGTACACGCATTGCCTAATCTTCAGTCTTCTGGGAACTGAGCCACAGAGACAGAATGAGGCTTGTGACCAGAGACAAGTCTGGCAAATGTATGTGAAGGGCAAAAGACCTATGCCCCAAAGTCCCTAGATATATCTGCCAGACACGTTTTCAGTGCTGTTCAGGATCAGGATCACATTCTCCCTTAGCTCTGGCAGTATCTCTTTACCAACTCCTCAGAGAAACATTTTGCAGTGTTTTGGGGCAAACAATGTATCCGTGATAAGTTCCCAGAGTCCTCTTTCACAGGCATGTTTTACTTCTGGTGATGGTTTGCTTGTTGATAATGTTTTCTAACCCACAAGCAACCACCCTATTAATGAAAGAAATGCATAAAAACCCTCTGAATTGTCTCCAGTCCCTTTCAGATCTGACGGCCTAGTTCCTTTAAATGAGGTCAGTTACAGGATTTAGGTTTGCTGAACAACAAACAGGTACATGTCAAATAGATGCACACTTCACAGAGGTGATAAACACCAGGAAAAAACAAAGTCTTCTACTGGAAGAATTTTTTGTTTGCCTTGGGGCTAGATGGAGGAAACAATTTTATTGTAAATGCACAGTGAACAACAGACTTACACTTCATTTCTTATTTCTGTTCTTTTATAATACCCAGTGTGCACTGTCCAATCTCAAGCAACAACTAAACAGGACTGATCTACATCCTGAAGAGTTAACAGTTCCTGAATCACGCTGGTAAGTATGAAAATCTTCTCGGCTTTCAAAACCAAAAGGGCATCAACAATCCAGGGGGAAAAAGCGCACTATGTTGAGAAAACAAGCAGATGCAACTGATAGGAGAGGGAAGAGATTTATAATGCAATACTTGTGCAAACCTTTAACTTTAGTCTGCATCCATATGCCAAAAAAAGGATGTTTCCATGCTGCACACTCAGCTGAATAAATGGGATAGCTATCATATCAAAAAGGCTGGCCTTCTGAAAACGTTTGGGTGTTTTTTTGCCAGCAGAGATACTACCACCATCACAGCCATGCTGAAAACAGGATATTCCTGTGGCACTGGAATGACACTCAGGAGACCTGGGATCCGTCTAAAGCAGTTTCTGTGGGTGGACATACAGAAGACCAGTGTCTCCCAGTGCCCTGGTGCTCAGCCAAAAAAGTGAACAATCCTTCCACCATCCCCTGTGTCAGTCCACCATTTTCACTCGGATTTTAAGCTCTTTTGGAGAAAAGTCACTCTTTCCCGACACACTGAGGTCCACAGCACGTGACCCTAGAACAAAGGTCCTGCCTATTCCCCAGACTAAAACACTGAGTCACACCAAGCCAATTCTCTGCAACCATTTCAAGCCATCTGAAGCCATGTTGTCTTCCACAGGCAAATATATCCTAAATGACAGGTTTAAGTCCCCTATGGATTCTCAAAATGCCAGGCTCATATCCAAAAGCAGTTACAGGAGACTTTTGCGCTCACAGGTCACATCGTTCTCTCCTGGCCCTGTCCTTGCTGTACAAAACAGGGAGATTTGTTCCAGGCAGCGTGTGCCCCGGCCATTACTATTTACTCCCCAGCACAACTGAACAGGTCACACCGCAGCCCTGGTCCAGGACCACACTGTGTTCCCATGCAGCTTTTCACAGGGACAGGACCTAGTCCTGCTATTGAAGCCGTATTATACCTTTGCGGCCATGCTCGAAAACGGCAGCACCCAAGGCCGCCTGCCCACTGCTCATCCAGGCTCCCTCCAAACCCCACAGCCTGCCGAGCACGCCTGCCACTGTCAGAGAAACACAGGGTTGAATCCCCCAGCCCCAGGAAGCAACGTGCCTATCAAGACAAGGCTTTGACCATTTTCATATATTCGCGTGGTATTCGGTATGCTGGACACATGACCCTGCTTGGCATGCTGGAGTACTGTCACTACAGTGATGCCACCGACCAACAGTCTCACCTCCTTGGTGATCTCAGTTCCCTACCTGCTTGCAAATCATAACTTTTCGGCTTGTTGAACAACAACAGGACACTAACAAACAGCAGAGAAAGGCTGTATTTGCTTCTGTAAGCCTTCCGTCTGACCTTGCGAATGAAGCTATGGCCCACTCATACAGTCAGAGACCAAACAACTATCACCTATTAATATTGCAGTCACTATGCAGCTCATCAGTGAAGTCCGATCTCCACCCCAGATCTCCAGCAAAATCAAAAGGGTCCATGTTGTGAGTCAGATAAAGTCATCCTGCAGGAAGAGAGAGCCCTGCCTCTCAGTTATTATCTGTATTAGAAAAGTGCTCAAATGCAGATTTTGGTGGGCCACTGCCTTCCTCTGCAGCTTACTGCCCTGGTGCGTAGATCAGTTCTTCCGGTCAACCCAGAGCACAAACCACTCTTAAGACTGAACAACATCACTCCCAGTGTGCTGGCAGAATCAGCACAAGAATCCCCCAAACAACAAGAAAGCCTAGAGCATTCAGGCAGCAACTAGTGAACTGACTACCCCCTTATCACCATCCAGATACATTCCGTAGCTTTTCATCTCCTTCCAGTGGCTCTGCTATATGGAACGGATATAATATGGTAGTCACACAACATAAGGTCAGAGATAGCTTTTCTGTGTCTTTGAAAATCCTTCTGCCTTTCCATCAGCTTAAAAAGAATTATAGAATCATAGGTTGGAAAAGACCTCTAAGGTCATCAAGTCCAACCATCTGCCCAACACCACCATGCCTACTTAAACCACATCCTGAAGTGCCATGTCTACACGTTTTTTAAACACCTCCAGGGATGGTGACTCAACCACCTCTCTGGGCAGCCTGTTCCAATGCCTGACCACTCTTTCAGTAAAGAAATTTTTTCTAATATCTAATCTAAACCTCCCCTGATGCAACCTGAGGACATTGCATCTTATCCTATCGCTAGTTACCTGGGAGAAGAGACCGACACCTGCCTCACTGCAACCTCCTTTCAGGTGGCTGTAGATAGCAATAAGGTCCCCTCTCAGCCTCCTCTGCTCCAGGCTAAACAGCCTTATCTTCCTTCAGCCACTCCTCATAAGACTTGTTCTCCAGACCCCTCACCAGCCTCATTGCCCTTCTCTGGACACGCTCCAGCCCCTCGATGTCCTTCTTGTAGTGAGGGGCCCAAAACTGAACACGGTAGTTGAGGTGCAGCCTCACCAGTGCCGAGTACAGGGGCACGATCACCTCCCCACTCCTGCTGGCCACACTACTCCTGACACAAGCCAGGATGCCGTTGGCCTTCTTGGCCACCTGGGCACACTGCTGGCTCATGTTCAGCCAGCTGTCGACCAGCAACCCCAGGACCTTTTCCACAGGCAGCTTTCCAGCCACTCGTCCCCAAGCCTGTAGCACTGCATGGGGTTGTTGTGACCGAAGTGCAGGACCTGGCATTTGGCCAGCCTCATACAATTGGCCTTGGCTGATTGATCCAGCCTGTCCAGATCCCTCTGCAGAGCCTTCCTACCCTTGAGCAAATCCAGCATGAATTTCAGGCTAATGAGTTTCATGTAAAACAAAACTTACAGTCTAAAATGAGCACAAATTTTTCTTCCATTTTACTTTTTCTAGTAGAACATACCCTTAACTTGTAGGAATCATTATCAAACTGCACTGAAGCAAGTGGCTTGACAGAATTCACTGAAAAATGAGACGTGTGCAAAAGGGGACAGCATCTGTAACTACATGAAAACGAAGTCTGAAAGGACTATTAATCAACTCCATTTCAAAGAAAAGATCTGGAGTTGGGAAAGAGAATGGATTTCCTTCTCTTTTTGCACATCACCTTTTGTACTGCCGTAAGAGAACCACAGGTCGTCCTTTGAAGTCTGAAGCAACCAGTTCTCACTTCAGCATTAGAAAGGACGCAGAAAGCGGATTAACTCATCCGCCCTAGGAAAAAACATGTTCTGAGGTTGACAACAGCAGATGGCCATCCCAGCACAGGGGCTCCGGCCCACTGTCACCACTGCCCATGTTTATGAAGACAATCATGGGAGCACTCAGCAGTTTCACCTGAGATCCAGACTCTCTTGTACTGCATAATGTACAAGTTCACTGCCTTGAAGAGCTGCCACAGGCTTGTTCTTCATGCCTCCTCTCGCTGCACAGGAATGTAAGGCAGAGCAACACACAGAAACCCTCTTCCAGTCTGTACTAAGTAACACAACAACCACCCCATTTTTATTTCTAGTCAAACAGTTTGAACAGCACTAGCAACCTAACCAACGTTTTACTTTGGTAAAAAAAAAAGGGGGGGGGGAGCGGAAAGAAGAAATTCAATTTAGCCTGAAGGGTACCAGGCTGTTTTCTTATGCAGATCAAAACATTTGTGTGTGGGTCTCAGAGTCCTTTTACAGCTTACAATGAAGTAAGACAGTAAATTGAGGGCAAGAAGGAAGAGAGAAGCAGGGATTACACTTTCCTCTGTTTATGTACATCACCTAGCACACAGGAGTCCTGTGCTGTGGATCTTGGCAGTATGGCTAAACAAACAATAGACAAGCATTATGTTAGTGGAGCAAAGCGCTCTTTACCTGCTGGAGATTGACCTCTGAATCCAGTAGCTCCTCTATTGAAGATGATGGCATGGACACATTATGATAGAGGAAGTCTGAGAAGGTCTCATTGTCAACCAGGAAATTCCGAAGTTTCAGGTCTGGAAAGCGACAAAACAAGCAACATTCTGGTCAGGGCAAAACCAAAAGGAAACTCATACGAGGGCTCTGAACAGGAAAATCAAAGCTAACACATGGGGGGAAGGGAATTACACAAACCATAGCACAAAGGGAAAAGAGGTGCTGCTGGCAAAGTGCTCTGAAACACGGCCGCTTTCAGAGACGTCAATCCATGATGTCTTGATCTCAAAAAAAGAAAGAATCCTTTAAAAAAAACTCCCTTTAACTTCATTAATTCAGCTCATTTTGCACGTACATACATAGCAGAAGCAAAGCAGGCCAGGCTGCTCCCCTGCTCTGGGGTCAAATGTACTCCAGCATTAGCCTTGCACAAAGATTCGGCTTCACTTAATCCCAGTGTTGTTACTGAACACAAGACTGAGATGGTGTGTGGACCACTGAGGGATTTACTAGTCTGTATCTAACTATGTTAACAGTACATGTACTCTATCATAAAACATTTCAAAGTCTGACATATGCAGACACACCGACATGAAACAGACTTGCACACAGATCTAGGAAGCAATCTTCATCACTCAGCAAAATTTCTCTTATTAATTCCATTTTCTTTCCCTAAAGCTTTACCTTCTGAAGCCATCGGTCTTTCAGCTCTTGGCTTTAAAATAAATCTGCGTCTCCACCACAGCACAGGGGAACAATCCAGAATTTACAGTCCATGCACACCATTAAAGTTCACAAACCTGGAGCTTAATTAACTGACTCTCAAAACGTGTTTCTGGTTTTTTTCCCTTTTTTTTTTTGAGAAAGAGAGAAGGGACAATTCTGTCTTTGCTATGCTTAAATAAGCAGTGACGAGGGAAGCAGCTATGCCAGGAGGAGCTGAGAGAGCAGGTCTCAATGGGATTTACTGGGGTCAAGACTTCCAGGATAAGCCAAGTCAACCACCTAGGTGTCATGCTGCTGCTTCTACTCTAGGAAAAGAGGGTTCCGAAGCTCACAGCAAACAGCAGAAAACAACGAGCTCTAAAGAGAAAGTAAGGCAAGCGAGCCCCAAGAGTTTGTACCTTCCCCCTCCTACATGGAACAGCTGTTAACAGAACACTTTCCCCCCCCCCTCTTTTGTGTTTTTCGCTTAGCTCGGCGGGCGATATACTCAAGAAAGCCCAACCCTCAGTAAAAAGCACGCTGGGCACGCAGGGTGGCACCGGGGGTAACAGGGAGGCTGGTGGCCTGGGTGCCGCTTCTGCTTCCCAGGGCCTGGGCTGGGCGGCTGGCCAGGGGAGGAAGCCAAGTGCTCTGCTCTTGGAGCACGAAGCACGCCGGGGTTACTGACGGTCATTGCTCTCTCGTCTGCATATCCAGTTACAAATTCCCTGTCGCCTCTCTGTTCCGCGCGAAAATGTAATCCCCACCCGCTGCTGAGGCGATGCAGAGGTTACTCTGGGACGAAAGCTTCTCCCTCGCCCTCCCCTCTCCGCTCACAGCCGGACCACTCGGCAATATGCTAGTTTTGACCACGCAGTGCAAATGCCGTGCCGCACCCCGACACCGAAATCAACCGCCGTCCGCTCTCCCAGCCAGGGGAAAGGCTGGGAAAAAGAGTCGGCTCCTGCAGAAACGTAAAAACGTCCTTCTCTTCCCAGCAGAGGCTAAAGCACCCCGCTTCACCGCAACTGAAGGAAAAATTCCCCCCACCCTGATTCCTCGGCTACTTCCTAAAGATGCCAAACTCCCTAAACACTTCTGCAGATTGTTTGTTTTTTGGTGAGATCAGCAGTTCGGAAACTCTGATGGACAAAGGGGTAGCTGGCTGAAGGCACGCTGGCATGCAGAGATCAGATGTTCGCAAGCTTTTTCATTTAGTCCATCCCTACTTAAAAATACTTTTCAAGCTCCTTTTCAAGGGCCATACATCTTTTAAAAACTGTAACTGAGCAGTAATTCTCCCACTTTTCTGCTTCCTCGTTGCTGTTTTGCTTTTGGGTTTGCCTAGGCTTTTTTGCTTGTGAGTTTGGTTTGAGGGCTTTTTGCCATGTGGAAGCAGCATTTTCTTGGTTGGGGACATATTCTGTCAGTAGCTGCAGGAAAACAAGCTGAGCCACATTGGAATTCCTGCTGGCCTGTCCGTGATCGTGACCGGGAGCAACAAAGAGCCTGCCGTCTGCCATGGCTGTAACTAAACAGCCCAGTGTTAAGTGGGCATTTCTCCCTGCCTTTTTGCCACGCCAAGCATTTTTAGACTTGCTCATCATTAGAATTTGCTGAAAATGGAAGCTGCCTTCCAAGGCAACTCCTACAATCCTCTGAAGGAGTTTTCATCATCATTTAGAGGAAAACACGATGGGAACAGAACGTAAAGTTACCAACACGTGATGTTACCAAAACTGCTTGTGGGACAATGCTTGGCTTCCTGCCGACTGGGCACGAACCCGTGCTTGCTAATTGTAACCCTTATCTGCCCAGGACCACACATGGAAGCTCAGTGAGACCAAGGGACCAAATCCCAACACTACAGTCCCACCACAGCACCCTAAGCAAAAAGCCAGCCTTTCTTACCATGCGTTTTCTCCCCCACCCTGTCGAGTCCTACTTGCAGCACTTGTGGCTCAGTGTCTCGTGCAATGCTCCTCCATCATGGAGGCATGCATAATAAGTTGCATGTGAAACCACAGAAAACACTGAACACTGCAATCAGGCTAAACTCCTGCCCTGGATACTTCAGAAAAGACGAGAGTTAATAGAGGTTTCCTCTTGAAAACAGCCATTCTCCTCTGAGACTGCTTGCCCACTAGGGCCTAAGGAAATACAAGAGCATTAGCTAAAAGAACTCCAAAAAATAGAAAACAAAAGAAACAGGCAAGTATTTTGAAGGCTAATACCCAGCTTACCTAAGAATGCAAACATTTAGAGTGGAAGAACACATTTCACGACTAGAGGCCAACTACTACAGTATTTTCCTGCCGTAAAAGCTCAGACACGCTATCAAGTTACTCAAAAAACATGAGGCAAAGTATGTCAGCTCAAACGTGACTAAACTCACACACCTCCTCTCATACTTGAGACTGACCAAGAGCATTGGTATGGCCAGCTACTGCAAGCTGGCTGGCAGACAGCAATGCAGCTGCAGCATCCAGACAGCACATCTGAGAGAAGTCCCTCCATATACTTTTGCTGACATGGACGTGCAGCCTCTCCTTCCCTCTCATCTTCAACAGAAATCCAGGGGTGCTGCAGTCCCGCAGGCTCCCCTCACCATCACCGCAGGGTTAGGGCTTCCTGGTGAAAACCTCCGGTCCCAGCAACCAAGACAAGTCCCAGGCACAAATGTGAAGACCAGCCTGAGGTCAGACTGAGCCACCATGCTCAAAGACAGTCAGATCTGATGCGAACAATCTCCGTGATTCAACGGTGGGATGTGCGTCTGCAGAAGAAACACTGAGGTAGCTTGTCCTCATGGTAAACTACTTTTACAGCATCAGTCTTAACCCCAAGGGTGCTAAAGAATAGGAAAGAATGTACGCAGGGAATTTGCTTATAAATCATGCACGTTGCCCCCCTAGGTGCCAGCAGGCCCAGCGGGGCTGCAGTGCTTTTGTTCTTCCTAGCTCCAGCTCGGGCACTGTAGGGCAGCAAAGCAGGAGACAGTCCCCATCCACTTAAAAAAAAGCAGCAAAAGAGGAGTCCACTTTCCAGATGGGGCAGGGAGAAAGGTCTTCCCTACCGTCTTGTAAGGAAGCCTCCAGCAGAACCAAGAGCTCCCAGAGCTGGTGGTCTTGTGCCTTACCCAGAAAACCAACCTTCCTCTCTGAAGTCACAGGTCAGGGTTAGACAATTGCACGTGGCAGCATTTCACGGACACTGACTTCGTGAAAGGCACGGCTGTCCTTCATTTCCACACAGTTGAAACCAACCCTGGTGGCCGAATTCTGGGCATGGAAACCAGAAACTCCTGATTTTCAGATTGCAGAGCTTCTCCTACAGGACTGACACACTGTTTTAAACCTTGCTAAGATTTACAGTTTCCTGACAGCTCAACCTTTTCCAGCACCTTCATGCCTGAGCACAGAGCTAGGCTGGTCAGTCCTTGCTTGAGAATCAAATCATTGCGACATTAAGCAGGAAAAAAAAAAATCTACTCACAGGGCTCAAGACATCCACAGGAATTAGCAAAGAGAAACAGAACTTCCACAGTTGCTACATTATCAGTTAAATCGAAGAGCAGAACAAAAAACATTCACTCTAAAAAAATAACCGATCACTGCCATGTGGGGTTTCCATTCCATGCAAATCACAGCTGAAGCTCTGATTGTGCAGTGAAGAAAGTGTCCATGGTCCATACATGCTCCACAGCCAGAGGTTTTCATTGTCCTCATTCTGCAATCACATCTCCAGTTATTTTCACAAGCTCAAAAGGCTCAGTGCAGGAAAGAACAACAGAACACACAGCCAGCAACCAATTTTAATTTGCTGATCTTACTACAAGTATTATCGTGGCAATCCCACAGTAAGCAGTGACCATTTCCAGCAATACTGGGAAGATCTACAGACAAGTGGGACAAAAAAGCCTGTGGGGACACATTACAGAGCAAGGCTGTTCTCCTTTTGAACTTCTCTCCCATTCTTTCTTGCCTTACTTTGAAGCACAGAGGGCTCATACCTTCCTCCAGAAGCTTAATGGTGTAGTGTCTTTTAAAATGAAACAATGGTGTAGGAAAACAAAACCCCACGGAAATTGTGGCTACATTTTTCATATCCTGAACACTGCCTTCTAAAAACAAAAGGCACGCAAGTGGTATTTCAACATATTTCAATCCACTGTAGAGTACAAAGCTCACTAGGTCTGACTTCAATTTGTGAGGTTTGTGCTCATAATCTACAATAAACCAGATTCTCAGCCAGTTTAAAACTAACAAGCTCAGTGAAAACAACGTGACAGGCGGATCTACTGTTTACTTCCCAGCTTCACATGCGGTAAGTCCCTACAAGGAACTGGGTGAAGGAAGGGGGAGAAGGGGATTCATGTCATAAGTCAATTCAGAAGCTAAGAAGAAAGCAGGGCAGTGTGTTCTGTCTACAAACACGACTATTTATCTTCAGGGTATTTCAGTCCCTACTGACGGAACATTCAAGGCAGAAAACAATTATTCTATTTTCTGTATATCCGTTGACGGCTGGAGGATTTACTAGCCTTTGGTTAAGCCTGTACTCCCCACAACCAAGCATCAAGGTGACAGAGAAGCTGGTGTTAGCGTTATGACCCTTTATTTCTCATCACAGAGACTGCTCATAGGATGACGCAACCATTTTCGTAACAGCAGTATTGAGGCATCATAGGAAGATGAAGCAGCGAGACAGGATGGGGCACGAGAAGCTTTAGGTGTGTTCTCTGGAGTCAGAAGGTTTCTGCTGAGTGCCCAAAGGAGCAAAGAGGCAAGTGGGTTCCCAGCACAGCGACAGAAGGAGCAACGCAAGGAGGAGCGGGAAGCGGGCACAAAGAGTTCAGAGTCACGGCTCGCACTTCCCCATCCAGGCAAAACCGCACTTCCACAGCAAGGCAGGCGGGCGTGCAGCACCTCCGCAGCCCTCCCAGGCAGGAGTAGCAGCTCGCAGACACCTGCGCCAGCCCGACCGCACAGCTGGCCATCAACCCTCTGCCACACCGCCCCACAGCACCCGGGCACAAGGTCACGAGGCTCCCCAGTCACGCAGGCTTGCTTCACCCAGGGCATCGCTTGTTCACCAGTCACACTCCCAGCAACAGGAGATTTTGCAAGACACAAGCACGTGAGGGGGCTGGAGCTGAGACCAAGAGCTGGTGCCCCAGCTCCAGCAGTCAAAAGCTTTTATTGTTAGCGCATGTGACCACTGCGAGGACTTTGGCTAGAAACCCGCCTCAGCATTCAGCAAACCCTCACAGGGTGAGAGAACCAGGGCAGGCAAACCAAGTGCTGCCGCAGAATTACCTCACCGGAACTTTCTGTTGAATTTTCAATGAAGTATCTGGGGAGTGTTCCTCAGGAATACATGACATGTGCATTTGAACACCTCAACTGATTTTCACACCCGTCACCCATCATGGTGATTTACAGACAAAAGGTGTCTGAAGCTACCTCCCATAAAAAAAAAAACGGGCTTTCAAACAAGTTCAACAGTGGAACCGAAGACTGAAGGCCTCACGAACTGATGATAATCCAGTGGAAACAGCAATCTCTCCTGGGCTGCAACAACCACATACTGGTCGAGTTTGCAGTCCTGAGGGATGTGGGTCAGGTGAAGAATAAAGTGAGGACCTTGAATTTAGGAAAGCAAAATTCCAGCTCTTCAAGGAGTTAGTCAATAGGACCCCCTGGGAAACTGCCCTCAGGGACAGGGGAGAGGAACAGAGCTGGAAGATCTTAAAGGACACTTTCCCTAGAGTGCAAGTGCTTGGGATCCCCAGATGTGAGAAATCAGGAAAGGAAGGCAGGAGACCAGCACGGATGAGTCGAGACCTACTGGTCAAATTAAAGGGCAAGAAGCTTCACAGGCAGTGGAAGCAGGGACAGGTGTCCTGGGAAGATTGTAGGGATGCTGCCCAGTTGTGTAGGGAGAGGGTCAGGATGGCCAAGGAGCAGCTGGAGCTGAACTTGGCAAGGGATGTAGACAATAGTAAGAAGAGCTTCTACAGGTATGTCAGCCATTAAAGGAAGGTCAAAGAAAGTGTGCCCCCCTGATGAGCAAGACTGCCAAGCTCGTAACAATGGACGAGAAGAAGACTGAGGTACTCAACAAATTTTTTGCCTCAGTCTTCACTGGCAACCTTTCTTCCGACACCTCTTGAGTGGGTGGGCCATAAGATGGGGACTGGGGGAGCAAGGTCACTCCCATTATAAGAAAAGGTCATGTTCGCGATGACCACCTGAGGAACCTGAACAGACATGAGTCTGAGACCTGATGAGATGCGTCTCAGAGTCCTGAGGGAATTGGCTGATGTAGTTGCCCAGCCACTCTCCATGACATTTGAAAGGTCATGGCACTCAGGTGAGGTCCCTGGTGACTGGAAAAAGGGAAACATTGCAGACATTTTTAAAATGGGTAGAAAGGAGGACCCTGGGAACTAGCAACCTGTCAGCCTCACCTCTGTGCCTGGAAAGATCATTGAAGAGATCCTCCTAGAAGCTATGCTAAGGTATGTGTGGGACAGGGAGGCGATTCGAGACAAGCATGGCTTCACCAAGGGCAAGTCCTGCCTGACCAACCTAGTGGCTATCTAGCTTTAGTTGACAAGGGAAGAGCTATGGATGTGATCTATCTCAACTTCTGTAAGGCCTTTGACACAATCCCCTGCAACATCCTTCTCTCTAAATTGGACAGATACGGATTTGATAGGTGGACTCTTTAGTGGATGAAGAATTGGTTGGATGGTTGCATCTAGAGGGTGGTGGTCAGCACCTGAATGTCCAGATGGGGACTGGTGACAAGTGGTGTACCTCAGGGGTCTGTATGGGGACCAGTACTGTATAATATTTACATCAATGACATAGACAGTGGGATCAAGTGCACCCTCAGCAAGTCTGCAGATGACACCAAGCTAAGTGGTGCAGTCAACACACCTGAGGGAAGGGATGCCATCCAGAGGGACCTGGACAAGCTCAAGCAGTGGGCCTGTGTGAACCTCATGAAGCTCAACAAGGCCAAGTGCAAAGTCCTGCATATGGGTTGGGGCAACCCCCGGTACCAATACAGGTTGGGGGATGAAGAGATTGAGAACAGCCCTAAGGAGGACTTGAGGGTGCTGGTTCATGAGAAGCTCAACATGACCCAGCAGCGTGCACTCACAGCCCAGAAGGCCAACCGTATCCTGGGCTGCATCAAAAGACACAAGGCCAGCAGGGTCAAGGGAGGTGATTCTGTCCCTCTACTCCGCTCTGGTGAGACCCCACCTGGAGTCCTACATCCAGCCCTGGAGCCCTCAGCACAGGGAAGACATTGTCCTGCTGGAGTGGGTCCAGAGAAGGGTCACAAAAATGATCAGAGGGATGGAACACCTCTCCTATGAGGAAAAGCTGCAAGAGTTGGGGTTGTTCAGCCTGGAGGAGAGAAGGCTCCAAGAAGACCTTATCGTGGCCTTTCACTACTTAAAGGGGGCTTGAAAGAAAGACCGGGACAAACATTTTACCAGTGCTTGTTGTGACAGGACAAGCGGTAATGATTTTAAACTAAAAGACTGTAGATTCAGACTAGATAGGAGTAAGAAATTCTTTATGATGAGGGTGGTGAAACAGTGGTACAGGTTGCGCAGAGAGGTGGTAGATGCCCCATCCCTGGAAACATTCAAGGCCAGGCTGGATGGGGCTCTGAGCAACCTAGTCTAGTTGAAGGTGTCCCTGCTCACTGCACGGGATTGTTGGACTAGATGACCTTTCAAGGTCCCTTCCAACCAAAACTATTCTATGATTCTATATTGACGCCTGTTGTACCCTATTGAACCAATAACCCAGATCTTCAACGTGAAAAGCAAACCTTTCAGATGGCCCAGTGCTGGGTTTGGCAAGTTTGCAAATTTTCATCTGCCCTCACTGTATTCCTAACTTTTAACAACACATCCAGAAAGCATGATAAAACACCTTTTTTTTTTTTTTTTAAGCAGTTACCATGTTTTTATTTCCCCTTTCCTTTAAGGCACTCTTCCCGCTGTGTGGTGGAAATAGCTCTCAGAGCTGCTTGTATCCTTGCTGATATTGGCAGGAGCTAAAACTGTCCTCTGAACAAGTTGTCAGCAAATCAGGGTATGGCTGTCCAAGAAAACAAGCAGCTCAGCAGGCCTGTTGTGCAGGATCAGCTAGTGTGAAAACACAAGCCTAATTTGCTCGCAGTCTAAGTGCTGTTCCTTCTGCAGCCGCAGCTTGACCTGTTTTTGTGGTAGGCTACAGCTCTCTGCTCCATCAGAAGTGTAACAGTGATGCCTCTGCAGACATCAGATAATACCAAACTGAGAATCCACTTAACCAGAACCCATATGAAATGGTGATGTGGGTAGAGAGAAGGCAGCCTGTCATCCATCTCCAGCAGTTAGGACTTCTCCTGGGAGAAAGGGAAACGTCATGCAACAGACCCACGTCTTCCCACTCATCTTGGGCCTGCAGACACTAGGACCATCTCCATTCCTCTGCAAGTCACCATTTTTGCTTAGAAGAGCTTTAAAAACAGCAGCCAGTGCTCACACAAGCAGAGCTGACACCATGTACTAGTGCATGCACAAGAAACCAGTCCTCGGTTAGCCTCCACCGGGGCTGTGCTGGCTTCAGAGATGCAGAGCCCGTTTAAGCCAGCTGATATCCCATCTCCAACCTGCATGGAAAGTCAGCAGCAAACACAAGGCTCATATATCTCTTTGGGTACTCAAAGCTTTTAGTCCCACCAGACCTGCTCTTGCATGGCAGACATGCCAACAGAAAGACTCCGCAGCAGAAAGTGATGACTCAAGACACAGAAGCGAAAGCCAAAGGCTGGTCACCAGCAGACCTGCCAGCAAACGCAACCTTCAGAGCTTCTGCCTACGAGGGGATGTGCCCAGCCACCACCCTGGACCCTGTGAAGCCACAGGAGAGATATTCTTGCCTTCTCCCCTCCTGCAAGCCAAACTGTCTTATCAGCAGAGACAACTCTAAAACACAGCCTGACATTGAAAAATTAGAAAAAAACCCACCGTATTTGGGCTTCTAACTGCAAAAAATGAAACAGGCTTAAAGGAAACATCCTGAATATCTTCACTGTATTGGTTTATGTGGCAAAACTTGAGCAGAGCTCCAAATCGCATAGCAGTTATAACTGGTTGAAAGTTCTCCTGCTAATTTTCATAAAATAAGAACAAACTGCAAACCTCTCAGCCTTTGAATTGGCTTGTCAGCCACAGAGATGACAGACCTCAGATCTGACCAGATACAATCCTTCATTATTACAACAAAATGATTTTCAGGAGTGGTATTTAGAACACATTAGGGCTGGTATGGGCTGTGCAGAAGGTCTCTAAAGGTCAAATTCAGCTCAGAAAAAGGTAAGTGCATCTAAAGAGGCAGAAGATAAAGGTCTGCTGTTAAAAAAATAGGTTGGGATTTTGACTGCTCTGGGAACATTATGCCCTAAACAATAAAGAGATTTCAGATGTTTCAAACCATCAACTCAGATATGGTAAAATACACAAAAATCAGTAAAGACACACTGGAAAACAAGTAGTCATATCCAGCTGCAACACCACTATTCTAGTGGCAAACACTGGTGTGAGCATACATGGAATAACATTATGCTACTAAAAAAGCATGGAGCTAAGGAGAAGTTGAAACTATGAGCCATGACCACTGAGGACCCAGCTCAGAATTCCTTGTACTTGGGCAAGTCACCTTAAATTCAGTGGAAATTCAAGTCACTGGAAAATGCAGCACTGGACATTTTAATCAAATGACCGTTACTAACAGCAGAAGGTTTTTCATGAGTGGCTACGTAAGCAAGCATCTGGGAGACTGCTGGTTCAAATGCAAACAGAAGACACCTATATCAGAACCGTTCTGAAGCCCCAAAACAAGCAGGCAGAACCACCCCAGCAGTATCATGCTACTTGGAATTTATCACAGCACCAGCTACCCAGTTTGAAAGGCTTTCCCCACAAAACTGGCACGGGTAACGATGAACCTCAAGCAAAATCACTGGCAGAGCTGCCCAGCATCAAAGGTGCCCTGACTGTCCTGTACTTGTATTTGTTCAGCCTTGCACAGAAAGGCTGATGAGAAGAGAAAAAGCCACTCCTCCCTTGGGTGTGAAGCCTCACCCTGCCACAAGTCCCTTCCTCTTACTTGTAACAGGCTCGGGGAACCCAACTCACACTGGATTTCTTTTGCAGTTTAACATGGTATCAAGTCTGTAGTCAGCAGATCATTGCGGCTCTTTGCTTACCCTACATTCAGGAAGATATGTCACTTCTGGACGTACGACCAAGTCCTAATACCATTCATTTAGCACACAACAGTAGAAGCCAACTCTAGAACAAAGGGTCAAACCCATCTAAAAGGTAGCAAAAAAAATGCTAAAGATTAACAAGGATAAGCCAATCATTATAGTTCAACTAGTTTAAGCAGGAATACTGCCTACTTACGCTGAAAACATACCTATGCCCAAATTATTTCAACCCCCCAGGACTGCTTATTGTGTTTCAATTCAGTTGGACATTGGAAAGTTATCCATGCTGCAGTTTGCTTTTGCTTTTGAGACTCAAGCCCAAATGAAGGAAAAAAAACATTAAGCTTCAGCACTGAAACAAGAGATTATGTTCTCTTTGACTAGCTCAGGAGAAATCTTTGCAACCACTCAGCCCCTTCGACTAGTATAAATCAGACTGTTGAGCAACAGCACATCAAAATAATTAAAGAAAGGCTGGGAAATCTGGGAAAGGCTGGAAAGTATATGCTTAGTAGATACAGATTGCCTAAATTCCCGTAAAATTTTGGCTAGAGATCATCTCTTGTATCCTGAGCGCACCACTACACTGCTGTTCACATCAGGATGCTCCCGACAGACCCTGCCTTGGTACTCTAAGGAGCCCACCCTTCAGTCCAGTGTCCTTCTGGACTAGCAATATACTAACCGTTCCTCTCCTTCAGTACTGACATAACTTGCTGACTGAAAGTACCTCGGAGTGCTTTCACCAATACCAGTGCCTACTGTATTTCACACAGAGGACAGGAACATCACCAGTAGACACAGAGAACAGCAATGCCTCTTGTTGCTTTAGGAACCTGGTCCTGTGTCCCAGAGTCCCAAAGTAGTGCTAGAAACCCAAGAAAAACTGAGTGGGTACTGCTGGAGATGTCCTTTACATTATTTATACAGATGCCCTGATAAAATTCGTCACACTTTTTTCAGGTAGCAGCAAGAGATAACATGCAAAGGAAGGAAAAGGACTGGGTAGGTGAAGCCACTTGTGGCCTTAAAGGGCTACTCCACTGTCACAACTTCTGTTCTCTGGCTTCACAGCACACTTTTCCTCAGTTGCTGGGCAGTGGACAAGTATGTCCACAGCATGGTAATCACAGGTGAACAAGGATATCTGATGGCTGCTGACCATGTCATCACACAGCTGTGCCTTTGCTACAAGGGAAGTTGTTGGGACATGTTTTCATGTCCACATCTTGTCTCAAGCAGCAAAGCACTTTTTTCCTACTGTTCTGAAGTAGCATTTTGTTGGGTAGACATCATCTGGTGCCCTCCCCTAAGCAGCTGGTTGGCACACATCAGATCAAGCACTCAGACTTGAGGTATTGTTATCTTTGCAGTAAGCTGTCTTTGCCCCATCAGCAAATCACCTTCTGGCATATATGTATGCTCCCTCAGGCTCAGATATTGTCCCATTATGCTTCAGCTGCACTTGCTAAAACAGCTGGAGAATGACAAGGAGAAGACCTCCTGAGATGTACTAGGTTATGCTTATCAAGTTTTGGCTGACTGTAGTCATGCAAATCTTCTGCCAGCATCAACAAAAATGCATCTAATGACTACCTCAGGTAGTATTTGCACGCCGAAAGACACCTTTAGAAGAAGAGACAGGTTCAAGGAGGAAAACAATACCCACAGGAGAGAGTCTTTATTCAAAATTCCTTAAAATGTTTTTTTTTATTGCACCATCCTTAAAACTGAATTAGAAGGGGAAGGAAACCTTGGATGTTTACAGAGGATGTGTCATATGTCAGCCTGAATCTCCTCCATATATAGCTCAGTGCTGCCGGTCAGCATTAAAAAAAATAGCTACACCAATTTTTCATCAGCTGAGGATCTCCTGTCGCACAAGCATAAGCAATATGTAGCTTTAACCAACTCAATTATTAAAAATCAGTCAATACACAGAAATGTGTAATTTTTTTTAATTCTGCATCTTTTGCATTCAATTTCAAAGCATGTCTCCAGAATGTTGGAAACATGTGCAAAGTATTATATAAGCCTAAAACCTATAACCTGAACTTCAAAATGCATCTCAGACGAGACAAACACTACTTGAGAAACTTGCCAACACTAAAAAAAACCCTGGGGTTGGAAGTAAAAAATGTTGCAGTTTTGTGAAGCTGCAAAGAAATTTAGCAACAGGAGGTAGAATATGTTGTTTGACTTCAGTAAGGATGCTGTTATTAACACTTATTTTACAACCAAAAATATTTAAATAGAACAGCATCTGTTTCCCATGAAAAAGGCTGCCTAGAAAAACTGAACTTTCATGGATTTTCAAAAAGTGTGTTCAAGCAGTGGTCCATCCTCTTGCCTGGGTGAAATGACCTTTGATTCAACATCAGAATATTTCAAAGCCACCACCTTTTATTGCACCCTGACTACACTGAAAACTGCCACATCCTACTGTGTTTCAGAATGAGGTCTCCAGTTCTTTGGCAGCTGTTTGTTTATTTAGCTCACGGGAATGCTGTAAAAATTAGGTAATAAGTGTTCACAATGCACACTGAAGATGAAAAGTGTTATTACTAGAAGAGGCTACGAAGCTGAATATTAACTTGAGATATGGTAGGTCAGATCCAAACGGGGCACTCTGGCTCTCAGTACCACGTCAGACACAAGCAGACAAAGCTTTTTCCAGCTGTGGCAATTTCATAATAGCCACTTTCATGAAAGCTCAGCCCCATGAAAATCCCCCCGGAAAGCTGAACTTTCCCCCATATTACAGTGGTACAGATTTCCTAGGGGACTACTAACACCAAGCTCAGTGTGAAAAAGTCTGTCCCGCTCTCTCAAACCAACCTCAGACTGTAGCTTAAATAAACCAAACGCAATCTTCCACAAATCAGGCAGTTTATTGAGATTCTGAGATTAGAAATCACTAAGAACAAATCCATAAATTGTGCCAGAATGGAAAGCATAGAAAATAAATGCAAGTTCAACTTAAAATGGAGCATAACGTTTGGGCAACATAATGCTGGTATTAGCAAGCTTTGCTGCTAAGGTTGCATACAAAAAGATGGAGTAATAGCAGAGTGTGAAAGGTGTACTTGCTTATTTAATGCTCTCCATTTTACTTGTTGGTTCAAAATAAAAGTCAGTGTTGAAAGACCAGGCTGAAGATTTTAGGAGACTGAAGAGAGCACCTAGAACTTCTGATACTGTCCTGTTTCTGCAGCACAAGCTCATATTACTCAACTGTAACAAGCACAGTAAGCAATTCTTGTTTTCTTCATCATTGTGTCTTTATCTAGACAACAGCAAGATAAAGATGGTGCCTTTAAGATACAGTGATTTTTTACCTGTTGGAATAGTTGCATTGCTAATTGTAAGTGTGGGCACTGTTGGCTTCCCTGCAGGCAGTCAAACTGTTGGCTGGCACCATCAGGTTAGCCAGATGAAGTAACCAAATTGCCAGCGCAGCCCTTCACCAACAAAGACCAACGCTGACATGCTTGTGATTCTCATCATGTGTTTTCAGCAGGGTTCACATAGTCTCCTGTGACAATATTCTCAGATATGTTTGTCTCCCACTCCTGTCACCTGGTACAGGGCAGACACTACAGCAAGGTCAGATTTGATATAACACTGAATGTGCTTTTTTTAATTGTACTTTCAAAGGTATTCCAATCTTTCCCTCCCACATCCACACACCACCACCCCCACACACACACCCCTCTACCCAGAATCCACACTGGAGTAATTCTAAACTTCTCACTTCAAAAGCATCTCAGCAGAAGGGAACTTCAGACCAAAAACCACACACCAAGGCCCAGTGCTGCACGATCAGAACACAGCAATACACATTATGCTGTCTCTGTTCACCCATCTCAACCTCTAAGCACAGTCCTCTAATAACAATGCTGTTGCAGACAAAGAAACCTGTGAAAGTTCAGGGACAGCCCCATGGGAAGCAAGTATTATTTTCCTGGTAACAGATTTAATGCTGCAGCAGACCTTTGTGCCTAAAGCTCTGTCAACATCATTTTATTACTTTAATCTCATCTTTGGCTTCAAAATATTAAGGAAAGTAGAAGCAGACTTTATTGAAAGTGGTTAACTGTACAAATGTGTAATTCAGCAAATAACATGCCACCTCACTAATAAAATCTGCATAGCTAACCACCCAGCACAACTCAGGACTCACACTACCATAAGTAATCTTCTCTATCTTTGCACAGTCTCTCGACTGTCAGATTCTCAGTTTTGGTTTAGGACAGAAAAAACAGACCCACTGGATTCACACAGAGACTCTGTTCACTATCTGCAGTAAGGGACTTCAGTGCGCTGCCAAGAATGTTTTGGAAAGGTTTTTCCCGAAGATCTGTAGTTGCCTGCACAACACCTATTCACTTAAGGGTGAAAGAAAAGAAATCTATGGATGCTCAGCTCTGTGTCTGCTCAGAGACCCAGTGATCTGAACAAGCAGTTAATTAGGCAAATATGGTAAAACTGCTGCATGTACCTGAACCTCCTAAGTGCCTGACCAACACGGCACCCTACAAAATCATTCGTGCAATTCAAGCACCCAGTATTGGTGGCTTGTTCCACTTGCTCCATCCTGACAGACTGCATCTGGCCAAAGCAGGAATTCTGTCAGTTTCCACACAGTCCCAGGCTCCCCTTCCCGGCTGGATGCTTCGGGCTGGGAGGTGGCAGCAGACAGGAACACCCTGTGGAGTTCTGCTGAGGGTCAAGTAACCGCTACTGAAAACAGAGGTAAAGCAGCCTTCTTTGCTGCCCCTACGTCACCATCTCTCTACTGATAGCACAGGGCAGCGTATCCGGTGACACTTTCCCTGGCCTAAAGGAAAGCAAGGACTTGTGCATCGCTACAGATGGCAGTATCAGCGAACCCAGCCGTGTATTTTTTATGTGCAACCATGCAACGGCAGGAATGCCACCCTGTCCCAGCTGGTGCCTGCAGGTGTTTCCAGGGGTAAAGGTCACCTGGACATAAGGTTTGTTAGTCCTCATTCTAGCCTAGCTGATTTTTGCTATGCTCCTTCCCAAGGCAAGTCAGGGAGGAAACCAGCTTAATTAGGGAGAGGCAGGCAGGTGTCAGAATTGATTCAATCTTTAGCTTGAGGTTACGGGGACATTTTTGTTAGGGAGAAGACACTGAGGAAGAAGTTAGCTAATCGCCTTAGACCATCACCAAATAATGCACAACATCCCATTTCCCTGAGCAATCGCACAGCAGGACACATGCCACCAGAAAGCCTCTCCCAAGGCTCTCTTCAGCCCAAGCCCTCTACCATCCTTTACCTATTAAAATAAAAATAGCACTATTAGCGGTGGCCAGATAGGCTGCAAACTGCTTCAGCCCCAACATGTGTCTGTGCAGCAGACTGCAACTTCAGCAGAGAATGCCACCCAGATGATGTTTCTCCTACACCACGAGCAATACTAATCTAGCAACCAACTGGGAAAGGCAGGGCACATGTGGAACAATAGCCTGAGATCTGATGCAATTTCTTGGGCAATGTTTGTTTCCCTCTGCACATTTCCTTGCTCCAGTTTTGTTTAGTTGGGTTGGTTTCAAGAAAAATAGGAACACACCATTTGGGATCACTGAAAACTAAGAGCAATGAAGTAAATACTAGCTAGACTGGGCTTACATGTGCAACTGTTAGCAACAGCCAAAGGAGGTGGCTTTAATTTTACCTGTTCATTTATTACCCGGTGGCACTGCAGAACAAAGTGTTTGGGAGCCTGAACTGCTGAATGAGACGGGTGTCCTGGTGACGGAGGATGCGGAGAAGGCAGAGCTACTGAATGCCTTCTTTGCTTCAGTCTTCAGTGCTAAGACTGGCCCTCAGGAATCCCAGGCCCCGG
>Ga0065711_1000280_pt1 | contig 75580 bp, 34 predicted proteins | sample Hoacrofraction12_FD_59098 | JGI IMG/M metagenome (GOLD analysis project Ga0065711, IMG submission 59098) | Hoatzin crop microbial communities from Cojedes, Venezuela - Epithelial fraction 12 v2 (version 2) | ecosystem: Host-associated > Birds > Digestive system > Esophagus > Crop | place... | reverse complement strand
CCCCGGAAAACCTGTCCGTAGAATCTGCTTAAATTCTGTTCGGTTTGTTCTTGCCTTTCTCTGAAGCCTGAACATGTTTCAGAATAACTTTTCAAGCTTCGAGAAATACTTCACTGTTTTGCTAGCTCTTCTCTGATTTAAACCAAGCAAAGTCATAGTAATTGTTTTTGTTATTTGAACAAAAAGTTCTAACTAGTTACTTGTTCGTATCATCAAAGATGGAAATATCTGTTTTAAATTGTAAATTGATTCCTTTCGTAGAGGCTTTATGCATTTCACATTCTACTGCTGATTATTTTTTATGACAAATATTGTTTTAAACCTGCTTCATTGTTACTTGCAGCACCAAGACATTGTTTAATTTTAGTTCACTTTTATGGCACTCTGAGTTGTAGTACATAGTTCTTTGTTTAATGTCCAAGCCAACCTACTGTAAAATGTATTTGTGATATTCATATTGTTCCAAAATTTTAATACTTCTGTATGAAAAGCTTAGTAACTTTGTCAAAATGCACGTGGGATGGGTTTATTGTGGTAGGAACAATCTGGCAAAATTCTTCAGCTTTTATTGAAACCTCTCCTATTGAAGACAACCCATGGGCTGTAAGGATTAGCATAAAGCTTAGCCAGGAAGGCTTCTTCAACAGAAAAAACCCTACTTGACTCAAAATATACATTTTATAGATTGACACTTTTACAAAAACAGAGTATTAGTGGACTTTTGACTTTTGTTCTAGTACAGAACAAAAGCTTCAAATGGTGATGTGATTTTTTTTTTTTCTTCAGAGAGTTCTATCGAATTTCAGAATTACTTTTTCTTAAGCTTGAGATCTCCTTGAGTTGCCAGTCTGTATGGACTTTTGAAGAGAGTGAATTTCAAATACTAAACTAACAACAGTTTGACCACTGCTCTACTTAGCGAGGAATTCTAGTGCAAGGACACTTTGAACAATGAGAGTACTCAAAAGACATAAAGCCCCGTCAGTTAGGGAAGTATAAAACTGGAAATAATTACCCTATGTTTATCAACAGGAATGTGTCAATTTTTCTATTGTGTTTCTGTTTCCCCTCTGAAGAATGGAGGCTATTGTAGTGAAGAAATTAAATGAAGTGGATTGAACCTTTTAGATTCTGAGAAGAGTTAAGAAGGTGAGGAAAGGGGACTAGATAGGCAGAGCTGGATTTGTCAGACTGTATGTTAAAGCAGAGTCAGGTGTTACACAGCCTACAGCCTGTGAAAGGGCTTGAAGGGCCCAAAGTTAGAAAGTAGCAGCTGTGCTCTGTAGAATTGTGGGCCTGTGGGCGTGTAGGGGATCCAGCAAAGAAATTCTCTGACAGCAGCCTAGCTGAGTGGTCAAGTGAAGGCTTAGCCCAAGGAAATTGTTGTGCAGTAACTACCTTCCATTGCTTGCAAGTATATGTAAACAATCTTATTTATGGAAAAAGCTGTGATTTGGAATAGTCACCAAACTGTAGTCACATGCAGAGTCCTGAGCAGTGACTCTGTATATGGCAGGAACTAGAGCACTGACTCTCAGAAGCATTTATACTGAAATTATGGAATCAACAATACAAACAGTTTGAACCCACAACAAAAGTTTTCAGATGATTTATAGTTATAGTGCTTCCTAAGAAGGACTTGGAGTAGGGAACAGAAGAGAATAGAAAGATTATCCCCTTTTGCTTCATCTGTATTCAGAAATATGTTTACTTTGCAAATGAAATGAACGCCAAGATCCAAACACCAATTTCTACTTCTGCCTGAGGCTATCTACTAGATTCTGAACACAGTTATTTAGGACTGAGAGAAGAGATGAAGTTTACACATCAGTGAAGTACAAATTCACAAAAGCCAGGACAATATGCAGAGGCACCATGTCCCTAAAATACAGAGCTCCTTAATAGGGTGACAAGTGATAAAGAAAAACCTTGACAGCTAGAAAACTTGAAATGCTTTTCATTGATTTGGTAGCTACATTGAATCAGATGCTGGTTCTGGCTTCTGACTCTCCTAGCAATTTGTTCCCAACTGTGCCAAAAGTAAGATCATGTCCACGATATTGTATTAAAAAGTAATTCCATTATTTTTTTTTCAAATACTTGTGAATGTAAGTATGCACACATACGTCTTGCAGTGTTTTTCAGGAGCCTGCTGTGCTATGGTCCAAATTGAAATTTTGTTTGTTTGTTTGTTTGTTTGCTGCCTGGGCAGGCAAAGGCAAAAAGTCATGGTTGTGATAATCGCAAATTGATTGTTGGCGAAGGTACTTCCTACAACTACCCTACTGACCCTTGGTGGATTAAATAAATGAGGGAAATACATCAAAAGAAAATCTAATAGCCATCCTCAGTGTGAGCCTGGCTTAGGGGGGAAAGAAGTTTTTTCTCCTGTTTAGGCTATGAAAAAGCTTTTTCTTTTTCCAGTAGTTAAGGAAACAATTTCCAATATAAATGGGGTCGGGTGGAATTAAATACAAGAGTTTGGAGGTGTGAGGTTTTTGCCTCTTTGAAGGTAATGTTAGTCATCAGAAATGCCTACCTTGTAAAATAATAAAATAATTAAAATCTTTCTTCCCCCCTGGCTTTTCTGGTTGTAGGAGCCTCTAAAACCATTAGCTTCTGACATTACTTTTCAGTCCTCTATATTGAGCTCTCATTAGACAGTCATTCTCTCTGCCAGGAAGTTATTTTCATTAATTTACTGTTGATTGCATAAATTTATTATAAGCTTATTGCTAGTTAATATGAACAAATCAGAAAAGTGGTGTTTACTTGCTCAGAACTATAATCTCAGTGCATTATCTAGTGGCCTCTTGTCGTGAATTCTTTAGTACTTAAATTAAGTAGTATAGTTATGCCCTTAAGTTAATAAAAGAGACTGAAAAGTTAAATTGTGGTTTAATAATAAATTATTTTAAATCAGTTGGGATTCTTTTACAGTATTATACAAAAACTGTTTGAATTCCCTGCATTTTCAGTGCACAGACGTGATGCAACAGCTTGATTCAAGCTGTGAAGAACCTTACTACTATTCTGTGTAGGAATCATAGCTCTTTGACAAGAACATGTCAGGATTTCACCTTTAGGCTGTCTGTTGGTCTTTCACATTCTTTCTGCGTAATGTCTCTATGATGTACCCTAACCTATCAATCCACATAATTGATACTCTCAGTCAGAAATCGCATCATTTTGTGGCTCCATAGTTCTACCTTTGACAAATTCACATTTTACTGCTCATCTCTGTCAAGAGTGCTGCTGCCAGGGTGACTTTCCTAACTTGTTGGTTTTGCCTACATCATCTGCTATTCAACTTCCAATTCTTCAACTTGAAGAACCTTCTGTTTTTAATGGTATAAACCATTACTTGCTGAGATATTAGGAGTCTTTGCAGACCTCAGAGGTCATTACTCCTTTCAAATTTGCCAGTGATACTTTCTTTTTCAGAAGGTGGAAGAGTTTTGCAAAGTATCTGCAAAGCTACGCTTTCATCTCTTAAAAATTACTTTTAGCTTTGGAATATTTGATGTGTACCATGTGCCTGGTGTGCTGACACTATCAAGTGGAGATCATTTTTGGTGCTCCTCTGTTGGTCTGGTTGTAATGGTTGAAGTCTTCTGTCTTCTACAGTATATTATATGACCATGGGTAATGACTTGCATGCACAACAAGTCTCGTTTTATTTTGCTTTTCTGCGGTTCCTACATAGTGCGGTCATGATGGACAACTTGGAACTGTTCAGAACTATGGTAAAAGAAATAATGGAAATAATACATGTAAGGAAAAAAGAAATGGCACTGACAGTGATTTAACACCTGTGTGTTTGCAAAAGTGTCTTGAGGTTATTATGGGTGAAAGAAAGTTTATTGGTGGCTGAACCACTGTTCACATTGTTGTGTGAAAATGAATATTTTTTATTATTCTTTCAAATGTGCCTTACAGTTACCCAATAGCAGGTCATTGTCCTTACTGTTAAATCTTACTATTAGATCCTTTAGGAGGCGATCCAGTTTTTCTAGGTTTTGTTGGCCAGCTAGTGGCTAATTGACCCACTAGTTCAGGCTTCTAAGGAGGGTCTTGCAGCTAAGGATGGTTCCTTGTTTTTGTCGTATACAGCTATGAACAGAGCTAGAAGTGGATGATTTAAAGCAATTTATTCAGAGTACAAAAAAGAATGAACCTATTTGTGCTAGCGGAATAAACCAGGGAAGCAGGATTTACATTGCTGCAGGGTCAAACTTAGGCCCAGTAAATACCAATATGTTTAATCACTTCAGATAAGACTACATGGTAACTGTAGTGCTAATCTCTGTATTTGTGCAAATCTCTTGGCCTTAAATTTACACATAAGGAGTGTGATTGTTCTTAATAAGATTACTCAGATGCTGGATGAGAAAAAAATGAGCCAATCCGACTGTGTTTTTGTATATTTGCTCTTTGAAACAAGGAAAAACACTAGAAGATTTTACATGTGTTTTTTCTTACTAGATAAGAAAGGCATTAGGCTATTAGGAAACACTATTTTGACAGGAAAAAGACTGAAGATGTGAGAGTTTTGCCTCATATCCTATTATGACTTGTAGCTGAGATGGGGAAAACTTCATGTGATGTGTTACAGGGCTTAGATGTAAATGTGAAGTGTATTACAATAGAAGTTACACTGTTTAAAGAAGTGCAAAATGAAATTGGACCTTGCCTATGACTAGTCTCAATTGGTACGAAGTCTTCAGAAAAAATATTCCCTGTGGTTATTTCTAAAAAACTTTTTTTGAGTGTGCGCTCTGTTCTGGTTTAGTTTAACTTCTTTTCCAAGGTAGAGAATTACTAGCAGTAATTAGGAGTAAGTTAATGTCATTTATGCGTGTCTACTTAATTATTGAAAATGCAGTTTGATTTTTTTTCCCTCCTTAATTAACTGTCTGTCTTGAATGAAAATTTACTTTTATAAAAATTATAAACTGGTGGCTACCCAGTATCTTGATATTCTTGTAGAAACAGAAAATTTTGTTTGCTTCATTAAAGCAGAAAGATTGGGTTTTTTGAGGAAAATGAGTTGAATTGTACTGATTGATTCTATGATATTAGCAGAACATGCCAATGTTCTGTTGTTTTACACTGTTACTAACTTATTAGTGTATTGATCATTAGGTCAAGGTCTGCATAGATCTTGAAATCAGTTCCTGGGGACTGAACTGTGAATCTCTTATGTCACCAGCGCAGCCTCACTGACTTAAGTGAAACTGGTGGAATGACTGACCCCTTGCCAAGCAAATAATGGATTTATTATCTGCTTACTGCATCGAAAGGGCATGCATAGTGAACAAAACAGAAGAGTACAGTGATGTCAAAGCTAACTTAATAGCATTCGGTGTTTTTGTTCTTTCCACACCCATTCATATGGATAAATTCGTCTGATATGTATTAAATGTTATATATCCCTTTGTCTTTTAAGGACTGTTAAAAGACAATGTTACTGAATGTCCCTTTCAAGCAAAATGTTGTAGTCTTTATCAACATGTTTTTTTTGCCAGCGTTCATATTCTAAAAATGTAACTGTTTTTAAGGAAATAGGGTCAGACCTTTAGCTGCTGTAAATGCTATATAATGGCTGTAGTATGGTTGAGTCTGTGACAAGTGAAACATTTCACAATTTTAAAGACAAGAAATTCAGCTGCTGTGTTCTAAGGACAAACACAATGAAAGTCTGATTTTGTGAGTCTATAGGTGGTGCTCTTGTCACTAGAGAAAGACTTCACCCATGGAAAGCTGCAACTATTTTGCTGTGTTTTTACTGTTGGTATTTTTGAACTGATCAGTCTCGTTGGCAGTATTAGATTATGTTGCTACTCATCTATTTTTTTCCATATGATGGAGAATGAGACAATATAGCCTGTAATTCTGAAATAGGTTGCTTGGCTGCTGCATGTTTTCCAATTACTTTAGTAAGTCTTATTTTGGGACAGGAATTAGGAATTTAGAGATTTCAAGCAATACACATTGCACATAACAGACAGCCTTCTGTCACATAAATATCTAAACTCTGATGCTTTGCTATGTCTTCAGTATTACCGTGGCAGTTTGTAGACAGTGATCAACAAGGAGTAAAGGTTGCTCCTCTACTATATATTTGCAGATCAGTAGCAAGTACTGGGATTCTGATAAGTACAGATCTATGTTTCACAGATTGCGGTTTCTGTTATTTTGCGCACTTGATACTTCATTGGAATATAGTGTATGGAGTATATTTTATAGTGATAATGGAAATGAAATGGAAACTTCTGTATATGTATGCGCACACAAGCAAAAACGCATGAAAAACACATTAAAGAGGAAATATTTTGGGTGTTATTCCTTCGAGCAGCTCTTCTTCCAAGGCTTTTGGAGGAGATAGGAAGAGGATGGGAAGGATGCGGTGAATGTATACGTACAGGCTCTTTTGTTGTGGATTTTAATCTACTGAACAGACAGATTCTGTTTCTGTGCTCTGAGTGTGTAGGGGGTTTTGTTGTTTTTATTTGACTGTGTTGATGAGTATAGTGAAGATCATTAGAAATGTCGGATTTCTAGAAGACTGCATGAAAACAAGCTTTTGTGACAAAAAAAATTCATGCTTGGATTGTAATCCCTGTTTCTTTATTTGGAATTATTATGTGAATGTCTGCAAGTATACAGTTTGCAAATACACAGTTGAAGAATTGTAGAATTCTGGTGGTGACTTAAAGTTGTGCTGGCAGGATCGTGGTTTGAAGTATTCTGTATGTTCTGTGATGAGTGTACATGTCTGTTGCCAATAGTATTAAAACTGGTTATATTTAAGAAAGGCTACAAAGTAATTACACTCATTAGCTACTGTTTTACAGAATAAAAGGCAAGCTAATATTTAGAAGTGATATCAATATTTTTGACAGTTGTATGATCTCAAGATAGATTTTTATGTATATTAATATGTATTGTTCAGACTCTATAAACACGTGTATGAGAAATCTAAGCTTTGATTCACTGCTGTTTTTTAACTACTGACACTTTAACTAGAAGATAAGATTTAGAATCATTCCTACTGTTGATTTTACAAGATTTTAGGCAAGACAATACTTTCTTAGGTTGGAGGAAGAGTAATTGAAAGTTCCAATAAACTGTCCACTTCATGTTTTTAGTGAAGCTTTGTACTTGGTAATGTATCTGACATCAAAATATTTTGTGGTAGAATCCAATCTTTTCTCTGGCTGTCTTAAGGTAATTATTAATTGCAGAATCACTGGGGTTGGAAAGGACCTCCTGGGATCATCTAGATCAACCCCTCAGTTAAAGCAGGGTGCCTAGGACTGCACCTAGCTGGGTTTTGAGTATCTCCATAGACAGAGACTTTACAGCTTCCCTGGGCAAACCTGTTTCAGTGTTTGACTACAACTCATTTGGTGGCTAGTGCACACACTAGCTAGCATGTATATGAAGTGTATAAAACTGATCTTAGAATTTTTTAGATATCTTCTAAAATGGTTTTAGAGAGTGTTATCCCAACAAGAAAAAGGAACAAAAGTGTACCCAAGGCTTACCTTGGTTTTAACTCTTCAAAGCTGTGAACATATGACCAAAATTTTCCAATAACATTTATGACTCCCTCATTTTCTTTGTTGCTTATTAAGTAACTGTAAAAAAACATAAAATGAAAAAATGAAATCCAACTGAGGATTGGTTGGAAAATTGTAATCTAACATTCTATTTAGGAATAGTTTCATAATTATTAGAAGAATCTTGATAGCGCTGATAACTTCAATTTATCCTTTAATACCCTTGGACACATTCCTTTTATCTCACACTAGAATCTGAGAAATATTGCTGTGTCTGTGCGCTAAAAGGTGATACAGTTTTAAAAGGGTTTTGGAATGAAATCAATACAGAAGAAAACAGTAGTAACTGAGAAAGTTCTTCTCCACCAGTTTAATGAGTCTTTGGTCCTTTTTAAGGCATGTGAAGACTTCTTTATGTGACTTCAGTGTTTCAGAGACAAAACAAAAAAGGATCCCATAGATGAAAATCCAAATCTGTTCAAGGTTTTGCTATATGAGACTGATACTTAGCAAGAAGCTGATGGTGAGAAGGAATTGTTAGAGAAAAGATAAATACTATACAAATAGATGTTTGGTTTTGGTTTTTTTTATTCTTCAGCCAGAAGCATTCTGGAAGCACTTCAAAGCATCTGTCTTGTAGTTATTTTTTCTGTTTTGGTAGACCTTCAGGTCTGTTATTTTTGCTTATTTCTAAATCCTTGATTACTACTGATTTTGAAAAAGTGTGTCAGAGCTGAACATACTAGGAGTTACCTGAGCACTATTGACTTGTATAATAGGATTTGCAGTATTTTCAGTAATGTCTGAGGTATTCCTTATGCTTTCGAATATTTTACCTGTTGTTTTCATTACATGTGAGCGGTGAAAAGATATCTTGACTGAAAATTCCCAGTGATAAATAAATCTTTTTCTCATATTATCTGAAGATTAGGTTGGTCTAGTAACGTGCGTATATATGCATCTTAATCAACTTTCATGCACATATGCGCAAACCAGCTCTTCTAGGCCCCCTCTGAATTTGTGTAAATTTCTGTTCTCAGTCTACTTAAACACTTGTGTCTGCTTCTAACCTACTTAAGAAACATTTTTTCCAAACTATTGCTCCATTAAAGGAAAAAATCTTAGTGCAAAAATTTTGTATGTTGTTGCACAGTCCTGTTGTGCCAAACATCGACCACTGATTCCTACTTTGGTGCAGCCAGTTTGAGAACACCATTGATGGAGCATTAGTGGAGTTCAGAGATGTGGTTTTAAGGGCCAGATGAAGTGTTCCTACAGCAGTATTATCTAATTGGTATAGAATTTTTAGTGATATTTTTAAGCTAACTTTCCTTTGAAAAGTTTGTGTTGTCCAGTGTGTAGGTATTGAGAACCATGTGAAGATGGATTTGACTGGAAAAAAAAAGGGAAGTTCAGCTTTTCTGTCAGTTTCAGAAACCACCTAAACTTCAGAAATTGTCCAGATGAGAGTAATTGCCCTCAGGATGGAAACAGGCTTCTGCCTAAGCTGAACTTTCAAAATGAAGTAAATCTCCAGTGGTGCGCAGTTCATAATTTGTGGTTCTAAAAGGTTCAAGCCAATCGGCCACATCTAAAGTGGTCTCATAGCTTTCAACCAACACGATGCTCTCTTCAATAATGCATTTGTCCTAAGGTAACAAGTGTAGTGTTTCAGACATGGACAAGTAGCAAGAGCAAAGAAGAAAAGATACCTACAGAGCAAACTCTGTTTTGTTTTCATTTTTCTCTGGGTCTTAGAAGATTTCTGTATGAATAACATCCATTACCTATTTAACCCTTTTGCTAGCTGGCCCTCTGGGTCTCTGTGCAGTCTAACAGACCAATCCATCATGCTCACCAAAGAATAGAAAATTCATGCAAAAGTTAGTAGCTTTAGGGGTTTCTTTTAATGGTTACTGAAGTACGTTTGGCTGCTTGTGTGTGTCAAGCTATTTGTAATTCCAGGCAGGCCAGTAGTGCAACCTGCAGCAGATGTTCATTGCTTTATCATCAATGTATCAGGCTAGATGGTTGTGGGTTCAGGAGTTCATAGAAATAAGTATGGAAGGGTTTGTTGACCTGCTCGAAGTTTCTTTCATCCTACTCGCTTGTAGGATGCAACAGATCGTGGTTCTATTAATACTGAGTTTCTTTAGTAGACGCAAGCAAAATGCGTGGGGTAGGAGTAAGGGGGGTGACTTTGATTTAAAGTTGCAGTTTTGATAGGAGAATTTTTAAATGCACTGGTGCGTGGGCTTGGCTCAATGTGGTACTGGCATTTTAGCTAGTAATTAATTGCAATTTAGATAATGGAAATAACCAAAATTTTCTAAACTATTTTAGTTAGAATTCTGAAATGATTTTTTTCTCCCCAAGCAAAATTCCGGAAGAATAGTCCAGTAAATCATTTAAAGGGCTAACTTGTGTTTCATTCTTTAATCACTTATTAATTCAATGAACTAATTTTAAAAGTACCTTGAGGAAGCATGAGTTGAATTGTATGATCTGCATGTTGTCTCAGAGAAGCCGTGTAATGTGTTTTTTTAACTTGATAGCTTTTTACAGAAGTCTAACTTTAAAGGAAAATGCGGGATTTAATTTGCCTCTGATATTTATACACTGTGGCAAAGAGTTGACACATTCATGCACATATATTTTACTTTCAGGTTATAAAAAGACCTGACCCAGAAAATATTTATGCAGGTGTAGTGTACCAAGAAATTATTTTACCAAGTTACAATATATGTATATTTAATTCCGGGAAAGTATAAAGTTACTAGGGCAGAGAAGCAATACAAACTGGAAGAGATTAAGGTGTAAAGATGGAAGGTAGTAAAATGTCTACAAAAGCAAAGCACTGTACTTAGTTCACTCAGGAACATGCGAAGAAAAAACAAAACAAATTTTTGCTGTTTCAAGAAGGAGGAACTTTTTGTGTGTCACCTGGAAGACTACAAGCTGACTCGCTTAGTAAGCAGAAGCTTATGGTTATGGAGGAACAGTAGTCACCTGCAACCAGCTGATGTATTATCTGTCTTGAATAAGAATTTTAGAAAATGAAGAAGGTCAAAAGGCATCTGATTCAGAGATTTAGGACATTTATTAAGTGATAAACTGGCGAAGGTAAATGGTGGTCTTGTTATATTTCCTCAGAAGGGGACGAAAAGAAATGTTTCCTGAAAGTTGAAATACTAGAAATTCCTAAAGGAAAGAACTTTTAGACTTAGAAAACTGAGCAGTTGAAACTAGTGGATTACTGCATTGACAAATAATACTTTGCACAGACCTGGAGGGATTTGCATGTTGAATTGCTCTGTTTGTTTGACTTACTTCACTATGAATAGGGAAAACTTTTTGATTTTCTTTAAAAATACCTAGTTCAGAGTGAGAAGGTGGAGTGAGAAAGGACAGGTCTCAGTAAGCTGCCATGCTGCTCTTGTTGGTAAATATGACACTTTGTTATATCTGTAAACATGGCCTGAACCGGAGGGGTTTCTATTCATATAACTTGTAAAGAATAACTTTTTCCAATTTTTGATGTTTCTTGATTAAACTGTCATACATTGTCGTATCACTGAAAGGTAAGAGAAAAATTATACCTCCAGAACCTTTTGTCCTTGGTCACCTACGTTGTAATTAACCTTCAAGTTGAATATAACATAAGAAGTCTTTCTGGAGAAGTAGAGTTCCTCATTACAAAAAGAAATTGGTTACTCACTGTTTGAAAACATTCCCTCATGTATCCTCAGGGACTTCTCATTAGTTTTATTACTGGTACCACTAAATTATATAAGTAGTTGTTCCAATATATTTCCAGCAGATATTTAGAAGTTTAAAAGTAGAACTTAAGTTTTTAAAATTGCTGTGTATTCCTAATATCAACATGGGTAAAAATAGTTCTCATGCAGGTGAGTGCTTATAGTGGTAAACTTGAATAGTCACATACCTAAGTTTTCTCAGTCATTTAGATCATAAAATAATCATGAATTGAAGATTATTGAAATTGTATTAATTTGTTGAAAAAGATAAAATTACTTGAAAGAATGTTAGATTGCTTCATGTAAGGTAGGCTGAGGAAAGTCAAGACTCTACACCGACTTGTGTGTTTCTATTCTACTTTCCCTTTCCTGGTTTTGTTACTTTATGCAATACAAGTTACACAAGTACATGATCCTGATGAATTGCTATCCTTTATGTTATTGAATACTTCATAGTGTATACTTACGAAAGGTTAGGTTAAACCTTATTTTAAAAGTCCAGAAGATTCTTCATAGGCTATATTTGCGTTTAGTGATGCTTTTGAGAGACTATTTCACAACCGGAACAGAGTTTAGAGGGGAATTTATGAGAAAGATCCAGAGGCTTTTTAGGCTTAAACAGAAAATGTAAACAAACACTTCTTGGCAAAATTATGGCTTTTTGCAATTTTTTGACGTAGATCCACGCAGCTATTTTCTCATGATACTATATTTACACCCTTGAGCACGCTGTGAAAGGAGATGCGTTCTTGTATGTTGAATTGAACACACTACTGCACAGAGTACTTGGACATAAATGGTATTGTCATCACATGTCTAGAACAAACATTTGCTTTAGCATCTTCTTCACACTTCAGTGTCCTGATCTACATACATTTCTACTAAATAATTTGTCACCATGGTGCTCATTAAGGGTTCCCAATGGAAAATGTTAAGAAGTTAATTCATGCATCTTTTACTGAACTCTCATATACCTAATTCCAAACTTCAGCATCACAGACTTTCATTATTGTTAATTGCTCAAAATTAATGAATATTTAGATTCTTATAAGCAAGAGAGAACATTGCTAGTAGTTCAGATGCAGTAGGTTATTTGATTTGATTTTACTTCTGCATCTACTTGATAACTTGCTTAAAAGTAATCGACTCATTTTAGCTGTATTTTTGATTTCCGTTTTAGGAGTCAGATGTGATACACAGCTTGAACAGATTATGTTCAAACTGCCACTGTTGTTAAGTATGAATGCGGAAGCTTCAAAAATCCTGTTTCTCTGGAACAAAGACACGCACACTATTGTGTAAAATGAAAGTTTTTTTTTTTATATATATATATTTAGAAGTAGTGAGGGGAAAAAAAAGTTGAGATGTAAGAACTAAGTTCTGGGAAAACAGAAAAACCCTCTTGTTAAATAATGACAAGTGAGTAGGGTATGCATGGGTTTGTGTGTAAACACTGTTGTGTATTCTCTAGTTTTCGTCGGAATGCCACTGCTGATAGGGTGTCCTGATTTTTATTCTGCTTGTCAAGGGATAATAATGTATTATGTTCAGGCTGATTTCTCTTTAAAGCTGTTTAAAGTAGTATTTCAAAAAGAAGCTTATATTAATATTATGCCCCCTTTTTTCAGGCTAGATCTGCTTGTACGTTTATGCCATGATGGGTAACCTGGACCTTTGATAATATTTTGGGGTGCTGATAAAAGTAGCAGCTTATGCTGTAATAGAATGCTCCGTGGTTTCAGTCTGATATACACGTGCTTCATGACTAGACCAAGGGTAAAAGAAAACGTAATTTGACAGAGCTGATTCTCATACATGGAAACAAACTGTGTGGTCTTTGTTTCTTTAACATGATACATATGTTTGAGACTTCCACATGCATGTGGCTTTGAGTCTGTGTATTAGGCATGTACGTGTCCGTTGCATAGTATTTATAATATAGATATTTGACTTCTGCTATCAGAGTAAGGAGGTGACCAAAAATGCACTTCAGAATTTGTGAAGAGTTAGAGTATTTTTGGAATGTTTTTAAAGCATTATAATGAATGAATGGTTACTAATGAACTTTCAGTGCCAACAAATGCAGTGATCCCTTTTTGCACTAGGTGATTTCTGCTCCTACTGGAAAAAAAAAAAAAATCTTAAAATTAGTTTAATAGAAGAAGCAAAGAGATGAGTGTGAACTGTTTCATCATCAATTGACCAAATATATAATTAGATTAAATAATACCATAGTAGTTGAAAAATTTCCAAATTGTTTGTTTTTTACTATTCTGTCTAATTATTATAGGGGACTGATAGTTGCAGTCCTTTTTTTGAGATATCTTACAGGACATGGATATGTTTGGGGGAAATCTGGGGCCAGAGTGGGGGAACAGTAAAATAACCCCGTAACGTTGATCAGCAAAAGGTACTTTAACTTCTGTAAAGAAGTTTTTGTTCTTGGTGAAGTTTTTTTTCTGCTCTGCAGAGAAGAAATTATGTGCTTCAGAGTGAAGATATAGGACTTCTGCCAGTTGCGAGTCCATTGAGTTCAGTTTGTTTATGTGAGCATCTGGAAACATCTAGTCTATACTAGATACATATCGACATTTAATATGGCTCATTTCACCTTCAAAGCATCAGATTAGAAATTACTGGAGAGAATCAATTTCGACCAAACATATGAACAAAGCTTTTTTACATGTAATGATTTTCTTGATGTTACTGAATATTAGACTAGAAAATGTATAATGAGGCGTCACAAGTTCTGCTTACTGAAGCCAAAGTTTTGTGTATTTATAAAGGAATATTAAGATGTTTCATATAATACGGCACAGTAGATTCCAACTTGATAGGGATATAGGAATGGTGGCATTACCACTGTGGACAGCCCCCCCGCCCCACAATATCATGGCCCTCACATAGGGCTTTACTTTTTTCTGATCCAGAAGGGTATTATGGCCTGAGAGATAGCAAAAGGGACCCAGATGCCGTGCTACATCTATGGTTGTGTCCTGAGCAGTCCCAGAGAAGGGAATACAAATTTTGGGTGGTTAATCAGAGAGGACAATCTCTTTAGATGGCTATTAGTCTCCATCGTTTTTACTGCGCAATGTTCTCAAGCTCTTCTCCCTTTACCTTTCCAGTAGTTTGCATTAACTGATTTCTTTAATATTATGACTCTAAGGAATTTTTCTTAAAAAAGTTAGACACCTGGCAGTGGGAATTTAACATGGAGTTTATAGATTTGGATTTGCTTCATGTTGATACATTGTGAGTAACATGTAGAAAAGGAACTCAGACTTGTCATAAGAAAATACCATGTTATCAAACAGTCTGTACTGCCCAAACTTTTTTCGAAAGAACAGTTTCCTGAGAATCACTGTTGAAGTGTGAAAACTGAGTTGAATTTTAGGCATGCATAAGTAATGGATTATAATTTTATCATGAAAAGTAAATAGATGGCATTTGTCTGCTTATCGTTCCTTTGCAGTGATCATCTGTAGTATTATGTGTTAAGACGCATTATTAATTATACATGTAATTAAACTCATTAAACTACAGACGTTTCCTTCCAGTAAGAAAACTGTTCCTACTACATTTACTGTTGTATATTTTCAGTAGTTTTAACGTGAAGAGAGTTTTATTGAAACACGTAGAGAATCTGCCAACATAAAAAGTTTATATCTAACAGATTTATCTTAACAGAGCTACTTTTCTTCTCACATTCTCAGGTAGCAACCACAAATACTAAAATGACAAAATAGTGTTTGGCAATATTTGTGTTTTTTAAAAGCTGCTACTTGCTGAAGACGAGCAAAATAGCATAGTTACGTAGCCAGTTAGCTTGCTGGCAACTGTCATCAGGGATATCATGATCTGCATTTTGGAAGAAGTTACAGATTGAAGTTGTTCATGGAGTAAAATATTTAATATTAAAAGAAGTAATCAAGTATTCCACACTAAACGAAACAAAGCTATGCAGATTTCGTATGCTGCATTCTGACACAGCCTTGCTATGTCCCTCAGTTTTCTGAAAAATCACTTCTCCTTTTCACTTTTTGTCCCCTGCTTTGCGTATTTCTCTATGCTTTTGTCAAATTTTTCTTCCTTGGTTTCAGTTGTCACATGTCTACAGTGATTTGAGGAGTCTGTTAAATGGACCTAGAACTAGTTTAAATCTAACTTTTAGCTGGTTGAAAGTTGGTAAGACCCACTGTCTGTGACAAGATCTTTTGTAAATATCTGAAAGCGCATTGTATTGATTGCTGTGGGCTTCTTACTAGAAAGCTTTAAAGTACTCTCAAACTCATAGGAGATATTATGGACTTTACCATAAAATATGTTAGATGTCCTCTTTTGTCTGATGTTTTACTTCTCTTCATGCATTTATTATTTACTTAATGTAAAACTGTGAAGCCAGGTTGATTTTCCACAGTACCATTTGTTCTTATCTGAGTGATTTGCTGTTGCTGATGCACTAGCTTATTAAAAAGCACGGGATACTCTTGTTAAATTGGTATTGCTGAAACTACCTCCTGCTCTCCTCTTCAAATGTTTTCTTAAAACATAGTGTATTCTTTTATTAAGTCAGCTAAAATTCTGCTGCTGCATCACTGTACTTATCTTGACTACACCTTTTGTTTCCCAGATTCTCAGACCTACTTTATCCCCTCTTAGAACGTAATATGGCGTTTCTCCTTTTCACTGATTTTGGAGAGTCTGTCTCTGGGTGCCTCATGGAATGATAAGCAGATTTAATTTTTGTGACAGAATAAAGCAAAGGTGAAAATAATAAGAGTAAGCTTATGTGACATGAACTTATATGAGTAATGGAAGGTAAAACATACCTCAGTGAGGGGTTTTTTGGTACCAATATCGTACTCCTATCTGTTACCCTCACTGTTTGTATTTTCTCACAGTATCCCTTTCTATTTGAGTTTTCCAGCCCTGTGCCTTATTTCAAGGGTGGTTTGAAAGCGATTGTTAGGTATACAGTTATCTGAGGACTTTTTATAGAAGAACACTTCAAAAATGTGGGGTTTGTATGACATATGATTTGTGTATACAAAAACACATACGTTGTTTATATGGCGTGCAACTTGCAATTTTCATGACTGTTAGTGCAGATGATTTTATATTCAATATTTAAATGATTCAGAGGGAGTTGGATAAATTTGTGTATGTCATCTATGTGTTTTCGTACAATGCTCTTGGATTTCGTGTGTTTAAAATGACTAAATAGGAAGCTATTAATAATGTATGAACTTTAAAAAGATCTGAGAACTGGAGGTTCTGTCAAAATCTGAAATGTTGGCAGAGGTAGCTTCTACCAAACACTTGTCTACTTTGTGCGGTGCTCTCAGGAAAAAGCTGTTTTGCCATGCTTCTTCATAAATTTTTTTAGCTAAGTCGTCCTCTGGACTTAGCTTATTCATGTTATTCTAAAAGGCTTTAGCTCTCTTAGCAGTATGTAGCTGAACTATGTTCAGAGACAGGCAGCTCACTACCTTGTTTTGATTTCTTCTGGGGTTTTGGTGAGCACATCTGTTCCTTCTGTCAAGGATTTTGTGTGTGACCAGAAAAAGATGGAGTCAATTAGAAGAAAAACAATTTACCAGCAATGTTGTAGTTCTCCCACTGACCTGAATTCAAAAGGAAATACATTATTTTCTCTTGGCTAAGCTCTGTACTTATCTGCAGTAAGAATCTGACATGAACTTTCATTCCAGGTCTATAGCTGTCAATAAAGAGCTCCATTGACTTATATGGGATTTGGATCAGGTACTTAAAACTGGTGTTACACGAAAAAAGACAATCACTAGATATTCTGCAAACCTATAGAAGCAGCAATGGTGTATTTATTTTGTACAGAATTTAGTTACCTGATGTTGTGGAGCCAGAGATAAGATGAAGTTCTGCTCTTGGCTGTTGATCTGAAATATTGCAGTGGCACTGGTACAGAGGAGTTGAGTAAGGAACTAAATGTTATATGATTTCACAGGTTTGATTTTCAGAAACACTATTAATTATCAGGGTCAGTACCTAGAATTTATAACAGCCTCTGCTTGCTCTTGGGGATGCCTCTAAGTTGTAAGAGATGGAAAACAAAAATACGTCCTTCCTAGTTGCTCTGTGGTGCACTTGCCAATTAAATTCAAGATTATATGCATTAATTAGTTCATATTAAAAATTTTTTTGAAACTCTAAACATTATTTTAAATTTAGTACTTTCTTCGGCAATGTTGTATAGCCTTGCCTCTGCTTAAAGGGACATGGAATAATCTGTAGGGACCAGCCACAGAATTGAATGCAAAATCTTTACAACTTTGTGAAACCAACAAGTTCTTCAAATTCGGAGAATAAATAAAGAGATAAACTGGATAAAAAAAAAAAAAAATCTAAGGAAAACAGTTTTGTGATATACTACATATCCTTTTGCCAAATACTTGTTTTGTATCATGAGCTTTTTGGATAGTGACTTTTCTTTTGATATGCTGTTACGACACCTTTGGGTACGATTCAAAAAATAGCTTCTAAATTTCAGTAAATCGAGCTTCTTGGCTGAAAAACAAAGTTATAACTTTATTCATCTGTATTATACAATGTGGTTATGTAGTAGTATTTTTATAATTGAAGTAAAAGATGCTTTTTGTCAATGTTGGTTTGAATTTCATTGATTAGATCAATCTAATAGTTTTGAGCTTTGTACATGAAGGAGCTGCCTTCACTGGTGTGGTGTATCACCAGTTGTTGTGTGTCAGACTGCGTCATGGTAGGAAGAGCCCCACGTCTCAGCGAGCGCCAGAGCTGCATCTCTGAGACCTTGGCAGGATGTTGCTGCAACTCAGCCTTAGTTATGTCCAGGCTGCTTGGGGGTAGGATTACCTCAGTTTTCTGGAATGAAAGTCATACCTGGTGTTTCAAGGAAATATAAACAAAAAAAACACCACACCACCCCCAAAAAAACCCAAATATCCAAAACCCCCACCACTCAATAATCAAAAGTCAGATGCATGTAGGAGTGAGAGGGGAGGCTGATGCAGGCTATGTGCATTATTAAACATTGAGTTGGTATACAGACCGGAGTAATTAGCTTTTGCTCTTCCCCACATGTCTGTTGCTGTTTATACAAAACCCTGTTTACCTTGTTCTTTTTATGTTCAGTTCCTAATAGAATCCGTTGCCTAATAAATTTGCTGATGTGCCAGTCTTTAAAAATACTAGAATTTGTCTTATGCCTCCAACAAATTTCAACAAACTCCGTAGCTACTGTGGTTCTGACAGTGCTTCTATCTGCTAGCTCATTCTGCACCCACTGTCATCTATTATTTTGTTCCAAGCTAAGAAATCTGTGCCTTGAGTAGCAGTACCAGGGTCCTTGGCAGTGTTGTCTAATTAGATGCTGATTTTGTACATTTCTGCATTGGCATTATGATGATAGAATGGTAGAAATGGTGTAGCTGGCTTTTGAAAATAGCCTCTGCATTCAAAAAAGAAGTTAAAGGGAGAGTCCTTTCCTCGGACTTTGTTCTGTTTTGACTTTTGGAAAATTTAACCTTAAATCCAAGAGTGGGGAAAAAAGTTCACTATTCATAGGTAAGCCCTGTCCTTATGTTTGTATTTTGGTGTTTGTACCTCTGCTTACTGCCTGGGTGCTAAGTTGTTGAAAGCTTTTCATAAAGGTAGGTCCGAGCTTCTTGAGCTAGCTTTTTGGTTTTTAGTCAGTTGTTGATGATGTTCGGGAAGGCACATGAAGCTAAAATATTTACCATGCAGCCCTAGTGCCAAGCAGTATTTATATTGTAGCTATACTCATTTACACTAGCAGGCTTCCAGAACTCTGTGTTATAAGTTGAAAGCAATTTCACTTCAATTTTTTCAGAAGTATTGACTAGTTATAGTAGAAGCATATTAAAAAAAGATTATTTATCAAATTTAACTAAAGCCAAGATATTTATTTAAAAAATGATGATGATGTTTTAAACTCTACTGTGAGAGGCGGTGTAAAGTACTGGCCCTGACTGGGGGAAAGGGAGAAACTGTGCTTCTTTCTGCAGCTGGCTAGCTATGTGACAGTGATCCTTAAGCTTTGCTGTCCTTTAGCAATATATACTCAATACCCGGAAAGTAGTCGTTGCAGCTTTTTGTGACTCTGAGCATAGCTGGAGGATTACTGCTAAGCAGAATGTGTCTCCTTCGAAAGACTTTTGTGTTGAGCTCAAGAAGTACACTGGGATAAGTTTAACACCCACTAGTGTTCATGCAGTCTTTCTCTGTACAGCAGAGTTAGTGGGTTGTTTTGGTGTAGCCTTTATATCATTCACATGCACTTGTTTGGGTTAGCTACAAGGCACAAATTGTTTGTCTTCAGATGAGATTTCCACAGAAGCATATGTACACAGGAGGAAGCTGTGGCACAGCAGAATACTGAAGAGGGAAGGAATTACAGTAATGAAGACTTTAATTTTATATTAGATTCAGTTGCTCATCAGCCAAGAAAGAACAAACATGCACAATCAAAATCCATCCTATAAACATGTTTTAATTCATTAATAACCACTCAGTTTTTTAGAGTATAAAATTTTAATTAAAAATATTGATTTACTTGGCAGCATGCTTTGACTTTTTTCCTCTTTGCCTGATAAAATATTTGCGGAAAGAAGACTAAGCTTAAGGTTTTCAGAATTCCACTGTTACTTAAAAAAGAAAAATTCAGATTCCAATTTTTTTTTTAACAAAATACATGTTGTTCTAGGATATGTATTTTTGGATAGAATTTGTTTGGATAAGTTGTTGTAGAATTGGGTAGAAAATGTTTTTTTTTTTTCTTATAAAATGTATATCTACGCATAAGGAAGATCTAATGAGGTGGCTACTTTTATTAAAAAGTTTGTTTGCAAGGATGTTGAATGTTTAAACAGGGCTAGGCAGGAATTGAAGAAACAAATCCCGGATGTTTATTAACCTTGTCCTCTCTGTTGACTTCTGTATTTTCTATATTCAGGTCAGATAATATTCAATATCTTCTCCCTAGGGAATACATACAACAGAAGTAGCACAAGTTTCTGGTAGATTGGCTCTGCCTAGTATTTTTTGACTATTTCTAGACATTGCTGGGACGGCTGAAGACATGGATCTGTGCCTGTCTTTGTGTTAAGACTTTCAATAAGCATCACACTTGTTAAATGTAGTAGTTTCTTACATAATTTTAATGCTTATTATTGTGAAGAATGCTTTAGTTTGAGAAGCTCAGTTCTATCCTACCTTACCTCAATGACAAACACAGTGTTCTGGGATGCCCGGGTGCTGTGCTTAGTTTGTTTTTTTGGTCTTTGTGGGGTTCTTTTGGGGTTTTTGTTAGTATTCAATTAGGGAGTAGAGCCCAAAATAAACCAGGGAAAAACAGCAATTTTATCTGCAAGAGGAGGAAAAGCAAATAGGCTCATAAGTCTGCTTAGAAAAATAAAGAAATTCAGAATTCACTTTCTCTTCCTCACTCCAGCCTTGACTGTCTTCCTTCCATTAGCACAGATTTTGTTCAACATGTTGTAGAGCTGCCTAATTGCCGAAACTTGATGCTGCTCTCGGAGAAACCCTTCAGGCACCACTGAGATATTTGCCAGGGCTAGGGACTTAGTGTTTTACTTTTTTCTTCCTAAAATATTTGCAATTAATAATTTTTTTTATATTTCTGTGTCCCTGCAGAAACATTTCCTTTCAGTCTAGTGAGAGCTTTATTTGAGCACCTATAGTTAGAATGTATATGTTCATTTACTTCTGCAAATTACAACAACAGATTATAGGAGATGTTTTGGTTTTCTTCCATTTATAAGGGTTGTTGCTTATAAGCATGAATTTCAGAATTGGACGAACTAATCGTATTGCAAGCTAGCAACTCAGTAGCACTACTGTAGCCTTATTTAGTGCCAGCACAGTTTTGTTCAGACACTTTGGTACTCGGACAGTGAAGAAATCTCAGCTGTGTAAACAGTGCACTATCTTCTCAGAGTCATTGCACTATTATTTTGGATTTATATAATTAAGATTCATGCTGTGTACTGATTTTACGAATGTACTTTTCATTCTGTTGTGTTCTAGTGCTAGCGGGGGTAATGATTATTTTCCAGCAAAAATTAAGAAAAGATATCTGAATGTGATGTTATGTAGGGAACCAAATGCTATCTGCAAATATGTTTTCCTCTGCCTCAGTGGAAGCCAAATCTGTGCATCTGTGCCTGTGCTGATTCACGCCCTAACAGTTTAAATTTGTTAGCCAATCCATGTGATACAAGTTAGGAGATGGTTTTATTTTTTTCTACCCTGACTTCTGAATACTGAAGTAGATAGTAGCATCATGTTAAACTGTTGCTCGAGTCCTACGTGGCCACAATTGTCACCATGAATTTTATTCCATGCAAAGGACAATCAATGTTAGGTTGATTTAATGGTTGTTGTTCCCAAAGTTTTTGATCTCTTTTCTTCAGCTGGCTGGACAAGAGTAGTTCGTTAGAAGTTAGACTGTTATATGTAATTTTCTGCCACTTTTTAGTGACAGAAAATATGCATGTCTTCAGAAGGTAATGAGAAAATTAGAGCGTATAGTGTGGAACACATAGAGAGTGCCCCTGGATGGATGCATGGTGTCTCACTGCATCTACCTGGAGGGAAAATGCTCTTGTCTTTACGTATAGATTAGTTCAAAAACTTCTAACACTAAGGATTGTTGAGATAGAGTGTGTGGTCACTAAAATGGGAGAAAATATGACCTTAAGGTTTTTGAATATAAAAACTGTCTCCTATGCTTATTGTTCAGACCAGAATTTAGGGTCCTGACTGCTGCGGGATGAATTCAGGCTGTTGGCGATCCACGCACATTGTTCTTGTGTCTGAAAGCTTAATATTATATTGTTTTGTTTACACTTTTTTATAGTTCTGTTCGAGATGTATTTTTTAAAACAGACCTCAAAACACATTATAGAATATAATTTTGACTGAAGTTTCACCGTGCCAATGTTGAATAGACTAGAAAGCCATCTGTACTCCTGCTGGTCATCTCATAATCTGATAGTGTCCGGTCAATTCTTTGACAAATTCAGCATCTTGACCTGGAAGTATAATCGGCATGACTGGTACGTGATTTTTAAATTCATTTTTGCCAAGAAGATGCCCACCATTTTTGTAAGAATCCGCCAGTGAAATTCTCTGTAGCATTGTAAATCTAGGTTTTCAAATACACTAAAATCTCAGCATCACAAACGTATTTCTGTTCCGTGGAGGCTACAGATAAATGGTGAAGTGGAATGTGCTACTTCATCAGAAGCCTTCCTGTTCTCTCAGTGACCATAAACAAACAGTAAAGATATCCCTCAGTATGAATCTGAGAAAGCAAATGGTTGCTGTAGTGTATCAATCAGGTCTTTCAGAGAAATATCCCCCTCATTTTTGTTAGGAAACATGGGTGTATTGGCAGCTACAGAAAAGTGACTTTTCTAGGTAACATAGCTTTGAACTAGGCCAGGTGCATGTTACTTCACTAATATTTCAACCCTGTTCCATTACTGGAAATGTGAACTACTCTTCTGTGTGCACTGTTTCCGAAATGTAACATGTCCCTTTGCAGGTATGCACTTTTAAAAAAGGCTTTCTTTCTCTTGCTTTCCATATGCCAAAGTTCTCATGCCCCAGACAACCCAATTTTTATTTCTCTGTTGGCTGGATTAATTGCTTTCAAAATGGACCATGCTTCTCTGATTTCCACATCATCAGTGAGTTCTTGCCAAATTAATTTTCTGTTTGTAGATGGTCCATTAACTACAATATAAAACCCCTGTCCCTGAGGCAAAAATGCAAGCAGCGCACATACTCCTGTTTTGCTATGTTGGAACAAGCAAATAGAGAATAAATACATCTGCTGTCACGTTGAATCCAGGCAGTTTTCCAGTTTGTCTCTAAACGATCCACAGACTGAAAATACTTTGCTTGCTGCTGTTGGCCTTTTGAATTCACCTATTTAAAACAGATAATGGCAAATGCATTCTACATAGCATTGAACAAAATAACATTACTGACAATTCTTGCCCCAAAGAAGTCTTCATTCCTGAAAATAAAGGAAGCAGAGGTGAAGGGATATATATTGACTTATTAAGGCACATTCTGTGAAAGAACTGCAACTCCCTGGAGCTGAACTCTCATTATCATACAGGAGAGACAATAGTGTTTTCTGAAGTCATAGAAAGTGTTTATAAAGTTTTAAATATTTTTCTCTTTCAGTGGCAGGCAATTTACATGACTTCCTTAGCTTCTGCCCGCTTATAGGCTAACGCAATAGCTTGCAGTCTATGTTAATCTATTCAAAGAATGGAATAAATTGATAAGTAGAAAAAATAATATAACCTTCATATTTCAAAACCTGTTTTACCATCTCTTTTAGTTTCTTTTGCAATCTTTAACCTCTGCTGAGATTAGGCATGACAGCATCTAATGCTAGAGCAGCCCAGCAGCTGCAGCAAGTTTTAAGCTTTGCAAGACATCTTTCTTCAGAGGGGCTGATGCTGCTTTGTTGTATACTTCAGTGCAATTTATTTGATCCGGTGAAGGAAGCTGCTCACAAACACCATGGAACAGTGTGTTCTTAGAGCCCAAGCAATGGTACTCGTTTTCTAGAAAGATTTCTGCTTCGTGACCTGGCTCTAGCCAGAGAGATGAAGTGGAGGAAACTTGTAGCTGGCAACCTCTTGATGAAAACATGGATTATAGCTCAGGGTTTTTTTAAGATGAAAACCATGTTCAAATCTTGGAGGAAAAATTCTTCTAGTACTGTGTAACAGAACAAGCTTTATACAACAACTGTGTAGTACCAAGCAGGAGAGGAAAGGATAGCATAGCCTGAGCTGTTGCATAGGTTTGCCAGAAAGTTGCCCCACTTCTCAAAAGCAGAGGTTTCCTGGGCTTTGTTTTCCAAGCCGTACACACACAAAATCCTGTGAAAGGGACTGTGAAAATGTAATTGAAATCTTTGAATTTTCACACCTGCAGATGTAAAGGAAATAAAACTAATATCTAAATCCCCTGGCATGTCCTCAGTAACGTGATTACCTTCAGGCATGTTAAGTGGTGAGATTAGTTAGTGGAACGTACTCGCAACCCAGCTGGTGTCACAAGTGCGGGCGGTGTGTACACAGTGTGTGCTTCTCCAGGTCGTAAACAGAATGAGATGTTCGCTCCCCTTGGAGGCCATGCCAGACTTCTCCATTTTCATGTTGGCTTCTCACTTGCCCATTCCTGCCTTAGAGTTATTTGCTTAGCCATCAATATGGTCTTTCTCACATCACATCCTGAGAAGATGGCTTTGACAGACTCCTGCGGCTCTCCTTCTATTACTGTTCTTACCTTTAAATACTAAGTAAACTAAAATCACTCTGACCGTGGACAGAAGAGAAAAAAAAAATTGAGGTTCAATTGGGTAGAGAGGCAAAGACTTTCAAGTACTATAGGTATTTAAGTGTTTTTTTGATGCTGGCCCCAGATGTGTTCAACATGGGGGATAGATGGAACAGTCAGTGTGAATGCCACAAGAGAATGGTCTGAAGAAGATAATATGTGGAAATCTGGTCCAGCATGTGTCTGATCTGAACTCAAAGATGTGTGAAGGTGTGCAACATGCAAAAAGCCTTGCTGCTTTCCATTCAGTACAAACAAAGTTATCTTGTTCACTTTGTATTGCCTTCTATTGAAGTGCCTTCTGAATTCCAGACTGCATTAGTGCAAAGCACTGCTGAAATTAAGAGGACCAAGCATCTAGATTTTGTAAGATAGTGTTACCAAATCTTACTTGCTGTGTAGCTACTCAAAAGCGTCTGAGTTACACATAACTGGGTTCATGTGTGCCAAGTCCAATGGGTCCCTAGTGCTTCAGATACATTGCATATGCTTGACACAGTTCATGTACACATGTGCAATACATCCAGCTAGCTGCTTCAGGTATACAAATGATAAACACTATTCCAGCTGGGGTTCTGGATGTGTGGAAATCCTCTACAAATGTCTAGAGCGCTCACATTTATTCAGGACAAAGTTTTCAAGTGGAAAAGGATAATATGTGGTTACTTCTTGGTATCATTCTTTCTTACCCACTGTTCGTAGCGTGCGTTTTGGTGGGTTACGTAGTTACTGGGAAGCACGTACTTCCAATTCCCTGTCCTGGTTTATGATTGTGACTGTGATGCAACAGCTTCCTTAATGTTTACTGGTATTAGTAGCACCATCTGAAAAGACTTTAAAGCTGCTGCCAGAAATAAGTGTGCTTTGCAAGTCTGTTATGAGCAATGTTCTCTTAGCAGAATGAATTTTTATAGTAACAGTTTGCAAGTGGGACAAGATAATCATTTTTTGTTTTGCCTCCTTAAACTCCTGCGCCTAAAGCAAGATGTTGCTGAAAAAAACTAGACCTAGTGATATAACTTGGTCATAAGATTCCAATTCATTATTTTCTGCTAATAGTAAAGTGACTAGTCTAATTGAATTAGTATTTTATGTTGTCCCATGAGGAAATAGCGATCATTATTATTTTGTGTAATCCAGAAGCTCAAGATGGTGAAATAAAAGATTTAAGAACTTAAATGTGCATCTACATTTCAACAAGATATTGAAATAATTATGATTGTCAGTCTGAAAAGCCCACTTTTATGGTGTCTGTGTGTGTATATATTATGTGTGTCTATGTGCATAAAAACATGCGTACTGTTCCCTTTCTCATCTGTGATTTTCTTTATATTTAACTTATTATTGGCAAAGGTTTAAGGCCTAAATCCTCTTTCACCTTCTATGATATTGCTAGGCACAATGATATTTTTTTAGTTTTAATTAAGATTTTTTCTGTGTGAAAATATCCCTTGAATTCCATTAATCTGCTTTAGTTTTGATGATATTTGGTATATGAGGTAATACTTCTGGAAGAGGACTTGCAGAGAGGTTTAACCCACGCACAAACCTAGGAAAGGATTTGCAACCTTAGAAGAAATCCACTTAATTCCAATGGTCTTTTCATCTTCAGTTGAAAATGTAGTACTCTTATCCAAAACCCAATCAGTCACAAATCTTGTTTGTTCAGTTGTTTGCTGTTTTGTTATTACTTGAATAGTTCGTGTCTGAACATGTATGGCAATTTAGACACTTCATAGACCTCAATATTTCTCATTTTTCTGATTTTATTTTTCCTACTTGGCGGAAGTTAATAATTGTTTAGTGAGGACTGGAATAACATTTAGCAAAGTAGTTCAGAGGAATGATATGGTAGAACTACAATATTTTTATACTTTCTGAAAATTGTAAATAATTGCTGCCTTCAGTGAAGATCAATTGTATCCACATGGGCTAAGATTTTGGAATCAATTCTATTAATGATTTTGACTGGTGATGCAGTTTTCTCAAAAATTTGAACAGCAACACTCCAAATACCCATAATGCTGCCTCTTTATTGTGCTCCCTCCTGCAAAAAAAAAATTAAAAGTAAATCTTTCCAAATAATCTGAAAACCTGTAGGTATTTGAATATATAACGAAAATAGTTAAATGAAATGAGTAAATGTTTCTAGTTTGCTGGTTGAAGTGGCAGACATGATAGTTTTGGAATGAAAATGTAAAGAGTGAGATTCTTAGCTACCAGAGTATCATGATAGAAAAAGAGTAATATCATCTTTTGTAACTATGGTAAAGAACAAAATGATTCCAAAAGCAGGAAAAGGGGCATAAGTCTCTAACAGCTAAGCTTCTTTGTGAGTCTCCTTCCAATGCTTGATGGTGCTTTTACTGCGTACGTTTGCAGAGGTTGTAAATAATCTATGTTTTATCTCAAGGAAAATAAAATTTTACAGAAAGTACTAGAATCACATAGCTTTAATATGAAAAAATGCTTATAAAATAAAACTTTAGTATACCAAAAATGAGAACCGTGCATGTGTTCAAAAGGATGAGTTTCTTTGCATTTGAGAAGGACCATGACTACCTTGAGCTTTCAGTTTTGAAATTGTCAAGTAAGATTACATTCTTTTTACAGCATGCTTTTCAAGAAGACTTGCATGGTCTTTCAAATGCTGCTGAGAGTTAGGATGCTCTTGCCTCTCAGCTGATCCTTGTGAATGAGAAAAATAGGAGGTTTGAGAGAAGTGACACCATATGATTTAGCGCTTCACTTAGCATGTCTACTCTGGTATAACAGAGGAGAAGGTAATCAACTAATGAAGTTCAGTTGCCTTGATTTTGGAGATGTAAGTGGAATAAACAGAAGTAAATACTTAATTTTATCTTTAAAATCAGTGTACCTGACTCGGAATGCATGCAAAAGAAAAGACCAGAGCTGAGCTGTTGCTATGGCTTGGGTGGCTTCAATGGTTAGTACTCCTTTTTCTAGAAAAAAGAAATGCTATAAGATGGGTTTCATGCAATTTGTTAGAAATTATTTAAGGAATTGCTTGGTGGCATCTATCGGACTAGTCTCCATTTTTGTTTCTAGCCACTAGGCTCTTATTCTAAGATATTTATATGCACTCTATGTGTTTCCGTATTACTGCAGAAGACTGGAGTGGTAATTTGACTTGGTAACAAGAGTGAGATACAGGGAAGGCTGGAGTCTCTTGAAGCAAAGCTTTCTCAAGAAAGTCATAAAGGAATCCTTTTAAGATCAGTAATGAAATATATCTTGGAAACCAGAATATTTAGAGAATTGGAAGCTGTCTTAAGGTAGTTTAGAACAAAGAGCAAGAAGAAATGGTGTTTTTTTCCAATATAAAAACCTTTGCTTTACCCTAAAGAAAATGCATATTGTACTTCATTTACTAATGAAGATCATTACTAATGTAAACATGAATGAAAATAGAATAATACCACCTTCATAGGAGAAGAAAGCTCAAAGACCTTAGTGCTTGTGTTTTGTGAAAAGTGGATAAATCTTTTTAAAATATTGAAAGAAGTTACACATGCGATTGCAGTTCCAGGATCAAGTTTCAAGTCTGAGTGCGTATCCAGATGAGTAGAAAATAAAATTCACAGTCTATATTTATATCTAAGTTATCCAAACAAGGCAGATCTGCTAACAAAGCAAAAATACGTCCAAGTTGATGATGAAGACATAAATGACATGAAATGTGACACTAATATACCCTAGACAGGTTCTGCTAAAGTAACCTGATGTCTGTTTTGGAGAAATAACAGACCTTTTTACTGGAGCTGGCTCTGTATGTTGCCTTCCCAGAGGACACAGTTTCAGAGGAGGGAGGTTGTCCAGAAGGGTGGTTGAAGGTGACAGATTTGAAGCCCCAGATGTCATCATGGCTCCAAGGTTCTTTCCTGCAGTGGCAATTCTAGACTGAGTTTGCACAGGGCTTTGTTCTTAGCACCTCATTGTTCCAAACCCTCCAGTGCTTGCTGAAGCAGTCTCTGCAGATTTACTGAGCAGCTGCAAACCCCCACAAAAAAGAAAACAACTGTATTTTAGTATTTGACAGACCATATCATCACAGTTTTTATTTGTATGTTCTTAAGTTTTAAGTAAAAACTAAATAATTGTGCTTCTGTTCTTATTTAAAAGAGCTCGTGAAAGCATTGATAACTCTGTTTGAACAGAGTTCAGTCTTTTGGTTGGCTGCCACTGGTTTTTCAGGAGAATCCCAGGTCGTTGCTGCTGGAGAGTTTTGAAATAGTGCTAAAAAGGGAATCCAGGAGATCATAAGAACGTTACTGCTGGATAACCTCAATGAGCTGTTTTAGAGCTAATCTTAACTTGTTTTCATTACAGACCTTAGACTGTAAAACTAGCATATGCTAATCAAAATGTCCTTTTAAAGCCAAGTAGGAATCCTCAGTATAGAACAGCACTAGAATATTGTATAGGAAAGCCAGAGTGATGTGGAGGGGTGGAGCAATGAAGAAAGGGAGAAAATTGGTACAATGAAGTGCAAGATCATAAACCCAGTTATGAGTAACATGGGGCATCTGTAAGTCACTAACTCACCAGTTGGAGATGAGTGAAGAGGACTATGTGACCATAACTTGTTTAGGAGATGCAGTGAGGGAAGATGTCACAGCTGGAATGTGATGTAGAAGTCCAGATAAATTTTCCAAGAAGTGGGATCACGAACTGGAATGAGTGCAATGAAAAACAGGAGGAGCACGGATGTAGTTGCCATGTGACCATGGCGGTCATTAATAACTAAGTTTTAAAACACAGGAATCTTTTATATCTCTTTCTATTTATTAGTAAGTAACAAAGTTAATGCATCTAATATGTTTACATAGTGCTTAAGTTGTTTCATTATTTATTAAAACATCCTAGATTTTCTGACTGTTTCTCCTGCAGGTGCAATGTAACCATGCTAAATTACTGTTCGAATGAACATTTATAGTACGTCAATGTGCTTGGTGATACAACACATTATATTAGTTACGCTGGTGGTTGCGGCTTCTGTGTGTATTTTACTAATGTACAATGTCTTCCTTTGACATATGTTAAGTAGTTCAAGATAAATGGAACTGGTTATTCTTTGATTTGAAAAGTTATCCTCTTTTGTAATTTGGGGATATTAAGGGTGCACTTTTCTAGACTAATGAGCAGAAATAACCTTTTTTTTTTTCCTAGTATTCTGGCTTGATAGTCCATACTTTAATTAGTTGTCTCCTTTATTGTCGCATGTTCTGGTTACACCAGCAGTAACAGGTTACAGGGCACAGGAAAGTAAATGATGTATGCTGGATGGCCCCCAGCTGCCCTCCGGCCTGTTGCCCACATTTCAAATCTTCAGGTAGTTTTCTGCTCCCTTTTTTGTAGTCTTACAACCTGTAGAGGTACAGCTTTATGTGACATGGCTATTGCTCATATTGGTAAATATATGCATTGAAATGAAGATACAGCAGAGAGTGTCATTGTGACAAATTAAAAACCTAAGGGGACTTATATGCAAAATATTGCTTTTATTTCATCGTAAGTGGCTCTCTTTCAGTGACAACAGCAGGCTGGCATATGTGCCTTGTGATCCAGCCTGGTGGCTGAGCTTTCTAACCTGACCATTGACTGCCTTACTGAGGTATAGCACCATGCATTTCTTGGGAGGCAGGCAGAAAGGCCGCTTTTTAGCATGTTCTCATCATACTGAATCGTACTTCCTTTATTTATACTGTTATGTTTTATATCTGCATTTAACAATGTAAGCTGTGCAATTCCAGAAGGGCTGATTTTCTGCTTTCTCTTCTGTGCAGGGCTGTAAACTGCTGATGCCCTGACTCATTTAGGAATAAAGTTTACTGCGAAGTTGAGGAAAAAACAAAAGTCTTTGATACGAAAGATAATATTAACAAGGAAAGAACTAAAATTCTAATCAATGGTTTGTTTATCTGTCATCTATAGTAAGATTCAATGTGTCTGAAACAGTTATGTTCACTACCATTGGTGAATCAGAGGTAAACCATTGTGGACACTCCCAGTTACTGTACTGCTTGCAAGTAACAAGTGGTGGAATTGCCGTATAGTCTGCAGAAATTTAAGCCCTCTACTCACAATGTTAAGTAAAATGATTAGAAAAATATTCCTAGGTCTGCTCTATTACCTTTACTCATTATGCAGTTCATCTAAGCACTGAAACAGCAAATTTATAAGTCATCAAAAACAAACATAACAATACTTAATGATTAAGGCTTTTCTTCAACATTTGAAACTAAAGATAAAACCAGAATAAATATACCCCAAGTAACTATCTGTCTGTGCACCAAGGTAAATTATCAGAAATGAAAAAATGCAGCAGTTGAATTCCATAAAAGCGTAGGACCTATGACTAGGGTACAAATGATAATTATGAGTCAAGGAAGACTTCATATTTTGCAGTATTGATCAAGATTGTCTATTTATGTGGCTTCATATCATTAAGGGTACCATGTACTTTTGAGTCAAAACCATATTTAAATCAGCAAGTTGAGTCTGATATTATTATTTTGGGTTTTGTTTTGTCATTCTAAGCAAAGAGCATGTGGATGAGAAATGCAAACGTATCAGTGTGGATGCCCAATTGTTTGTGTTACCTTCTTACTTTGTCCCTTGTAGCCACAGTGAATGATGACTCTAAGTGTTCACAATTAGCATCACGGGTGTGGAAGCAAATTTGCCATAAATAATCTCCTAACAATATCAGACACTGTGTAATTTTTTTAGCTGTAAACAGAGCTGCTCCTATTTGGTGTGTGTGGTGATGAAGAGGAGCGCAGGACACAAGCGTTTACTAGTTCAGACATGCACTCCCACTCAGAGTACAGTGGGAAAGACTGATCACCTCAGATGCCATTAGCTCTGTCTAAAGTAGCAAGCTAATGCGATGTAAATTGGAGGTCCTGGGTCTGATCCAGAAATGGACCAAAAGGCATAAGGTAGTACTAAAAAAATCTTTATGCTGGCTCTGCAGAAGACAGTATGCCACAGAATGTGGAGACCGTGCAGCAGATCTCCAAGCATACCTATCTGATATTAAATTTGCTTTTCTTAATAACCCAGAAATATTATTAGGTAAATAGCAAAGCACTTAAGTGGAAGTTCAGTTTCCCAGAGAATTTAAATCATCATTTCTATTCTCATTCATGGCTGCATCTCAGTGTTCCTGAGGAGTTTCAAAAGCCTTGTAGTCAGTAATCAGCGTCTTTTATGTCTAAATGTGATCTTTAAGATGATCAACTATTAAGAGTCTGATGCTGCTAAAAGGTGGGACTGCTGTTATTTGTTGATTTGGGTTTTTTTTTAAGAGTTAATAATACTTCTCTATTTTCTGAGCCTTTCTTATGCACTTGGCACTACAGACACCAAATTCTTCAAAGGCATCCTGTAAAATGCCTAGCCATGCAATTGATCCACTGAATTGGTGACATTGATCATTAAGGTGAATTCTTTTACAGTGCTCAGAAGCCTTTAATCCATAGCCTTGCTCTTGCATGGTATGTAATAAAATTGTGGACTTGTACCTACCTTCAGATCAACTTCTACTAGAAGTTCAAGTAACAAGTTCAAAAGCATACTCCGATGTTGATGCAGTTAGAACATGAAAAACTTAATTGCTTCTGTGACACATTTGTAACACAGGCATATTCATTATGTCTTTTTAAACTTATTTTGCACATCTGTGTTTTATTTTGTCCTGTTTTCATACTGTTCCTGTTTTCTTTCTTAGCTGCCCTAATTCATTGGGTGTTTTTCCTTATGTTAACACTGAAATATTTATACTGTAAAACTCTTTTTGATCAAATTACTGTCAAATTTGTTCTTCCTTTCATTCTTCTTTCTTTTCTGGTATTTGTTTCCCTCTGCTTTTCTTAGGTACTCTGCCACTGACTTGTTGAGCTTCCTCTTTCCTGCCTTGTCTTCCCCCACACTGATTTCCTTCTCTTCCCCCTATTGCCCTTTGTGCAATATATCACACACACATAGACAAGTGCTCCTCTTGCTTTGATTCTATTTTATCTGCTAGATCTTCTGAATGTAATTACCAAGATGCCAAAGAGCCTGCCAATTTCCACAGAGCAAAAAGCCTGAGCTAGTATAAGCAAATTATTAAGCAATACCTTTTGCAATATTTTTTCGAGATAAATAAGAGATCTTGGTTTATTTTCTGCCTAAAGCTTCCTAAGGCAATGGTATTTATGAAGCAGTAGTATTTGTGATAGAAAAACATACTTAAAATGAAACTCACTTTTCACCTATGACTATTAATTCAGGTGTCTACCAAGGAAAATAGGCAATTCCTTTGGTTAAACATTGCCATGTATTTAATTTTTTTATACTTTCCTGTGCTCAGTTTTGTCTTCTTCCAAATGGCATTTATCCTTCATAATGCTCCTCTAAGAGTTTCTAAAAGGTAGAGAAGGTGTAAGTAATAACCCACAAACCTTTCACCAGGGAGTCTAAGCATGCATCACAAACAGCGTGGTAACTTAGCTTTCAGGAATGATATTTAATTGTGTAATTGCTATTAAAGGCTGTGCACTCAGGAAGTAAATTCCTTAAAGTTTATGGGAGGAAATATCTCATGACAATGCAGATAGAGCTTATCTCTGAGTAGGGAACTCAAATATGTACACAAAGCACTTCCTCTTCCACCTCTCTGGTACCTTTCATGACCTAATGTCAAATTACAGAGGCACTGCTTATTAATTTTGATGCCATACTATCTAAATACAGCCAGCGTTCGTGTACTTGGTCATTACAGTGAATGGATTTCACTCTTTTTCAATAATAAACATTTTTATGTGCTAGGATTATACACTTGGGAAGCATACAGAAGGAAAATGAATTGAGGTCATTAACCCAGGCTTTTTAAAACCTATTTTGGCACACCAAACAACTTCTGTAGGTCGTGTGCTGAGAGCCGACCTGTGGAACAGGATTTCCAGTCTCCTTCAACTTCCATGAACACCAAACATGGCTATTAAGATGACTTTATAGACTTGAATACACTGAGAGCCTGCTGCTTCACATTGCTGCCACTTGTGTAACTGCAGTTGTGTCCTTTGTGTCACTTGGTTTTCTGGCTCTTGGGCATGTTGCTTTTGTTCTTCGTGCTGCTGTTTTCTGTTCTTTGTGTTAGCACATGTAGGGGGCATGGACATCTGTCTGAAGTCCATTTAAGCTGGTATCAAGTTTACTGACGTCTTACTGGAGTTGATACCAGCACAAGGACAGAGTGTACCCTCAGCGAGTTTGCTGATGACACAAAATTGGGAGGAGTGGCTGTGCTGCCATTCAGTGAGACCTGGACAGGCTGGAGAGTTGGGTGGGGAGGAACCTGATGAAGTTCAACAAGGGCCAGTGCAGGGTCCTGCACCTGGGAAGGAACAACTCCATGCACCAGTACAGGCCAGGGACTGACCTGCTGGAGAACAGCTCTGCAGAGAGTGACCTGGGAGTGCTGGTGGACGCCAAGTTCACCATGAGCCAGCAGTGTGCCACTGTTGCCAAGAAGGCCAAGTGACGTCCTGGGGTACATTGAGGAGTGTGGCAGCAGGTCGAGAGGGGAAGGAGAACCTCCCTACTCTGCCCTAGTGAGGCCCCACCTGGAGTACTGTGTCCAGTTCTGGGCTCCCCAGTTCAAGAAGGATGAGGAGCTACTGGAGAGAGTCCAGCAGAGGGCTACGAGGATGATGAGGGGAAGAGAGCATCTGTCCTATGAGGAAGGGCTGAGGGAGCTGGGCTGCTGGTATAGCCAGCCATCTATAATTGCTATTTCAATAACATCCACTGGTTTATGTTGTCGATGAACGTGCCCTAGAATTAAGGTGATAGTTAAACTCATTTTCTTGGTATTGATGGGCAGGTACACTCTTTAACATGCTTGACCACCTCATGAAGCAATATCACATCACATTTCTGAACATTGTCATGGATGCTCTCAATTATAGAGCTGCCAAACTGAGAAAGCTGCCAGTGACAAGTGACATAAGTAGGAGCATTATGGGTTCATAAGGACTGAGATACTTTAAAGAATTTGGGAAGGAGTCAAAAACAGTCACAGCAAAGCCAAGACTAAAGCAGACTGTGGAACAGCACAGGAGGTATTAAGATGAGCATCAAAAATGAACGCCAGAGATTCAGTTTATAGGGCAATAGACTAGAACTGGTAGTAGGGCCATAGTCATGTATAAATAAATCTTCTATTGAAGATACTGATGGTGGTGTTAGTTACAATATATAAATAAAGACTTGGTTGCTTTTCTAATAAGATGGGTTTAAAAGATTTTAGTGTTCAGTACCCTTGAAAAGTCTAAGACATTTCACTGTCTTGGTTTGAGACTGAATATATGAAAATCATTTGCTATCAACAGTAAGCATTATTTTTTGTTCAGTTGATCCATCTTCCTTCAGGTAGGAGCTGGGTTACATTGTCAACCTGTCGCCTTGTTCAAGTGCTTTCAGCAGGCTGGAAAGAAATGGCAGGGTCTGGTTGTTAAGTGTTATTGCCAAAGAATATTTGTGCTCCAGAAGATCATATGTGTGAGCAGCTATCATTCTCAAACTTTGGTAATTTTTTGGGTAAGCGTTCCTTGTTCTGCAATTTGCCCAAGAAGCCATTCAGGAAAGGGAGAGATGCAAAATAAATTTTATTTGGTGATCAGCTGTAGAATAACAGGGACCAAGGCAGCACATGTAGTGCCAGCTGCTTTTCACTGTGCTGTTATTTAACAGTTATGATGTCATCTGTCTACAGTCTTCAAAGTAACAGAACAAATAAAAGTGATGTCTGTCATGGTGATCTTAATAGCGAACCTATGCTTGGTGTTGGACTTCTGTGCCTGTCAGTGTTGTCTGCATCTCTATTTGTATGAGAACATTAGTTTTACTTGACAAAAGGGAGAGGGAATGCTGATTCTTGCTGTCTCTCCAGTTTTTCTCACTGTAGTGCAGTATTTCAAGTGATTGATTTTGTGCATAACACTGCTTATGTGCTCCAACCAATTTGCTTGCTGCTAGCTCATTTCAGTGGCAGGGTGGAGAAGTGGTGGCTGCCTAGGGGTTAATAGTCGCTGCTTCATGGGAAGATGATGCAACTCTGTACACATGCTATCTATATATGCAGATGAACAAAATCATATGTTCCTCTTCCTATGTTGTATTTCCTCTTGCCCTCTCACCTTCGGAATTTGTTGAACTATTTCCCTCTGTGCATCAAAAAAAGTCCCACCTCTGTGTGGAGAAGTGTACAAAACACAGCTGAGTACCTGAAAGTCACTAGGTGTCTACAGGTGTAAATAAAGTATATTTATGGATGTTCTCTTTAATAATAATAATTTTAGAAAGCTGCATATGCCTTGGGCTGTGTTTGTCTTAACTGCCACCTGTTACTTGCAGCACTGTTGGAGTGTTTATGCCATGAGACCATTGTGATGGTGTAATTGCTGGGCAGCGTGGCATGCAAGCTGGTGCAGAATCGCTGTTTTAATATGGCATGTTGGGTTAATGTAACCGTATTAAGAAGAATATGACTTTTGTTATGAACAACCCACTGTTTAGTAAAAAAACCTGTGTCTTCCACTGGCACCCAGGAGTAAGTAACCTCTAGAACTCAAGCTAGACTCCTGTGGAAATAAGAAAATCTATTCATTGAGGGTAAAATTATCTTATGTGTTTTGGGCAATGCACTTGGTATGCTTAATTTTGCTGTATTTAATCATAAACACTCTCAGGAAAATGAATTAGTCTCAACAAGGGTGGTTAGGGGAGTCCTGAGATATGTAGATATATTCCATGTTGCTGATCACTGGAGATAAGTTTCAGAGTCTATCTTGCTATAAGGATACAGACGGGTATTTTGGGATATCAGTTTGTGACCAGCTTTGATATTGGGAACAATTTATAGCTGTGAGTAGAATACTGATGCAGGAGAGATTGGGCTGACTTCTTCTGGCTCTATTTTGTGTTCAAAACAAAAGAACCACCAACTTGTGAAAAATATAGCAACTATGCCCTTCTTCAACATTTTACATGGCAATATACTGCTACGTTTTCTGAAACTGTGGTCAATATGTTCTTCTTTCTTTACCAAAATGCGATTAAATCAATACTTATCCATCTATGGATTAATGAGCGAAAGGACTAAAAGTACATGGAGTATATTGATTATTTACCTTTGAAACTTCTTTCTGTGGTGTGCTTTAAAATCTACAGCATGATGGCCTGTGATGAAATGATTGTACTCTGGTAAACATTTTCGTCTCACTTCTGTCCTTTGAGAGTCTGAACCTTTTTATTACTGTGTGGCAGAATGTATGTTCACATCAAAGGTTTCAAATAATAGTCATAGCTATAATTATGCTTTCATGGTTTTTTTTGTTTTGCTTTTGTGTCAGTTTAAGGAGGATTTCCACTATGCTGCTTATTGAGTCTTGCAACTGAATACTAGCTATAAAAATGAAAAACTAATTAGGAAGCTCTTACTGCTGTTTGTCATCCATGCTACATTTTGTTAACGGGACGTCTCATGTTCAAAACTTCATGGAGGGCGCAAAAGTAAAAGGTGGTAAGGGTGCTTGACCCAAAATCCATAGAAATAACAACCATTGGATCAAACACAGTGTGAAAATCTCCTTGTGGTTTTTTCACCTTAGTAGTAATCTATGCTTGGCTAGATTATGTCTGACAAGTGCTTGGCTGGGAAGGGTGAAACCTTTGAGTAGTCGTCGGGGGAAGCTGCATCAGACTGAACACCAACAAATTCATACTGGAGATAGAGGGCAAGTTTACAGCAACAACAGGAATTAATAATTGCAGTTAGCATGAAAGTTGTTGCTTACATTTTGGACTTCAAAGAATGGTTGTAAGCCCAACAATTTGCTGGGTTTCTGGAACTACTCTGCTGAGTCTAATAGATTTTAGTGCTTCTTATAAACCTTGCCTCCTTAAACCTCCTAAACTAAACAACACTAATACTTCTCCATTAAAGGCAGTTTTAAATAAACTATTTTCTACTCCTGTGAAAAAAGAAGTAAGGAAGGCCTTATAACCCATAGAGTTTGAAGATGTGTGGAAAAGTTTTTTGAAATGTAGTTAGTGCCTCTAATTTCTTGCATGTAGTTACAGCTTGAGATGAGTTTATATAGCTGAAGGTGGGGGAGAAGTAGAAGGAAAAGGTCAGGTTTTTTCCATCATATAATGCTGGTGGCTGTGACTTGGGGAAAAACTGTAAAATAATAATAATAGAGCTAACTTCTCTGTTTGTAGATTAATATCCCCTTTTTTAATTATGCAGGGAGGTAAGATGATTTACATAGTCATTAAAAGATGTTCCAAAGGTATGTGAAATGGCAGATGGTCTATGTAATTGTGAATTAATATACAGAATAGAGACTGGTAGAGAAAAAGGGGAATTCACCTCTATTCCTTTGAAATTTATTTCATAACTTGCTTGTGATATAATTATCTTAAATTACTGCTTCCATTTTATAGTAAAGCTTCTTATTTCAGTATATTTTTTCCTTATTACATTAGGTATCTATATGTCACTATTTGTCTTTAGATATTAAAAAGTTCAGTAGCTTTCAGATAGCATCAGCAGGGGCTTGCTAAGAAGAGATAAATAGCTTTATATGTATTCTCTCTAAGGGTAGACATTTATATTAATAAGAATATCACCTGCAATTCCACAGTCAAAATTGAACTGACTAGGGTATTAATAACGCTTGTGTTGGCGGACACATGCCATTCCACCTGTATCCTGCTTACTAGGATTTCCTCTGCTGTGCATTAATGTAATTAGATACATTACCCAGTAATCTGAAGTGTAAAGAGTTAGTACTCCTGTTACAATCTATCACAATTGTTATTGAATGGTATATTTAGAGTTCTGTGGACTGAATAGGTGTGGTATAAGATGACATATTCCAATAGCTCCTGGAAAAAACTGTTGCTATTACAATAAAAAAGAAAAAAAAAAACCACACACCACAAAAACCCAAAAAACCAAAACCAGCAGAGATTAATTTCTCTTTCATTATTCTTTTTCTAGACACCTCAATTAACTTTAATCAACCTGAATTACCCCCATATATAGTTTGTCTTTGAGTCCCTGAAATTGTCTTTGCATTATTTTTGTGTATTGAAAATTTTGTGTAATTTGCGTACTCCGTTCTTCAGAGATCATCTCTCCAGCTCTCATTTGCTGGTGCTTTGGAGAAACCTGTCAAACAACTCTGTTCTCTCTCTCTTTATTCAAATTATACTGCCTTAAATGCATCAAGGTGCTCTGGAGGCTTATTCATATGTGATTGTGTAACATGACTACGAGCCCTGCGGTAAGATGAAGGAAGGCTAACTGTGTAGTGCTGGTCACGTAAAGCAAGAAAGTATTTGTCGAGATGGGGTATCTGTATGATAACATTTTAAGATTAAAGCTGACACTCCACTATTGAGCAAAGTATTGGGAAGCATACGGTGAGCCAAAAGGAAGAGAAAGCCTGAAGAGGAAAAAGAGAAATAAGAAGTGTTTCATGGGAAGGTTTCCAGTTTAAAGCTGCTGAAGCCCAGTCCCCTAAGGAATATATAGAATGGTATTTGGGGAGGTTGGAGAGGAGTGTTTCTTATGCAGTAAGAAAAGGCATATAACAAAATGTATCCTAAGCACTGAAGTATATCGCTTCAAATTGGAAAGCAATGCTCCTGGGAAGAGTTCAAAGAGTACGAGAAACAAACTGCACTAAAAGGGGGACAGTGTGCATACTCTTACAGAAAAAAGAAATGGAAAAAAGTACTAGAGAGGCTAGAAATAGGTGCCAATTTTACTTCAGGTGGGAGAATGGCTTTGAGATCATCAGTGCATGTGTGTTTGATTCTAGAGAGTAGCCAAGTGAGCTGTTGTTCCATACCTTGAGGACTTCTTGTGCGTCTTTTGGAATATAGCACAATGTGATGAAAAAAAGGTAACTGTTGAGCAGATTTCAGTTTTGGTGTTGCTGGAAAATAACAGAAAAGATAGTTATTTCTGCAGATGTGCCTTCTAAGACACAATCAAGAGTAACACTGTAAATTCATATCCAGTCAAAATGCCCTACTGAACTGCCTCATTCTTAGCACTAAAGAAAGTTTACTTGTGTTATTCATGAGATCAGTCAGATATTACTGAGCTGTTGTGCTGGACCTTAAAACTGTAGCAATCCTTAAAGCTGCAGTATGGAAAATCTAAGTCAGGTGGGATGAAATAGACACACAGCTTCTCATCACAAAAATAAAAATTACAAGTTTTCTGCTGTACCCACAGATACCTCAGAATTCTGTTCAGGTGTGTCAGAGAATGAGAAAGAAATAGTATGTCCTGCAGCAAGTATTTCAGAAGAAGCATCAGTTTCTATATTCAGAAAAGGAGAAGAAACGCTCGGCAATTGTGCAGTCTCTGGAGAAACTGCTGTCTTGTTTGTATGGGAAGCCTTCTGTAGTAGGTATAATTCTAAAATAATATGGTACTGTGAAGAAGGAGAATGCAAAATGTGTGAGATTAAACGTATTCTTGCCAAGCGTATGGCATGCTAGTAGAAACACTGAGAAGTAAAAGTATCGATGTTTACCAGTGTCCAGGAGTGCACCTTAGGGGACAAATGCTGCACTGTCGTAGCAGGAGAGAAGCCTTCTCGAATTTCTGTAGGAGAGAAGTGTGACAGATGGTAGAACTAGACAATTTATTTACTCTCAGACCTGTATGTGCTACGTTAAAAGCTTGATGTCACAGACAGGGGGCTGAGAGGAAGACTGCTTGTCTGCCATGGTCTTACTGTGGCTGTTCTGGGCTTTGTGGAGCCTTTGGCAAGGAGAGGGGCAAGAGAATATCTCGAGGACAGCTGAACGCACTCACTGGGGAGAAAGCCAAGGCAGGAGAGCAGGAGACTTCCGAGAGGGTCAGGGGATGTTACTAGCAGCTTTGCTAGCCAAACCTCAGAAGCCAAGAAATTAAGTCTTTCCTGTACCTCCACAGGAATGACCTTTTGGTCTTTGTTAGGCTCAGGCAGTTTGAGAGTTGCTGAACTACAAAGCAAAATCAGAGCAAAGGTGTTACCCTTTACAGACACAGTGGGTACAAGGACCTTTGCTTTCAAACCATTTTGTATTTTTCACTGAGAAAAGAAAAAGTTTTCTGCTTAGTTGGATTGCTGTACCTGGCTATTTTTGTGTTGTATGAAAACCTTGCTGTAGCAACTGAACGCAGGGATTGCTTCAACGAAATAGCTGGGAGGAGGAGAAACCTTTCCACATCCAATGCATGGCTGATTAAGGGTCAGCTACAGGCTTTGCCTGTAGCATTAGACTTCTACTTTTGAAGTATTAGGTTTGAAATCAACAGGTTTTATGATTTTGCTTATTGTTGTGGAGTTGTTCAGGCTTCACATTATATCCTTGTCTGTCTTGGGAAGCAAAAACTGCAAAACTTTGGTTATAGGGTTGCATGCATATACTTGCAGAAAACTTAATTTTTTATTACATATATGTTTTTCCAGTTTTAGTCTCAGCAAAGATTCAAAATTTGACAGAAGCAATTAAGACCTTGATTTTTACCTGTAACCTTTCTAATATTTGACACCTAATCTACTTTTTGAACTACGATCCTCGGAGTCCTCTAGGTGGTCCGAGACACACTTCTCAAGTGTGCTCAGACAAATGATCCTGTTGCTGTTAATCATTAGCAGGCAGATGGCAGATGATCAAGATTTCATTATCAAACACCAATTTTCTTTTGAAGTGAAAAGATGACCATCTGTTCCTAACATTGTACCTAAGGGAGTCTTCTACTGTGGTTTAGTTGATTACAAAATATAGTAAGAGCCTACTCTTTATTCATTTACATATTATATTTAATATATATTATTTAAATTCTGCTACCATTTCAAGAGTGGAGGTGAAACTAATTATCAGGTGGATCTTATCTTAAAGGTGACCATTTGGGGATGTCTGAAGAAAATAGTTATGCCTCTGTGGTTTTTCGTGTTGAACTTGGAGGATTCCTCTTTTCTACGACAGGAGTAGTATACAAAAATGAAAAGGCTGCTGAATTTTTCTGTTATAAGAATACTGGATGTTTCTGTTCTGAGTTTAGAAACTTTTCTTCACCTTGAGAGAAACTTGTAATTTCATTGATATGAAGATCTGTCTGACAGTGAAATTAGCACATCTAACTTAAATGTTTAAAGTACAAATTCTGCACTTAACTCTGTGTGGTAGAATTTGGTCAATGCAAGTTTGGGAAAAGGAAATGCATTTTTTTTCTTGATTATTTTTTTTAAAGAGCTGAAGATGATGTGATTAAGCCCGTCTGTGTTTCAATCATGACTTTGAAACCAACTGACAACTTGTCAACCATATCTAACTATGGAGAAATAAAATCTCTGTGATATCACTTCCCACAAGTTTTGTGACCTTCAGCAGCTGTGCAAAGGAAATGAGCATTCCCACTGATGATTAGGCAGGCAAGTCTCAGTCATTATTAATTCTGTTAGGCAGAAGCCACTTAGTTAATCAATATGTATATGCAGATGGGTCATAACTTTGGCATCTCTTGGTTTGTAGGAATGTCACTGGGAGCCCCGGGGGGGGAGTTGGAGTTATGCCAGTGACAGTGTTGCACTGTGGGAATTGAGGCAGAAAACATCTGTAGAAACTTCATTGGCTTATGTTCTCTCAGAACAGCAAAATGAAGTTAAAAGCAAATAATTGCTGAACAGAATATAATGGTATGTAATTTTAATGATGTTTTTAAGTTGAAAACGTTGGATACATTAAAAGTTGACTTCAGGTTTCCTTCTCTAATCCTTGCAATATGTGTAAAATAGATTGTGTCACATGGTTTTGTGTCTTTCAATATTTATCTCAACTTTTTGGACATGCTTTTTTTGTATACATAAATTACTTTAAAAAAACAACAACAACCAAAACAAACAACAAAAAACCCCAGATGTTTTTGAAATAGTGACCATATGTCTATACACAAAAGCCATGTGCTTTCTGCTTTTCAGGCTGTATACCCATCTGCGGGCTGGAGTAATGAAAACACGGTGATAGCAAAGTTACACAGCCGAGCACATAATGCACTTGCAGGAGTTTCTAACAACTCCTGTAAGAAGGAAATCTTAAGTAAAGGATTACTTAGAAACTTGGAAATAAAACCACGTATCTACAGTTAAGCCAGTTAACTGAATTTATAATATCCTTAAATATATGTGCAGATGTTTAGGACTTGTAAATAGTAGGTATGTGATTGTCTTGGTGATGAAACCAGTGTTTATGTACCATATTTCATTACAGCTATGGTATTTTTAAAACTGGAGGATGTGAAAAATGTGTCTTCAATAGAATATTTGAAATCCCTATCAACACCTTCTGAAAACACTTGTGAATTTGTGGATCAAATAGTTTGTGGCCAAAGAGCAAGTTATTTTACTTTATTTTGATCAATGTTCCTTTGATGGGAATCCTAGCTCCTTAGAGTGAAATGAGAAGGTAATAGAAGTCAGGTTTGCTTAGTCTATTTGCTTAGTCCGTCTGTATGATGTTGAGAAAGTGGCTGTGACCATTGATTTCCCGTTTGTGGTTTTCTTGTGTTTGATGTTGGCATGGAGCTGCTTTGACAATTGTTGCCTCAGGCAGTGCCCAGGGAGACGGTACTTCAGCGAGATGCAGAAAACATATGCCAGACGGGTTTTGCCTTTCTTCTGCGTAGTGCTATTCTCTTGGCATGTGACACATGTAAAACAACGAAGTACAATTTTTATTACGTATGGCAATTAGAATCTAAATATACTGTGCTTTCTGTAAGGAAAACACAAGATTTATTCATCTTCCCCTACGGTGAAGTGCAGCTTGCAAACAGAGAACCACGAATGGCTTTTAATCTACCTCTGAATAGATAATTTACAGTGGTTAGCAGCAAATCCTTTCTTACAGTAGCAGATGAGTAACATAGAAGTTGGCCTGAGTTGTCCCCCCTCCAAAGTAATCTTCAGCAAAAGAGGTGTCCTTGAGTTTTCAAGGTCGATTTCAAGTTACTAATACCTGATATAAAAGATTTATTTCATTTTATTTATTATTTGCAACCATATGTAATGTCAGTGCATAATACATCCATAGTCCCCAAAGGCACTCCTAGTTTTCCCTGTAATATATCATTGCACTCTTCAGATATTATATTATTAAGTAACAGCAAAAGCAAGTGACAAAACTCGCTAAGCTTGGCAGAGAGGAAGAAACAAGAAACTCTTTTCTTTTCAAAAGATTCCTCAATAATTATTTCCCTGTGTAAGCATCTCGGAGTGTCTTGGCAGTAGAACTGACAAACGGCTTGCCTGCAAGACAGATTGTAATCGGCTTTGCCAAATGGAGTGAGCTACAAATGACAGTTCACTGAGATGCCAACTCCGAGTGTTATTATTCATCAAAAATGAGTTTAAAAGTGCAGGTTGCTTTCTGCTTTTTCCAGCTTGAAAATAAATCATATAAAATATTAACTCATAAGAGAAAGAAATAATTAATTTTGAATATACTTTGCATTTCCATATTGAACTTCATACATTTTTTTTATCAAGGGTTGCCTCACTGTTGAATGGGCCAGCTAATTTTGAATGAAAGGCTGAGCTTCAGGTGAATTATTATGATCAAGAGCTTTAGAGTACTTTAAGGCTTTAACATGCAATAAGATTGTAGTAGAAAGTTCAAGTAATACTCTGAAATTTGGGAACTTCAGAATTTCAGTGACGTATAAGGTAGTGTTAGCACAGTATATGAAGTGCATGGTAACCATTAGGAACTTTGTCCTCATTCCTGGCAGCATTGCAAACCTGGGCTGCTTCTGTTTAGCTTTCAGAAAATGAAAATCCTGTAATATTTCTATCTGATATGTGTAGTCATTTTTTGTGGGCAGTCCTAATTAGCTAATTAATCTGGATTAAATCTGAATTCTTTTCATATTAGTTCTACTCAAGTTGTGATGAAGCTCTAAATATTTTACTTATGTCCTATTTTTGTAGAATCTTCATATTTTATGATTTTCCTAAGAATTTGAAATAGAAGCATGAAGAAAGTGTATTGAGGTACCCTGGCTTAGCGAATGTAGTAATTACTCAAGACTGAAACAGAACAGCTAAATGCTACCTATGAGTGAAATCGTCACTAGGTGTCACTGGGGAGTTCTTACAGACTACTGCGTCAGGAAGTGCTACAGAAAATTGAGGACTTTTTTCTGTTTACTAGAACAGGAGCCAAATGATCTGAAAGTCAGTGGAAATACTCTCTTTTTTAAAGTTGTCGCTGGAATTTTGGGAGCCTGAAATGTGGATCAAGCTTTAAGTAATTTGCTCTAGGTTTCTTTTTTTTTTTTTAAAAAAAACGCCTTATTCCTTTGCATTTTTTTGGTCATAAGGAGGAATGTTTACATTAAATGTATTTCTTCAGTTAGTAGGCCAAAATTGTTCACTCCTAAGGTAAATCCTTCGTCATTTCAATCAAAAGAACTTTGTTTTGGACACCTGCATTTTCAAAAACAAACTTTTCAATTCCTTTAAATATGCCACTATTGATAACCTGCGGTTGCACATACTTCTTCACAGCTTGTAGTGTGTGACAGATTGTATAGGAGCTTCGCTTGAGAATTTGTTTATTCTTTGTGTTTTTTTTTTTTTTTTCATTTCCTGTATGAATAAGGGAAATATTTAATTTTAAAACTGTTCTTTGTCTTTTATCGTAACTCTCTTGCTGTTTTAAATTTGACTTTATAAATAAGGAATGGATTCAGCCTGGGCTAAAGCTACCTACCAAGCTACTAAAGATGTGAATATTATATATTGGAAGAGTTTACAACTTCACTTCATTAAACATGTGCCCATCATGACTGCATAGGCTAGAATTAAGAGATAATGCTCTCTACAGGAATTAGTCAAATGGGAGACTTAGCACAATTTAGAATTCTCATAGAACTGAAGAACTTTGGGACTAACACTCTAGACACTAATGTGATCTTAAAGTAAAATATTCTAGCTCTTCAGACAGAAGTCAGGCAACAGTATTAGTGGAAATGTATATTCAAGAGATGCAATAATCCTTATCCGTGTGTACAGCTAGGATCTAATAAGACCCGAAGAAATGAATGGATATCACTCCTTAATTTTCTCTGTGATATAATAATTTCATGGGGAAGCAGAATGGGAGAAGAAATGGAAAAATATTTTCAGTGAACTACTGGAGAAAATCTTAAATTATATTTTAAATTTTTAAGTTTCTTTGAAAGGATATAGTCAGGTACTCTGGAGCATTTCGTTCTTAAGCTTACTGGTTCTGAATAATGAGTTGCTTTGAGAATCAGAGTGTTTGCCTACTTAAAAAGTTTGGAATCAGTACCTTGGAATCGGTACCTTGCTGACTGCATGCAAGGCAGTGAAAACACAAAAATCTTGTAACTTGTTTATTTCCCTGCCAAAAGGCAGATGTGTAATGGCCATTCTCTTATGTGACTTTTCAGAGTTAATGTTAAAAATGTTATTCTGTTCTGTGTTACGTACTTGAAATCAAGTAAGGAATTTAACAGCTCAGCAACTCAGAAGAAACTTACTGTGAGTTTTCTTTCAGATTTCTATGGGTTCGTGCAGAGAATCTTCAGATCTTAGAAACCTTAACAGGTTAAAATGGACTCAACAGTTTCAGTCATTTTAATATTACTATCAGATATTGCTTTTAAATCACCTTTTTTCTTTTAAAAATACTGTTTCTTTCTCTTCTTACAATAAAAGTAATCAACATAGATCTCAAATGAATCGACAGTACCAGTTTAACAGTGGAATTAGTAAAATGCAAATACATAAAAATCTGAGGAATAATACAGTTTTTCAGTCTCTCGAGAAAAAAATTGCATTGTTGGTTTGGGAGGGGTGCTTGGATTGCATACATGGTGTTCAAAGTCTTTATATGCAAAAAGTCTTTAAAACTGACCAAATTGTTTTATTTATTAATATTGATGTTCTTATTTTAATTGGGTTTTCTGCTCACTGGAATGTATTCTTTCCTTGTATTTTCCATGGTTTTCATTTGCCGCGTTTTATGAAAATTGTCTTGAAATATACTGGCTAGCTTCCATATTGCTAAGGTAAAATTGCTATAGGTAGGGGTGGTTTTTTATTGCTAGTGTTCATGAACACCTCAGAAAATGGAGTGGATTTTGCAAGAGCATGCAGTCAACATAGAAAATAAAACCCAGTGAAATGTTTACAATTTGATTTTCAAAATGCAGTGATGAACTTTTCAGTCCATGTAATGCAATTTCCCCAGTATAATGCTGTACTGACATCGGTGTCCTAGGGCATTCCAGCTGATAATCATGTCATGTTTTTCCCCTTCATTCCTTCCATTGCAGACTGATCAGGTATCCAAAGGTTTGTGTCTGAAATAAGACATTTTACAGAACACCTCAATATAAAGAATTTAAAGCAAAGATTCTTGAGGTGTAGCAAAATTTTTTTTTAGGTCTTTTTGTAGCCATTCTTTCTTAGTCTCTTTTAAACAGTTTTACATGGCTCTGATCTTATTAATTTTTTTTTGAGACACAGTTGCATCTGTAAAGCAAATAAAAATTCCTTATGCCCATATCCTGCAGAAACTGAGGGATATGCTTAACTAGATGTACTAGAAGTATTTAACGTAATATGTTTTGGTCTTCAGATGCGAGGTAGTCTAGTGCTGTGGCCTGGTGGCTAGAAGGGACGCCCATTCACACGGACATTGGGATCTCCTATATGAGAACATCTTCCACCGAGCTATGGCTTGTGTTCTCCCCATGTCAGTGGTGGTGCCCAGGGCAGAGCGTGGACCCTTTCCAGGGCTAGCTGCCCACAGCTGAGCTCCTCCTGCTGCATGGCAGTTTAAAGGCAGAAAGGCTATTATGAAATTAAACCCCAGTGGGGAAAAAAACCAGCACTGCTTCTGGTTTTTCTTTTTCTTCCATCCTCCTGTCTTCTGTTGTTTTGCTCCTTGTGCATTATTTCTTTATTTAGCACATACAGCACTGACGCATGTGAAGTTACGTTATCAGGCCAGGCATGGTTATGCCAGGCACAGGTATGTGAATAGCAGTTGCTGTTGCAGACTTCAAACATCTGTTCCTGGTCCTGCTGGGGATGTTGTATCCCAGATGTATACTGCTATCGTTTGCTTTTCTTTACTGTTTTTTACTGTCTGAACACTGGGATAAGGTTCTATGTTCTTTTACAATTTCAAAGCCAGTCAATATTTTAAAACATTATCTAGATCTGTTTTGATCTGTTTGCAAGTGGCAACATTTTCTCCGTAAGGGTTTCAGAGAAGTAGATTGGTGTATTCTTTATAGCATCCATGTGCATAACACCTGATGCGCGCTTCTTTCACAGGCCGAAGGACCCTTAGTGCAATTGATTTAAAATCTCACTTCCACTGGTAACATTTTGATGAAATGAAGTAGAAGGTGTAATCAGTAGTTTCTTCTCACTGGGAACAATTGAGGGTAAATTTTCAAAGTTAAGTGTGAGACACTGATGGGTATATATAATTCCAGTTACAAGTAGTGCTGTGGCAGAAATTGTGCTTGATGCTTTGAGAGCGCTTTCCCTACTGCTTCATAACAAAATTGTGTTAACAGGAACAGTACTTTAAACTGATCCTTTGGCATACTGTCTTTTCTCTAACTATAGACTCAAACCCAAGATGCTAACATCAGAAAAATATGAAATGAAGCTCTTAGTGCTACACATATCCATTGAAGCCAGTCAAATTACCCAAGTGTAGAATTTGATCTTAATACATTATGAATGTGGGCATGTGTTCCTCATCAAATTGTTTGTGTCTTCTTGCTCCTCCTACTACTGCTGTCAGTTACGGCTGTGGTAAGAGCAGTAGGTAGCAACATCTACATTGAGTTTGGAAGAACAGGCTTTAAGCAATGACTTCCCCAATGCTATGAACCAGAGTTTGAGGGCAATCCAACAGGAAATTTGTCCTGTGTAGCTGGATATTTGAAGACCCAGGGCACACACAGTGTTCAGCCTGACTTTGGTGTCTCTGTTTGCTTTAAGAGACCCCGCATGTCCTTGACAGTGGCGCTGGAGTCTGGGGGCTTGGGCGTTCTCCAGCTACTGCTGTGATCTTCCAAGGCAACTAGTGTAGTCCAAATCAACTATCTTATGTTAAAAAAGGTGGAATAAATCCAATTAATCTTTCAGGCCTTGTACGTCATTAAGTAAAGGGGAAAAAGAGACTGTGCCGTGTAGAAGTTCTGTTTCCAGCTCTTTCTTGTGAATACCCTTACGAAACCCACTCCTTTGCCTGAAACAGGCTTTAATATTGAAAGATGTCATATACTTCTATTGTCAATCTGAAATATTGAAGGTAATTTCCAGTGATAAGCAAAAAATTATTACAGGGAGCATGAAGTAAAAACCGAGTATCCAGGTACAGCATTTATCTTCTCTGTTATATCTGTAGATTGTAGAGTATTCAACAGTAAAATCCTTGTGGTGATTGTTAAAACTCATTCTAAATTGGATCCAAGGAACATGTAAGAAACCAGCATCACGCAAGGCAATGCAGGCTCAGCTTTTGTGTCTGTTGGTAACTGTGGGTCACCAGTCACTCTGAGCGTGTCACATGCAGGAGTCTAAGGATTCAAATAACTGATCTGGATCTTCAGATGCTGGACTTGAATGTCTAATAGACTTGGGGTTTTGCAGCCAATAGTGGGGTCAGTGAGGCTGGCACAGTCCCCACAGTGTAATTTGGAGATCCTCTTACTAAGCACACCAGACGCAGTGCTCGCTTTGATGTGAATTTGTCTGCCCATCCATAAGGAAAACGGGCTTGTACAGAGGCGGCTGGGCTAGCTGCGTGGCGGCTGTTGTCTGTACAGTTCCTGCTTTGCCTGGGTGGTGGCGGGGGACCTGGCACTGTGGCAGGGCAGGAACAGACAAAAGGCTGTATTGAGATGTGGGGACCAGCGGAAAGGAAGACAGAGCGCCCAGGAAAAGGGAATAAGGAGGAAATTTGGATATGAAGTAGAAGCGTTATGTTATGAAAAGAGGCTGCGTGTTAGATATGCAGACCTGTCAGTCTGCTGGATGGGTGGGGGGGGGCCAGTGGTGAGGAAGTGGTGGGAGGTAAGTGGCTCAGGTGAGTGTGCCTCGCTACGCTGATGATGCTGAAGTATGCTAAACTCAGGTTATGAATACACCCTCATTAGCTGAGTAAGTGCATAGGTGCCTTGTGTGCAGAAATGGTTTAATTTATTCACTGTGTTTATTAGCTACAAAATATTTCCTTTCCTCACAACTACAGATATATGCATATACAGTGCTGCTTGGGTATTATAAGCTTTCTTCAGATGCACACTGGGATAGTATGCCAGTTGGATAGAGCAGTGAAAAAACATGCCTAGCTAACCACAGGCGTTATACCTAGTAACACCCAGTGGCTCCACTTATAAATATTAGGTTAGACAGGTGATTATGTACTTTTCAAAGTTGAATTCTAGCTTTATGTACTGTTGTCTAGTATAAGAAATCGTATGGTATAATTTCCTTCATAGGAGATAACGTGCTGAAAGGATTGCCATAGCTACCATAATTGCTAATGGTGCCAGTAGCATTACCATAGTGCTGTAGCAGGTTGCGTTTTTTCGTGCCAACAGTACGCAATTTCTGTTTCTGGTTTAAATGGAGAAATGTCTCTGTGCTATGACTATTTGCATATACATAATTCCTTCTAATTTCCAGTTGTTAAAATGGCAGTTAATGAATACTTTAATGAAAGAAACCAAAGATATCCATTTAAATTTGAAAGCCTTACTGGAATTCTAATTTACCATTTACTGTATGCGAACAAATAATGGTTTCTCATCTTATGAAAGCTTTATGAGAAAACACTGAGGGCCTCAAACGAGAGTAGAAAGATGTTTTGAGCCTCACTGAAAACAGACCTCTGTTTTGTCTGGAGATCTTTTAACCTCATTGTATAGCTTTGTGTACAGCTGGTTTGATACAGTGGATTGGTTGGTACAGTATAACAAGTTTTGAAGACAAATCTTGCTAAGTGTTATTTTCTTTTTCTAGAGTATTTATCTCGAACGTTGGCTGCTAGTGTTTTTGTGAACTGTCAGCACACCATAAACTTTGGCTTGTAGTCTGTTCTTGGGCATAAATTTCTTGGGGAAGAGAGGAAGGAAAAAGACTTCTTAAAGCTCATCTGTTGCATGGATTTCATCAACTAGGCTGGGAGGTAGGTGGTGCAAAGAGCTGGATCAAGCTTTGCTGGGCTTTGTTAGGTAACACTGTTAGGTCCACAGTTAGGTTTATTTCCAGGGTTTGGCACCTGCAGACGTTTGCACTTTCTAGCTGGGGCTGTCAGTCAGAAAACTATAATCAATCATCTTTAATTTCTGATATGTGTCCATTAACGACCGAAAACCTAGTTAGCAGTAATAATGCAGATTTCTTTAACAAGGTGATAATTGTAAGGGAGTGGAACAAGAATGTTTGCTGGAATGCTTTCTTTTCTTTGTATCTTCCAGCATACTACTTATAAATCAATATGCTCAAGTGTGTATTCTAGACAGCAGGGCAGGCTGAGCTGACTCCTTTTCAGTTCTGATTGTGTAGTCCTAATTAAGATAAGAATCCCAGCAGAGCCAAAGTATGACTTAAAATGACATTTGAAGGACCAGTCCCATTGTGAGGCTTGATTGGCTTAATCATGAGTTTTCCTGCCACAAATTTCCAGTCTTTTTCAGTCATGTTGGAGAGGGAAGAAACATTTGTGCGTGTGGGCATGAGTAAGAGGAAAAGGAAAGGTTGTAAGTCAATTATGGTTTTGTATAGTTTGTTGTAAATGGAATTTTATGGAATATATTTGTACATAATTTTCTTTGATAGGACCTTTTTATCCTTTTCAAATCGGTGCTGGTTGATGCCTTGTTTGTGCTTTCACTTTATACTTCGTATCCTTTAAATTGGGGGGTTTTAAATATGAATACCTTCTTCAGTATGCTATTAAAAAAGGTTAAGAAAAAAGGTTTGCTTTTTTTAAGTTAAACAGGTTTAACAGAGAGGGAGGTAGACTCCAAGAGAAGTTAAGGTATGGACTCTTGTTTTTCTTGTCGTTGTTACCCTTACGGTAGGAAGAAGGAGGATTGCAGTAGTTAAGGGATGACCTATCACAGCAGGGAACTTTGAGGGCCATTACACATTTTTTAAGTGGTTTTCTAATATCATTGCACTGATTTATTTCCCCTTTCTGTTCTCCAATTCTGTCTGATTTTACAGTGAAGCTGCAAAGACAAAAGCAGTATTTGTGGCCAGAAGGTCTAGAACAGATCGAGAGAGAAACTAGACAGAAATGGTAGGAAATCCTATTATATCAGGCATGTATATAAGTTTCTGTTACAAATAACTTAAAACTAACATGACTGCACAGGTGAAAGAATTTGAGACACAGAAAGATGAGCAGGTTTAGCAAGCTCGTGTACAAAATCTTTGGCTGAAGAAGAGACTGAAGTTAGACTTCGAGTCTTAATCTGTGTGTCATGTCTGTAGAGCACAACACTCCAGGATGAGCACTCTGTGTTCAGCACAATTCAATGAGCCCCAGACACAAATGGGAGCTTTGGATATGCTGAAGTATAAATTAGTAATAGTGGAAGACATTTTTAGTACAGAGCAAGTAGAACAACGTTTTCCTTTGTTTCTGCTGGAAAATGTGGAGTTAAATTACTTTCCATTGCTTGGAAATTCTTAACCAGTACTCAACAAAGACCAAGAACTCAACTCCTTTCAACCTTCCTTCTCAGAATAACAAACTAGACAAAAAAAAAATCCCCAAACAAACAAAAAACCTCAGAGAAGTACACCTCTCATAAATGTTAATTTTTATGGAATTGAATACATTTGTAATTATTTTCCCCAGAAAGAAAATCACAATTTTACCTATTTTTTAATAACGCATAATTTAAAAACCCTATTTTGTATTTTAAATTGACCTGATGTACTATATAATTGCATTAAAGCACTTGAAAGCACATGTCACTGAAGGATGTTACCACACCTGGCTTGCTTGAAAGCTTGTCCTAGAAACAAAATGGTGGGTAGACTTCTATACATTATAGGCCAAATACAGTAATGTTGAAAACTATAGAGTTTTCTAGTAACATGATAGGAACCTTTGGAAAAGGCTTTTGGAGCATGAAAATGAAAATAAGAGTTAGAAATAAAACTTCTCACTGAAATATGCATCTCATTCACCAGATTTAAAGTGGCTAGTATGCAGCATAATGGGGGATAGGATTCTCTGGAGTAAATAAGACACTTTGATTGCAATAAGTTATACAGAATAATGTTAAATGAGGTGAGAGTTAGACCCAGTAATTTTCATGTGTTTTTTGACCTTGACTTTCTTGTTGTTTTATTCATACATACTTAATACCTCAGGATTATTCTTGATTTAATATTAGTTTAGCTCAAATATAAACACAGAATTTAAAGTCAAGTCCCTGCTTGCACAGGACAATGATCATTGGAAAGATCTTTGAGACGGCTGTTCAAAAGCTGCTTTTCTCAGCAGGGAGAGACTTGTATGATTTTAGGGTTGTCAGATGTGCTTTGGAGGAGTGTCATCTTCTACATTGATATCACCATTAATAATTCTGGAATTCCTGCAGCAGACCCTGCTGTGCCCCTCTGGCTTGGGCTTCCCTGATGCTGGAGACACATCAGTCTGTTTCCTTTTAGAGAAATTTTTTTCCAGCAGCATGAGAGGGGTTGAAAAAAGACAACTACTTCCTGAACAAATGCTATTCAATTCATGTAATACTTCTCCTTTCTTTCAATATTGATGTATCTCTCGATGCTGTACTCCTCCTCCTCCATATTTGGCCATCCTCTTCAAGAATTTTTCACTGAGCCAATTAGGTGTGTAACTCAATGTTTAGTTTCTCAGATCAAATGTTTAATTTCAGATCAATGTTTAATTTCTCACATCAAATGCAGTATGTAGTCAAACAAGAGTTTTGTAACAGTAAGATGGCTTGCTTAGTGGGACTGTTTGGTGACTAACCAAGTACTTGCTAACCAGGTAATTCTAAACATGTTTTCTGTAACTGTCCTACTGTATTATTGAGGTGAAGTGGATGCTTCTGTGGAAGGAAAAAAGCTAAGGAAACTTTTCAGTCACACTAATGGAAAGCCATTGCTTAGCAGGCAAGTCTTTGATTCTTCTACAGCAGTCATTTTTACTAGCAGAGAGGTTAGAGAGGCAGAGGTGCTGGTATTCTTGGCAGAAACACAGTACTTGTCCTATGTGGCTTAGTTAAGTGGTTTGGACTTGGTGTCTGTCACAACTTGCATGGGAATAAATAATGGCTATAGGATTACAATTTCAGTATTAATGTTTTACCCTGCACTTAAATGATGTGTTTATGTCTTCATAGGGAACAAATTGTGCTTAAGACTGGATAATAGGAAGTATTTTAAATCTTTAGCTTATGCCTACAGAGGATGGGACTCAACAGTCCATCCTTGCAAGAAACATATGCTAAATCATTTCATTGTGCATTGCAATGGATGACAGATCTGCATATAATCAGCTGATGAAGGCAGTAACTTCCTAAAGCACTCTGAACTGATTGCAATTACTTGACCATGCTCTACCATTAATTGCGTTCTCTGGTCAGTGTATCACAGAAAGAAAGGGAAATGAAAAAGCAGAATGAAATATTAAGCATCCTTCTTTATATGCGTTTTTTCCTTACAAAATTCATAATTCTTTTACGGAAATAATACCGAAATTAAACACCTGGTTAATGGGGGCTAAACTCATTAACTTGCTACAAATAAACATATGACTTGTGTTGAAACTCTAAACAGGCTCAAGTTGTAAATGGTCAACAATAATAAGTGACTTATCAAGAAAAAATTAATTTATGTACTGAGAAGCTGGTGTTTGTTCTTTCCCCTCTCCCTGGCCTTTTACAATATAATTGCTGTAGTATGCACTGAACATAGTTATGAACCCATGGCAACATTGGTTCTCAGAGCTACTTGTGTTTCAGCCTCCAGCAGCACAGTTGCTTCTGCGCTAATTCTCTGCATAGAACAACTAAACACTGAAAGCTAAAGTGTTTACAATAGATAGCAAAAGTTTCTGGAGTAACTGAATATAGAAATAAAGAGATACAGTGCTGTTATACTGGGAAACAAATATTCAGACATTTACTTCGGGTGTTTCTTTCCCCTTAAGTAGAACGTGCAATCACATGCATCCTTGCTAGTTCCTTCCACCCTGATGGACCATTTCAGAAAGCCAGTTGAACACTCAAGTGTACTGAGCATTGAAACGGTGCCCGGTCTACACGGGAGCAAATTTCCTACAATCTAATTAGGAAGTAATTGAAAACATGCCAAAGTCCAAGAGAGACATTACAAGATTTCAGTGGCTTTCTGATAAGTCCTATAGATTTAAAACTGTATTTTCTCATGTAAATATTTTTTTTCACTGTCCATATAAAAATTCAATATTACTTTTAACTGAAGACGAAAGAATTTTATTTCTTTAAATAATTAATAAAACACAAGTTTAAAAAAAGTGAGGTACTTGTACCAGAAACACAATTGTCACAAGTTTTGTTTCTATATATAAACCTGCATTTATGAAGATTCGTTACGATCTGTGGTTCTTGTAAAGCAGATTAACTCCGCTTGTTATTACTGTTAAACACATTAGCATTATTCTTTTCTTTCATACTCTTTCTTCCCATTTATTTCTTACTATTTTTTTTCCTTTGCCTATAGCTTAGGAAATTTGGGATGCATATGAAGTCCACTGAGACCAGCAGCAATATACCTGTTGATTCAAATGAGATCTGGATCAGGGTCCAAGGGTTAACTATCCTTTAATTCTTTTTAATAGGCTCATTTACATTTTTATCTTTTTACTATTGCTTGAAACACTTTTTAGTATGTTTTTGATGATTTCCACGGACTTAGTTTTGTACTTTTTTCTGAAATCATAAGTTTGAAGTGGTACTACGTAGCGGATTTCATGGAAGCATCCAATTGATTATTTGCTTCAGAATCAAAATTATTCTGAGACCACTTTTACAGTCTCTGAAAATTACCTGAATATATTGCAAAGAATTATTTTTCCATTCAGTTTTAATTTTGTTGAAAAGGAAAAGTGAAATGTACATGGAAGGGCTTGTAATAGAAACATGAACAGACTTTTGTGGCCTTTTTCAGTTCGCTCTAGATCTTTGATTCTTCAGACATTTGGCCACATTTTAAGGAAGATCAAATGAGATTCAGTGAATGATGAGATCATCACCTGGTGGTTTTAGTTAATAATCCATTTGCTATTCTTTATTCTTGGAAGCCTCTTGAACTTTTATTAGCTTTTGTTTTGCATAGTATAGATGGTGGAATTACCACTTTATTTAAATTTCCTTTTTTTCATGACAACTTCTGTATGTTCAGCATTCCCGAGTATTCCCTTAGCAACTGCTATAACAAGTACATGTAGTATTTAAGATTTTGCTGCTGCTATCGCTGTTAGTCTAGGTAATTTCTCCACTGCCTAATGCATTTAATAATTTTTCTACCTAATTTTATCTAAACACAGATTTCATGAAACAGATCAACTTTGTTGTTCTTTAACCTTCTCATTTGCACATTTTTATGTATTTTTTTGAGGGTCTTAATCTATCAGTGCAGTCTTTTCTGATCCATGTGCAGTATCTCTGAAGTCAGTGAGTCTGGCTGTCACTAGCTTTTCTCTTTTTCTATCCCATATCTTTTGCCTTGAAAATCTAGAATATGTATTTTTGTATAATTTTGTATAATTTTCTTTTTTGTGCCAAATATAGATTTTTGTTTTAGCTTAGGTTTTTTTGACAACTTCTGAAATGGCTTTGGTTTTCTTTCCCTCACCTTCATACCAAGTGAATGCTTTGTTCTTTTTTTACTCGTTAGTGATGTTTTTATAATTTCCACAACTGTCTTTTGATATGTGGCTTCATTACATTCACAAACCAGTTCCATGAACTTGGTTTTTTGCACCTGAGTCCTTGCATTTCTCAAATTCTCAAAGGAGGCACGGATATCATTCAGTTGTAAGGCACTTCTACTTGATTTATAAATGCGGACACCACTGTGAAGGAACAATTCTGTTTTTCAATTTTTGCTTTTTATGTTGAATGCGTTCTCTTTGGTAGCCATCTTTGAGGTAATCTTTTTCTCATGTGTTTTTTTCAAGAAAATTTTATTTCTGCATCCCACCTTAAAACATCTTTCAAACTTACCAGTGTTTTCTCCCATTTTTAAATACAGTTTTTCTTTAATCATGCAGTTTCAACTCTACTTTGATTGCTTTATCAAAATTCTTATTAGCAGATCTGTGGTTCCTTGTGCCAGATACTTTTATCATTTTATCCTGGAGATTATTTGGTTCTTTGCTACTTGATCAATTGCAGGCATAATTCTGATTTGAACATGTAATAGAAAAATAACTAGGAAATAACTCCTTCATCCACCAAAATTCACTACTGCTCAGTATTCCTCTGAGAACCTTTAAATTGCTTTTTTCAATTTCCTTTGAAAATAAAATCTCCTTTAATAAAATTACTGTGTATAGAAAAAGGCATGAGCATACACAGGGCTTTCAGGCAAACAGTGTGTAAGTTTTGCAGAGAATATAAAGGTGATTTTGCTTTTCAAGTGATGGAGAGTTTAAGAAAACTACTGTGATTTATTTTCTATAGATCTGCTCTGAGAGGGAACTTGCACTTTATAGTATAAAGGAATCTTGATGCACTCTTCTTTAGACCGAATGGCAGACAGACAGTATTTTAACCTTCTGAGCATTCTTCATTAAATGACACCTTTTTTCATACAAAAGATATATACACAAGACCTTGAGCAATATTTTTCTAGTAGTTTGGGACTACATTGTGTACTGTATGTAACAAAAAATAATTTTTTTTTAATTATTAAAGAAATCTTCATGTTTATTTTAGGACTAATTGTATATGAAGGCCATTGCTTTGTTTCAGCGGTATGAACTCACACAGTGTTAAATGAAGCTGTATACGATTAAAGCTGGTTACAAATGTACATGCACACACACACAAGACCTTTCAGACTGCATAATCTCTAAAGTTTCCAAAGTCTGCAGGGGCTTACTGTCCTTATCTCAAGTTTTGTAGGCCTGTAGGATATCAGTCTTGCACTACTGTTACGTATGTGCATGTTCTTTTACCTTTTGCCTTCTGTCTCTGACTTCTTAGGGAAAAATTCCACAGAAGAGAATGTTGCAGCAGGTCGATCTGTCACGTTTGTTTCTTCCTCCTCTGCCACCTCCATACCACTTATTCCACTTTTCCTTATCTTGAGCAGGTAGTTACTGCATACCAGTATTAGCAGATGCAATCTGTAATGTACAACAAATACTTCAAGGGGTTGTGAAGGTTGTCAGGTGGAAATCACCTGTTCTTACTGTATGTATATTAAACAAAATACCGAAGTCTGTATCTCTGTGCTGATCTTGCTCCGATTGTCTTATAGGCAGAGACCAAATCAACCTTTTTCTTATAATCAAAACCTGGACCAAACTCATCTTTCTCCTTCTGCTGGTAGTCAAAAGAGAGAGAATATCTGTAATCCTAGTGTGGTGTAGGAAGGGACATAGCTCTTGATATGACTTAATTAAATTAAAAAAATACAGAGAGAGAAAAAGCATAGTCTAGCAACATCCCATGAGCCTGGTGATGGGTGAGTGAAGGTACCATGGGAAGCTCCAGTACAGAGTTGCATCTGAGGTGCATTTAGTCGCAATATGAGCCATATTATGATTCTCGCTATAAAGGTCTTTCTAGCCAGCTCATCATCAACAGGTTAAAACCACTTTTGAACAAGGAGAAATATACCTGGCTCCAAACATGAAATGGTATCTTTTAACTCAATATGTAAGAATACTGTTCCAACAAGAATATGAATTTTACTTAACTAGAAATACCCCCAGGATGTAAGTGATCAGGAACATTTGTTCAGAAATTGAAGAAGATATTACTCTACTATGTGAAAAACAGAAAGATGACCCTAATACAGTACACTGAATAGCAAGGAGGAGAGGGTTTTAGTGCACGAGGCAGGCTTGAGGGAAAGAGGTCACTTTCTGCTCTGGAAACTAGACTTGAGACTTTTATGTAATTCAGATCTTGTTATGTACTCTCCAATACTTCCTGATCCAGGAGATTTTTTTTAATATAGCCTAATTTTTCTTTTACTTTTAAGTACTTCTGGGTAAAACCCAGAAAAACAAAAATAGTGGGGAAGAAGTGAAAGGGAACAGCAGTGCAAGGACTTGCATTAGATCACAAGGATTTTTATATAGTCCAAATAATTACAATCTGATAAGAAGCTATCAAACTGAATATGGGATGAACTTGGGGCACTTCAGTTAGAAATGTGTACTTGCTGTGGTCTCTGTTAAAGCTTCACTTTTTCTTGACTTCTGTGAATGCCTTAAAGTGCTTTCTTACTCTTCTAACATCCGTTTTCAATTAAAAGAAAACCCTTTAAAACTAAGGGCTTTACTACTTTTTAAAGGTTACTGAGTAAGAGAGAAAGGGGGTGAAGCACTTGAAATGTATCCCTGAAATTCTTCAACTGAAGAATAATCTTTCTGTTATGCAAAGACGAAGTTTTTTAGCGTAATGATGATTGTTTTTTAGTGAAACTGAGGAAGCAGTGACTCATTAGGCGATTCACCTTGGACTCCTCTATTTGTAACCTCTCATGGTGGTGGTGTAACCTGAGGGTTTTGGGATAGACAACAAAAGAGAAGTCCGGATAGTGTCTGGTGGAAAAAGAAGGGACTTTTAGTCTAAAAATCTATTAAGGTAAAATTTTAATTCACAGGGTTCTGGTAAGAGTGTTTAAGTGAAATACTCACCCCTTTGTAGAAGTCTGACCTTACAGCCAAAAGATCAGCAGGCAGAAATCTATTAAGCCTGTATCAAAATAGAAATATGGGTAAAGCAGCATGGTTCTTGGGGAAAAAGAGAGTTTTTAGGATGGATTTTAGTTTTAGAAATCCTTATTGGCTTTGTCATTCAGTGCTATCAATTCTGAAAATAGTTTTTCACTTCCATCTGGGGAGATTGGTGACCGAGCCACCAAGATGAATAAGTAAGCAAATCCAAACGACTCTAAAGAAACCCAGGCGATAAGCTGCAAGTGTATTTCAGAAAAGATAGTACAGTCTTTCTTGAAATTCTATGGTCTTAACACCAGACTATATCTGTCTATGTTTGTCCAAAATCTCACACTTGTACAGACATCTGAAAAGGTACATGAATCAAGAAGCACCAACTTCTTTCAGCATGACGGGACAGTCCATCACATCTTGAAGTATCTAATAATTAGTTAGCATATGCAGTTTGTACAAGTATAGTCATGTTAACTCGCCAGTTACGTAAGTTTTAAATTAACTTATTTACGGGACATTTCAGTGACAGCCAAAAAAGCAGTTGATTAGTTACTTGCCAAAAGAGAGGAAAAAAAACTTGTAGTACCTGGTCATGTTCAAAGCACGATGACTGGATGTGTGGGAACTGCCAGCTCAGCAGAAAGCTGAAGCTATTACTTGCCTTTGCTGGTCTGGAAGCAAGAGAAGCTCTTTCCCTTATCTGCTGTTAAAAAAAGAATACTCTGCATCATTCCCAAATCAAATTGCATTCCAAATTTGAGAAGCCTATATGTAAGGGCCAGAAAAAAAAAAACCACACCACAAAACAGTTTAGGGCTGCTTTTCTTAATATGCAGTGTAATGCAAGATCATCTGTTTCCCAGTCTCTCCTCTTCTGAAAAATGTGTTTTTTGACGTCTAGTTTTCTATCCAGTAAGAGCACTGTTGTTACCTTGACCTCCTTCAATGTCATCAGCAGTTTAACAGAGTCTCACACCAAACCAGCTGTTTATAACCTAGGATTAGATGACAGATATAGCATTTCTTTTCGTAATAGCTCTTCTTTGTTATATCTGGTTACAGAAATGTGCTGGGCAAAGATCAATATACCATTTCATGTTTAGAATATTTACATGGAAACATCAAGCAGTTTAATAGAATTTTTTGCAATCTGTGCAAATAATTTAAAAGGAGTGACAGCCTTGGGAAAGTAATCGCTATTTAAATCTGAACTGAGCCACCTGTTTCTAACTGACAAAAATGAAGATTAATTATTTTAGAAATGTAGCTATATCTAATGCAGTCTTTGGAAGTAAGAGCCTGGAAATGCACATACTGCATAAAGAAAATATTTTGAATTATTTCATTAGATATTTGTCAACATAATTCAGTTCTCAAAAAGGAATTAAGAAATAAAGAAGAATGTATGATTGCTTCAGTCATAGCAATGGCCCACGTGCTTCATGCCAAATTATCAACTTTCTAGTTCTTGTTCCATGTGTTTGACAACAGATTATTTATTCAAGCTTATGAAATTTTTAAATGTTAGAGACTGTATAAAAGTTAAGATTCCTAAATGGATAGTACACCATATGTCATGGTTTTGGAGGATCTCTCTACTTGTTCGTTATCACTCAGGCTTTCCATCTGATTACTGACACACACTTTAATAGATGCAGTTTCAGATATTATCTTTTCCTAAGTGAAGGTAACAATGAGCAACCAGTAGTAAGGAAAGATGTCTATTACAATGCCTATGACTTGCCTTTTATCTCAATCTATAAGCAGTGTTCACACAGTCATGGGGGATGCGGAGAGCCACCAGAATTGTTGGGCAGCGTTTGGTTTCAGACCTGGTAATCGGTTCCTTCTCAACTTTATTCTTCAGATTCCTATCGCACATCTGTGCCAGCAGCAGTTTCAGGATGCTGTTTCAGGTTGATGGGTTAAGGACATTTTAAAATGAAAACAAAAAAATTACAGTATGCTAGGGACAGACATCTTGATGATGATCTTCTTACGGTGACCAGCTAAAAATGATTTTCTGCTAGGAAATAGTGAAATGCATTTTTAAAAATTGATTAAGTCTGCATGTTGTGATTTGATCTAGTGCTGTGGTAGCTGGTGATGGTTGCAAAGTTCACACAGTGGAAAAGCTAAATTAAGTATGTTGTTGCTCTCTTTGCACTTCAATTTTGCAAATTTTGTCCAATTATTTGGCTTCTTCCTGCAACCTTCAGTGAGGTTAGAAGTGTCACCCAAGTGTGACAGAAAACAAGGATCTGAATGTTCTCGCTGTTGTAATGGGATGCATCTGCTTTTACATCATTTTAATAAAACATCATTTTCAAGACTTCTGAACACTTCCCTATGAAATTGAAGCAGATGACAGGACAGAAAGTCTGGTCTTTTAATTTGCAGCTGGGAAATGGACTGCTGAACTCCATCTTTCCAAAGATAAGCTGGATACCCCTATGCCTTTGACTATGAAAATAAAAATGGCCAAGTGGTAGTGTCGGCAGCTGCAGGTGCTGCTGGGTTACAGAAAGAGGCAATATTTCTGTATGATGTTCTGTGCTTGATTTTTGTATCTCTCATCTACAATCTTGAGGGGTTGAAAATTTTGTTGTCAGTTCAGAACGAAGAATGACTTGAAAATATGGGTTTCAGTCTGGAATCACTCTAATGGTGTTTAATTACCATATTCAAGATTGAGGGAAGGAATTTCTGGTGTAGTCAGATGTGTCCATTTCCAGTTGATTTTCATGTGTATCTTCTTGTATTTTTAATACAACTTTATGAATTAAAAGTTGGATGGAAGCGTATAATTTTTTTGAGAGTTTTGTTTCCTGTCTTAGTGGCAGCGATTATTGGGTGGAAAGTTTTGAAAAAGTGGGAATACATATTTTTTTAAAAGCGCAGTGCATATATTCAGCAAGCCTCGTAATCCATTTCAGACTTACAGATCTTCATGCTCCGTTGTCTCTTCCATATGGCTTCCTGGAGATGTATATGCTATGGCTGAGTAACAGCACAGCAAATGCTTCTCACACTTAGAGATCTTGCTGCAGTGCTAATGGTGAGCTACAGATGATGCTCATCCAACTTTGAAATCATAGATCCTGTGTTTCTTGCTGATGTTTGAAAAAAACGTTTTTTTCAGGAACTCTTGGAGCATCGAGGTCTAATCTTCAGTAGTCCCTCAAGTTTAAATTTTGTCCCTTACAAGTAGAATGTGTGTTAGCTTTGTTAGTGGATTGTTTTTGTGTGTGTGCAAGTTTTACAATTCAGGTTGCTGTTTGCAGCAGCACTGAAAAGGTGTCTGTTGTTAGTTACTTCAGCTTTAGCGGCAATTTTGAGGCAAAGATGAACTCAGAATTGGGTTAGAGACTACAAGTAGAGAGCTATATTACAGCTCACTTCTTCCGAGTTAGCTTTCCTTTATCTCTTCTAGGAGCTGCTTGTTTCTAACTTGCTAATTCTGTTGACTCACGAAAGAGCAATGTGAAATCTGGCGGTTCCTTGTTCGGCCTTGCAGGAGTATTACGTGTGCTGTATGGGACTACAGCAATAACTTATAACCTGAGACCTGTTCGCATTGCTCCTGCAGTCTGGGGAGTACACTGTGTCCCTGGTTCCAGCTGGAAAAAATGCTGGCAGGCAGTTGATAAGGAAAATAGGTACAAGTGATGGATAGTTCTTGTATTTATAGCCAAGATTATTTATTCTTCTATAATTCAGACTATTGTACTCCTCATCCATGCTTATGAGGGCATGCAAATGTATTGATTATCTCTGACCTTTAGGCAAGGATTGGATTCAGGATTTGTCACTGTAATTTCCATTAATCAGTGAAGATGACAAGCAACATAGATTCTCAGGAACAAACAGCATGCAGCGCATGCAGCTATGGGGCACCTTGAGGTCAAAGAAATTTGGCATTGGGTCCATTCTATAAATATGTAATCATTTCTTTTGTGTTACATTACGTATTTTTGTATTTACTCTTATCTCTTATTTGTTTCTGATCTGTGTATTTTGTTGATGTACTGAAAGTGTACTCAAGCTATAACTGTTATTATCTTTGCATAGTCAGTATGTTTTTTATAACCATCCGCTTGTATTGTCTGTACAATACTACATGTATCTCATAGACCTCCTTTACCCTTTGATGGGCTGCCATCCGTGCTTAACTTATCAAACTTATCAATGAGCACCCAAACATGACTTTTCTGTGGGAAAAGTGTTGCGCAAAAAAAACAGATGGGAAGACTGCAAAATTGTTTTGGAAAATGCTGGATTTTTTTTTTTGTGTAAAGACACTGAAGTTGTATATTTATTGTATGTGAAGCAGTCTTTTTTAAGAAGTTTAATGACACTTTTCATGGACATCGTACTGATTTGATGTTTCTTTTTCCTGTATCTTATACTGAGAGAGTATGATAGGGTAGATCAGATCACGGCATCTAGCTGTTGCCTTCATCTTGGTTAAATACTGTATTATGCGCATAATCCACTCTTGTGTGCTGAGAATCTAGGGACAAATTTGATATGTAGATTGTGTTACATTTCCCACATACTTGTTATTTTTGGAAGTGATGATGTATTTGCTTTAGAGTGATGCTTCTTCTCTTAACTAGGTTGGTGCAAGTATCAGATTGCATGGACAATTAGAAATATTTAGTGTTATCCTGTACTTCTGTATGCATATGCGTACATATTTTGGGGCAAGGAATTAGTCATAATGATTTTTTTACTCGTGGATCAAGTGTGTGTTTCCAACATCAGGATTTGTTTCACCAGTTGAGCAATACATACTGATTGAGAAGTTACTCATAAAATAATGCTAATAGGAAACTCACATGAGAAGTAGAAAATGCTTTTAAAACTCAGTCACATATATATTTCAGTATTTCCTGGACCTAACTTGGACCGACTTCTCTCCTTCCAAATACAAGTCCAGTCAGAATAACTCTTTTCCTTACAAAGTATCTTGCATTTTTCAATAATTCTCCAGTTTTCTGGTCCGTAAGTCAGTATCTTTCTACAACACATTGATTAATATTTTCCTGGATGTTTCAGTAATAGAGTGCCTTGCATAATATTGATACATTACAGTAGTCATTCTTTCCCTATTCTGACATGAACTAGTGCCTTGTTTGCCCTTTTTTAATGTTAATCTGCACTAAGCTGATAGTTTCAATATTGTCACATTTGCCCTCAAATCAATTTCCTGAAGATTCTATTTAATTGGAAATTACTGTTGTATGCTTGCTTCATCTCAAAGAGATTTTTTTCTTCCCTTTCAGCTTTTACCCCATCTTCCAAGCTCTATTTACGCAATCTCTGCTGTGATTTAGCTAGGCAATTTAAAACCATTTACATTAATGCAAACGGGACTTCTGAAATATTTCACATTATTAAATTCAAATAGCACGCAGATATGATGGCAGGATTAATTTAGCAGGTGAGCAGTAGTGATGCAAGAGTGGAGATTTAGCACAGATGGAAGGTTACAATAAGGTCAGACACCTAAGGAAAGCAGAGCAGAGAGAAGCTGATCACGAACTAAGAGTGTATCATTGATTTACAAGGCAGGCGGTGCTGGCTGGAAAAGGAGGTCTGGAGGAGATGGGAGCCTGAAGTAGAAAGGTACAGATTTGTGTCAGAAGGAACGAGGCTGCTCAACGATGACCTTGGATTAAAATAGTCTGAAAGAAACAAGAGAGGATGCTTGTTTAGATACAAACAGAGGAGGAAGGCAAGTGACACACAACTTGCGGTACCAAGGAACGCAGCTCCCTGGCTGTGATGACTCCTGACGCCGAGCACTTAGAGTTCAGCCTCACCAGATGACTGTGAAACTCTGACCACACTCAAGTCAATTTGGACTCTACTGAGGTCAATAGAGCAGAGATTTCATATTTCACTGTGGTTATTATTTTCTTGTTTCATTTTGCCAGGTTTCTTGTCCAGCTTCTCTTGCTTTCTTATAAGAAAAAAAACCAAACAAAACAACTCGTATAGCTCTTTTGCTGGCAGAAGACAGAAAAGCTGTGCTTTTTGTGTTGGGATAAACATTTTTCTGTAAATTGTTAAGTAAGTGTTATTTCTTAACAAGCCAAACTGTTGTTCCTTCACAGCACTTCAAATCAAAGGAGAGTCAGTCTTTAAAAGAAATAATAAAGCATGCCTTTAAAGGCATCTGAAAAGCATTAACTTGATTAAAAATACACAAAATACAGCTAAAACTTTGTGTATTATATTTCATATTACTAAAAAAATAGTCATGACTTTTTGAGCTTTTGAGTGTATCAGGTAAATCATTCGCTTTTCTAGTGCAGCATCTCTGTGTGAAATTTCCTTTTTTATAAATGTGTATCTGTATCTACAGAAATTAGTGCTTTGAGAGGAAAACAGGACCTAACATAAAAATGATGCTAGTATTTAGGCTTCTGGAAGATGATAGCTTCAATAAATATATACATAAATGTTTAGAAACAAAACAGACAATTGGAGTTACGCAGGTTTTTTAGTGACTATGCGGATTCAGGTATTTGGTCCAACAAATACACTAGTTTGTACTTTAGAGGAAAATTAAATTTTCTCCAGCATTGTTATGTTTTTGTGGGTAGTAGGACAGGCTGTTTCTCTCAAACTCGAGACAATGGATTTAGTTTGTGAAGTTAGATTTCTTATGTTATCTCATCTTTATACTGGCTCTGTTGCTTCTTCACAGAAACAGAAGAGAGGCAAGGGGTCATCCCTTTCTTCCATTTCTCAGTTCATGTCTCCTGCCATGCTGACATATTTCCTCTTTACAGCTCGTTGATTTCTTTAGTATTTTAGTCTTGTTCAACAGCTTATTGAGTATGTCAAAATATTTTGGTGTGCTTTCTCAAGCAGTGCAGCCACATACTCCCATGTTATTCACACTGTATAGCACATATGAAAAGCTTGACATACATTTAAATGTGCTCCTTTCTGTCTGTGTTTCTGTTTCTCCAGCATTTATCACTTCATTCAAATAGTCATTCTTGATTTGTGATTTCTCACCACTGCATTTAATTTTTGTTGATTTGAAGCATGGTGTAAAACACTTAAGTGGCAGATGTAACAGAGTATCGAATACAAAGTGCTAAACAGGAGTTCCTCTTCCCTGAAAACGTTCAAATATCGCATTTATTAGTCAAAGAAAGAGGAGACAAAAATAAGAAGCTCTATGAATACCGAAAAAAAACCAACAAACCACCAAGAAATTAGGGGATAGGCTGCCTGGTTGGACTGCAGTGTGGTACCATAACCTGTTAGATCCACAAGCATGACGGTGGCATGGTGGGAACTGGGACCATTTTCTCAATACTCGCTGTGAGGGTGGGGGCTTACTGTACTTGTCGGACCAGATCCTGAGCTGTTCTTGCCTTACTGCCTTCAAACAAAACATGACAGTTAAACAAGTTAGGATTCAGCCAGTGCTATGCATTCATTCAACTCATAATTTTTGCTCTTTTCTGTCACAGGTAAGGTTGCTGTGTACCATTCATACTTACATTGTAGGAAATAAATTTTGAAAATGTGAGTCCTCAGGTCCATACAAATAACCTTGGGTTATTATACACACATTAAAAAGGTATTGATAAATCAAAGTGTAATTTTCTTAATGTCTATATAACAGGCTGAGATACTGGTAAAAAAAAAACCAAAAAACCAACCTGTATGATTACATATGTTGGCTAATTGGTTTACAAATTTTCTGTCACTGAGTATATTCTTTAATAAATAAATATTAATAAATGTTTAAGCATAACACAATGGTGAACATAGACAATAACCATAACAAATATGAAGACTGTATAGGCAGCATCATTAAATAATTTTATACTTCTCTAAAGATTTTCACATAACTTTCCAGCAGGTAAAAAAATAATTGATATGAAATATATATTTGAAGGCAGTGAAATGTCATGTAACTAGCAGCATTCATTGTAAAATAGTCTATCACCATAGGATTGATTAAAAATTGCAAAGCAAGAGAAAACTAAAAAAGAAGAAACAAGTTTAGTCCTTTCCACTTAATAAACACCAATTCAGCTTTTTTCTTTATCATGGAAACATAAGTACTGTTTAAGTGCCTTTTTCTCAAATAATAGGAAATAAAAATTAGTGCATCTTTTGAAAATATTTTTTTCTGGATTGTTTATATTATGCTCTTTGAATGTACTTTTATGAACTTAAGAACAACAAATGTTCATGAATTAATTTCTACACTTGGAGTAAATGTTTGTGAAATATGTAAGAAATGGTTTCCTTGCTACACACATTTTTAAAAACCAGCAAAGTGATTGTGTGATTCCCCACTTATATGCAGTAAGATTCTTCTAGTTATTGCCACATACTAAAATAATAAAATTTTCCTTATACCTAGCATAATGCTTGTTGTAGAGAGAGAATTTCTGTTATGTTCCCAGTAAGATTCATTAATTAATAAAGATTTTGATTAATTTGTGGATTTGGGGGGTTTTAATTACTACTATTTAGAAAAGGTGGACTACAAAACTGAGAGAAAGGATTACCTTCTTATTGTTGTCCAATGTTATGAACTCTGTAATTTATACCATAAGTTAAATTAATTTGGAAGAAGTTTTTAGAGCTATAAAAAAGTAAGTATTGTAAGTTAAAATAAATCGATACAGTACTTAAATATATTCATACATATTTGAATAAGTTTAGGAAACATTTAGAATGTAAGCTATTAACAACATTTTTAAAATTATAAAATGCTAAAGTACACTTATGAAAATGTTTACAAAAGTAACTGTATTTTGAACTTAATACAAAAACTAAAATTTGTTCCTAAGCTGAAATAATTCTTTAAGGTGACTCATTGCAGTGAGTTGAACATTTTCTGCCCCATCAAATAATGTTTTCTTTTTCATAGTATGTCACCTGTGCTGCAGATAAAGTTTAGAATGTATGAAAAATAATTCTTTATACCTAACAACTGAAGGTCAACTACTTGCAGAAATCTGGCCTGTTTTTTAATGTAAAAAGAAATAGAAATCACCTTTAATGCTAACAAGTTTATTGCCTTATTAAAAATTAATATATTACTGAATTCTGATAGAAGAATTTATTATGAGAAAGTCCCTATTCCTGGTAAGCATTTATAAATCATGCTATTAAGATGAATAGTACTTATTCAAATTGCTCTTAAATATTTAAAATATTGTACCATTAAATTCTTACCTTCATTTCTCTACCTTGCTTTTGTTCAGTGCTCGGGTCTGGTATTGTAGCAGTGAAGGTGAGAATTTGGTAGTTAGTCAAGTAAAATGATATCAAGTCAAATCATGTGTTCTGAATGAGTACGTAATGCACAAATTTGTTCCAGCTGTATATTATGTTAGATTTGAAAAGATAACGCATTTTTTCATAGTCTAAATAATGACTGATGGACATTACCCTATATAACTATGTTAAAATGTATTATGAGTGGTGGAAGTAATTGTAGACTCACTGCCATGTCACTATAGTTGAAATACATCAGTGTTTTATTTTTTATTTCTGTTTGCTGTGATTTCGTGTGAAATGGGGCTTGGTGGTAATCGTGCAACAGAAGGTTTCTGCATCAGAACCGTTTTGGAGAAAGTAGTATGTGAAAAGGCATGGGAATATTTTTTTTAATTTCCATGTGAAATGCTTATTGGCTTCTTGCCTTAAAGACATGAACACTTGCTGAAATGTGCTTCTGTGTTTTCCTGTGGGTGCAACACTTGCCACAGCACTAAGTATTGCGCGTGGATGTTTTGGTCTTTGGCGTTTCCACTGATGATCTGGATTTGTGCTAGTGAGAAGCTTTCTTTACTCCCTGGTGGGAGGCTGCTGTGGATCAGTGGGTGCAAAGGCATCTGTGCTGGGGCAGGTCTCAAAACCAGCTGTGTCAGTGTAGTCAGTGTGAGCTGCAGACTCCGAGTAAAGAAACACCAGCAAATGGGCTGAGAACAGACACTACTCCAGCAAAGAAGTGTCATGGTCTCTTACCACACATTTATGAGACTATGTGTATGATTGCTAATGAATGTAATCTGCTCAAGCATATATTGTGGGGGTGCAATTGCAAGATCTCATTAACTTGTCTTTGCGCATGGTATGATGATTTTTAAAGGATCTTATCAGGAGAGTGAGTCAGGGGCGCAGACAGACTAGTCCAAGCCCTCTGGGAGGGGTGATGCCTACGGAGCTAAACTGAAAGCAAAGCAGCATTTCTCAATGCACATAAAGTCATTTTCTCTCAGCTATCCCTATGCTCTCTAATGAAGGTTTAAATGTAGGTAGAGATCTGTGTGTGTCAGTTAAATGGGCATGCATTCAGTTAGACGGTATAATTTTTGGTTAGATAAGAATATTTTTGTTTCTTCAGAAAAAAAATTTAAACAGAGTAGATTTAAAAGGCAGTTTCCTTATTTTCAAGACTTCATTTTCCGGCTATATTTCTTCTTTACTACATAATAATAAATGCAATGCATTTCAGTTCCCTGTGAGTCTTATTTAGGCTGGCCTCTCTAATGCTGTCTTCATAGGTCTTGTTTAGTAAAGGATGTGTGCAGTACAAGTGAAATAATTCTTATGTTAGCTAAACACTGGAGGACTTTGGAGAAGTGAAAACTCTAATAAAATTGTGGACTGAGTGAACAGAAGCTCATGCAAGTCCAGAAGAACTGTTGTCCTCCAAGACATGAAAGCTTGACCATACTTAAATTGTTTGTCAAAATCCTTATGGGCTTCATGATCCATAATTTCACCCAAAGATTTCAGTAGAAGTACAAGCTGTATTAGAATAATCCTGTCAAGAGTTATTATGGAGATAACTGGAAAAAATTACTTTGTGTACATCTGTATGAACAAAAACCCTTGCATACAAGGAGCTCATGAGATGTGAATGAGAGAAAAGGGACAACTTAAATTACCCAAATATTTTTCTTACCGATAATCCATACTTCCTATTATTGTGTGTTATTGTTTAAATAGGTATGTTTTAAATACAATTTATTAATATTTTCATGACACAGTAGCTCTAACTTCACACAGATAGTGAGGCATTTACAACAGTGTGCTGGTTTTTTGATCAGTACCTAACTCACCCAAGGTATTTTTTTACTTGAGTGAAACCATTCATGTATATGCAGCAGCTGCAGGGAATGGTTTGGTCTGGGAGAAGTGGGAGAAGAAAAATGATGTGCCATATTTTTGAAAATTTCAAAATCTTTGTGTAACCCCAATTGTCCCAAAGATTTGTAGCTCTTGAATTAGTTCCAGGGTTATGTGTTATCGTTCCTTTCAGATGTACTTCAGATGGACTTGTACCGGATCACAGATTACTTAATTTGTTGTGATTTTATGATGTCTGTATGTCCACAAATAGAATTTCAATATATTGATATTTATATTAATATTTAATAGATTGATAATTTTATTAATTAATGTATACAAATGCAATGCAAAGTACTGTTATGTCATTTTTAACAAGAATGAGTAGTCGATAAGAGCAAATTGAATATCAGGATCATTTCAAACTCTCTTTCTGTAGGAATGTAAGTCCTACATTGCAGTAGGCTGTTGATCTACCTACTCTTGTAGCTTGTGCAGTGTCAGATCCCTCAGAGAGAAACAAGAGTGTAAAACTTTGTAATGGATTATTAAGTCAAGTTACTGTCTCCTGAGTCTACTTTCTTCCTAACCACAGCAATTAGTACGAGTCTTATGTTCGTGAAGCATGAGAATCTAAATTCCTCATAATTTTATATCTAACCTAGAGTGTCTGTGGATACTTCAGACACACAACACTGTGTGTATGTGTAAATGCATGCTATTTTTTAAAGCTATTTTATGCTTGACCTTCCACTATCCGTTAAACTCCAGGGATTTTATAGCATGCTTAGCATTATAAAGGATTTTTTTAACTGATAATTGTACTTTATTTTTATCTTGTTTATATTCTTGTTTTGTAAGAAAAGCTAAATAACACACAGGTGACCTCCTCTGGATACAGTAGTATAATTTGTTGTACTATTGCTTGCTATATCTACCCACCAAACATATAAATCCTTCACTTTTTTCATTTCCTTTTTCTAAGTATTAGTGCTTTTTAATCCCTTGGTATACTTTCTGTGATGGAGAGACAAAACCAAGAAATTATATTCTTTCTTTTCCAGCTCTATTTTTTGTCTATGTAATTTTTTTTTATTCTAAAACCAGTCATCTTCTCTATAAAGTGTATTGTAGTTGCTATTATGATGTTAGTAGTGAGACTGAGAATTGGTTTCTAAATGTTTATCTAATTGAAGATGTACAAGTATCTGAATTAATTATATATTTTGATTGTGTACGGTACTACAATTATCAAAGGTGTCTTTTTTCTTATTACCTAGTTACACAGATTTCTGTTGGACATCACAATCTTATCGTTTGCCTTTTTTCTAGACTTTGTTTTATGTTTCTACTGGGGGAAAATAATATCCAAGATAGTACCAATTTCTTGTCTTGGTATGGAATACACAGACATTCTCTAGCACCCATTCTTCTTGAGTTACTATACTGAGAGATTTACAGTCAGTTCACGGTATGCAATTTGACAGCAGATTGAAAAAAGGGAATATGAAGGCTCAAATGCGCAAGTGCTTATTTCTGAGACAGCCAAATCTGTGGGCCTGCATGGGAATGTGCAGACAAGTAGCAAATGGAGAGGAAAAGATTCCACTGATTCCAACTGGCTGACTATGTAGAAAGTATTACTGTGTTTCCAATTACTTTTTTAGATGGAGGGATTTGTGTTTGTGTTTTCATTTTGGTTTCATTATGGAAGAAGTGTTTTCTCTTTCTAATTAATCTCTAGACACCTAATTGCTAAAGAATTCCAGACTAGCTAGACCCTGGAGGACTAATACAGAGACTCACAAAAAAGTTAATTTTCTTGCCATGCTTGAGATATGAATCTGAATGAGAACATGAAAATTATTTTTTAAAGTGCACATGCAGATAAAATTGTATGTCTCATCATGATTCAAGACATGCAAGCTTTTTCTATATCTCAACAGTGAGCTAAGCAAGCTGTGTCTTGCATGTGTTGATATGAAGCCTACAGAATCTGAAGGCTTCAGAATCAGGGTAAAAACTCTGTCTTTTGACCATGTTTCTTTAATTCAGACTAATCTCAAGGTCTAAGGAGCTCAGTGTTCCACCAGAAGTGTTTTTATGATCAGTTTAGCCTTCTCTAAAAACTGCACTCAGTTTTCAAAGTAGTTTTTAATAGGGGAAATTAACAGATATTCACTTGTACTTTTTTATTTTTTAGTTTTGTCACTGGCAATAAACCATATGCAAGATATGGAAATATTATGGACCAATTCGATAAGAATGTGCGCATCTCAGATATGTTTCCTTTCACTCTCTCAACCACTGTTGTTGCATTGAGATTAAATGCATTGATGTATTTTTTTCTAGAATGTATGTTGCATAAGTAGAGTTGTAGATTGAAGATGAACATTTGAATATCCAAGTGTTAAAATAATCCATTTAAATAAGCAAACATAATACGGTAACATGGAGAAGACTGAAAATTTTATTGTGGAAATCTATATTTCTCTAAATGGAAACTCTTAATGGAAATGTATTACTTTTGCTGGCGGTCCTACTGGGTAGTATTTTTGAGGTGCAGCATGGAATTTCAGGGGAGGAGGGAAGAAGGGTAGGCAGTCTCAGTACTCAAGGCAGGGTTTATGGGATCTTGCCAAGAATGCACCCTACAGCCCAACTCCTTATAATGCTCTCAGACCTTCCACTAAAAGTTGGCATTTTATTAAACGACTAGATACTGAACCAATGTCAGGCAGAATCCAAGATTGAAGGAATCTTGGCATCAGTGGAGACACTCCAAGGCCCTAGCTGTTCAGTGAAGTGGTCTTCACAAACAAATCTATGATTTAGCAGAGTTTTAATAAAAGTTGTCCAGCATTTTGCATAATAATTCTTCAGAGAGCACAAGGGGAGAGGAGTGTGTAGGAAAAGATAAGCTTTGTCCAAAATTATGAAAGTTATCAGCGCTTTCACTACAATGACAAAGGACAAGAGATAAGAGCACTTTCTAAAATAACAGTACAGCATTTTGTTTCACTTGGGACTCCTGTCCATGTCCAGGAATGAAACAATTCCACTCCGCCTCTGGCTTCTGTCCCCACTTCTCACTCTGTTTATCACCGAGAACAAATCAAGAAAAAATGTCTCATTCCTTGTCTTTGTATAATGCATGAGCTCAGGAGAAGCTGATCACAAATCTTATCCAAATCGTTTTGAGAGTGTTAGTATTATCTTGAAAAAAGCAAGTACATTTAGTACATTCACTTCAGTGATTAAGATATTTACTTTTGAACACGCCCTGTTCCTCTTCTGTTAGGTGTTTTAGAGTTACAGCATGACCTGAAACTGAAAAGACAGGCTTAAAGATAAAGTTGTACATCCAAAATATAGTTAGCACAGCTCAGTAAATAGGCATCTACAAGATTCAGTCTTTTGATACATTCATAAAATGGGCATAAAGCCCCCATGGGGATGAGACAATAAGGCAGGCCACCATGGTAGGGTGGTGAAGTCTCTTGCGAGGTTTCTGGAATTGGAGAGCCACCCACTGACTGCGTGGGACTCGCAGAGAGAACAAAGTAAGCAGGGCAAAGACGTTCCTGTGGGATGGGTGGATGGGCAAGAGGGGGAAATCTACTTTTCTACTGAAAGCATTTTCAAGTCCACCTCGGCCTTCTCAGCCCTCGCTTTCTCCTAGCATCCTACTGATCCAGGTATTCTCTTGTCCTTCAGGATCAGCACTGCCATTTCTGCAGAACTGAATATTTACCCTCTTCAAAGCACAGACAAAATCCTGATGAAGGAAAAATTAAATTCTGCCTACACTGCTGAGAAACCATGAGCTAAGTCTACAAAGATCATGCTCCTCAGATATGAGGAACAGAAAAATAGGCTTTTAACTAGACGTTTTTCATATTATGTGAATGTGTCAACCACTAGCCTTTCTGTGGTTCGTTCTTTCTGGTTTATTGAGGGGGAAAAAACAACCGGCTGAAACAATACCTGTAAGATGGCTTTGGGTTTTGTGTTGATGTGCAACAGGACCCTCCCTGAAATCTCGTTAAAGATTTGTGGGAGGAGTGTATTGGTACACACTGGAAAGAGGGATGTCTGTTTTCCTGCTGATGCATAGGTATCTCTTTCTTAGATTAAGAAATATAGTTGCTGAAGGTTTTATTGGTTTTATTGCTAGCTGTCATTAATGTACTTTTGTCATTCTATTAAATCCCATTTGAACTTCTGCTGACTGGACTTTTCACATGGGTAACAAAACAAATTGTGCTTGACAGAAAAATTTATCTGAATGAAGTGCTTTAAATTGTGTCAGTGAGTTTAATGAACAAAATTTAATGGGTCATTTGAGGTTCTTAAGTTGAGTACATCCAAACAAATTTGCTTTTCAGGGTTCAGATGCCTTTTATAAAACAGAATCACAGAATAGTAGGGGTTGGAAGGGACTTCTGTGGGTCATCTAGTCCAACCCTCCTGCCGAAAACGGGTCACCTACAGCAGACTGCACAGGACCTTGTCCAGGCGGGTCTTGAATATCTCCAGAGAAGGAGACTCCACAAGCTCCCTGGGCAGCCTGTTCCAGTGCTCCGTCACCCTCAGAGGGAAGAAGTTCTTCCTCAT
>Ga0065711_1000944_pt1 | contig 75601 bp, 31 predicted proteins | sample Hoacrofraction12_FD_59098 | JGI IMG/M metagenome (GOLD analysis project Ga0065711, IMG submission 59098) | Hoatzin crop microbial communities from Cojedes, Venezuela - Epithelial fraction 12 v2 (version 2) | ecosystem: Host-associated > Birds > Digestive system > Esophagus > Crop | place... | reverse complement strand
ACTGTGGCGCTCAGTAGACTGTTATAATTCATAATGTATTTGAAGATTTTGGATAGTTTACAGACATCAAATTGACATGTGAAATTCACAAATGGGATAAGTATTTCTTTTTTTGGATGGAGTGCATCTGATCTCTGGCAGAACTTGTGTACCTTGACACTCAGCTGTGTGTTTTATTGTTAAAGATTTCTTCTTTGGGTAAATAATATTTTTGGATTTTTTATTCCCTTTGCCCAAGAAAAAAAAAAATCTGTCTCAAATACAGTCATGCAGGAGATTCAAGGAGATTAGATTCACGGTTCTTAAATTTCAGTTTTAGGATAAAACCCTCTGAGTTTCATAGAGGTTAAGTCTTCCTAGGAAGAAGATGGCTATGACAAGCTACTGTAGGTGCTTTCCTTTCATGCACCTCAAAAGGGATCTTTTTACCAGCAGACTTTTTTTCTCTATGCAGCCCTCCTGAGTTCTGTTGCAGGGGGCTGTGGAAACTTTCCTGGAGGTAGGAGGAGTATGAATCTCTGGAAATTTTGGAGGTGGGACATTGAGAGAGGGTGAGATGTTGACAACTGTGAGAGTTATCTTCTTCCTGTGGAGAGACTTCAAAGGCTTGTACTGGGGCTTCCAACACACATCTCTTTCCTTACACCCGTGCAAACGCACATGATCTGCCCTATACACATATATCTGTTTCCTGTTTGGGAAGAAGCCTCTTTGTGTGTCAGATAGTTGACTATGGCTTATCCTTGCACATGATCTTCAGCTTTAAAATCACAGATTATTGTGAACTGTAGGAGATTTAGTGAGACTAAAGATAGATGCTAATTAGGTCAGAAAGGTAACTGAAGGATCTTAGTTAAAATGATCACAGAACATTTGAAAGGTTATGAAGAGGTTGAAGGAACTCTGTCTCCAGTAAGTGAGCTAACATCTATGTGAGCTCATCTTCATGAGGGTGCTGTGGCACTGGAATAGATTGCCCAGAGAAATTGTGGATGCCCCCTCCCTGGCAGTGTTCAAGGCCAGGTTGGATAGGGATGTGAGCAACCTGGTCTAGTGGAAGGTGTCCCTGCCTATGGCGGGGGGGTTGGAACTAGATGATCTTTAAGGTCCCTTGCAACCAAACCCATTCTATGATTCTATGATTCTATGATCTATTCCCACTGTTAACACAAGGAAAAAAGTAATTTCTCTTGTGGGTTTTCTAATGCTTTCTTTGATCCTTGGGTAAATGAATACAAGTTTTCAACCTTTTACTTAGAAGTAATATGTGAATTTCAATTTCTGTCTGACCTTACAGCTTCTTAGATGTTCGTACACGGCGCATTCATGCTCTAGGGTGATCCTTGTAGTTATTAGCTCATGTGCTACAGCTTCCTCACTGGAGCTGGTGCTGTCTCCCACCAGGATAGTCTAGTCAGGATACTTCTGGGCCACCAACAGAATAAAGAGTTGCCAAAATAAATGTTTTCCAGCAAGATTTCACACTCATGCCTAACGAAATAGACATTTTTCTAACTGATGCTTTAGAGCTTAGATTTTCTTCAAGGTTTGTAATGAAAATATTTCATGACCTGTTGACATATTCATATGGTGATTTTCAAAAGTGAGATTTCATTTACAAAATGATCTTGGCAACAAGCTGGATATCTGGGAAGCTGAACAAGACTGTTGACAGGCAAAATTAGGGCTGAATCATAACTGACATTAGTTTTGCAGCCAAGCCAATTTTAAAACTGACCAATAGAGTTTGCTCTGTTTTTTTTTTTGAGAGTACAAAAGTGAAATGGGTAATCACTGCATACTCACAGTGGTGACTGTGGTTGTGGAGATAGTTACATAAAGGGCAGGTTTTGACAGAACTGGCTTGCTCTTAACTCCTGTGGCTAGGCACACTACAATGATGGCACAGAGAAAATACTTGGCTTTTGAAAAATAACTCATGGTGAGGAAAACTCTTTCTCGTTGCCAGTAAACACTAAATAAAATAAAACCTTTAGATTCCCCTCTTCTGTATGTTTTTCCTTTGTTTGCTACATTCATTTTCTTGTCACGGTGGAGCAATTCCAGGTTTTGTCATATTGTCCATACTCCCAAGTGCACAAGGAGCTGGCAATTCATTTCTGCTGGTTCTAAAGCTTGCAAATACCTCCATAATTCTTTGTATTTGTTCAAGAAAAGAGCACAATAGTTTATGTAGAATTGAACTGTAAATTCACTTCTGTTAAAGCGTCATGTTTTTGTGTGATGCAGAGTACCTTTTAAACTCTGAGATTTTAATTAAAGTTGCAGTCATTCAACATCATATAAATGCAGCCCTTATCTTTTTAAGAGGCATGTCATTCACTGCGAGAGGGTGAACAATGTTCTTTATAATAGTGGAAACAATAGTTCAGCCTTTTCACAGTATCACTCTCAGGGAAACAATGCGTATTCTATGCAAGCTGTTGAAATGTGAAACTTACGACACCAAGCTGTGTGGCGTGGTTGACACGCTGGAGGGAAGGGGTGCCATTCAGAGGGACCTTGACAAGCTGGAGAGGTGGGCCTGCGTGAACCTCATGAAGTTCAGCAAGGCCAAGTGCCAGGTCCTGCATGTGGGTCTGGGCAATCCCAAACACAAGTACAGGCTGGGCAGACAGTGGCTCGAGAGCAGCCCTGAGGAGAAGGACTTGGGGGTACTGGTGGATGAGAAGGTCAACACGAGCCAGCAATGTGCGCTTGCAGCCCAGAAAGCCAACCGTATCCTGGGCTGCATCAAGAGAAGCGTGGCCAGCAGGTCGAGGGAGGTGATTCTGCCCCTTTACTCCGTTCTCGTGAGACCCCACCTGGAGTCCTGCGTCCAGCTCTGGAGCCCCCAACATAAGAAGGACGTGGATGTGTTGGAGCGGGTCCAGAGGAGGGCCATGGAGATGATCAGAGGGCTGGAGTACCTCTTCTAGGAGGACAGGCTGAGGGAGTTGGGGCTGTTCAGCCTGGAGAAGAGAAGGCTCCAGGGTGACCTTCGAGCAGCCTTCCAGTACTTGAAGGGGGCCTGCAGGAAGGATGGAGAGGGACTTTTCACAAGGGGGTGTAGTGATAGGACAAGGGGGAATGGCTGTAAACTAAAAGAGGGCAGACTGAGATTAGATATTAGGAAGAAATTCTTCATCATGAGGGTGGTGAGGCACTGGAACAGGTTGCGCAGAGAAGCTATGGATACTTCCTCCCTGGAAGTGTTCGAGGCCTGGTTGGATGGAGCTCTGTGCAACCCGGTCTAGTGGAAGATGTTCCTGCTCATAGCAGGGGGGTTGGAACTAGATGATCTTTAAGGTCCCTTCCAACCCAGACCATTCTATGATTCTATGATTCTTCTGATGAATATGATGCAAATCACTGCAGTGATTACTTTTGTGTATTGGAGTATTTCACAGAAGTGTAATAACCTTGTGTACCCTGTGATGTAAACTTGAAAACACACATGATTTTTAGATGACAATTCAGGATAAAAATATTGATCCAATACAGTATAGTTTTGATTGCTCTAACATTTAGTATAGCTTGTAAATTTATTTTACTGAGTCAGTGCAAAGTAGAGAGCCATATCTGTGGCAAACAGGGAATTTGCAAATTGTATCTAATGTAACTGAGCAATTGCTAGACCTAAAATCTGAATACTTCTGTCAGATGATGTAATGACACTGTGATAGCACTGCAAGGGTAATGGAGGGTGGCTGTAAAGTAGACTTGTTAGAAATAGTAGAATTTATAGAAATGGATAACAGTTTCTTGTACTAGAATTTTTAAATAATATCCATGTATTTTAACTTTCTGATGAAGTTTTAATTTTGCAAAAGTAAACCTTCCTAACTGAAAATATAATGCTGTGCTTTGGCAAAGCTCATTTTACATCACTACATATAACACCTCTGATAAATAAAAGCAAAATGTTAGAGTTTGCATTTAATATAGGGTAAGAATAGAACATATTTAACATAGTAAGTGTAATATGCTTATAGAAGAAATGCCAGCCATCTTTTACATCATCCCCATTTTTCAAAAAGCAGAGTAGGCTATTTGTTTATAAGGTCTGGACCACCTCAAAAAAGTTTTTGGCAAATAAAGAAAGTTGTATTTAATGGACAACCTTGACTTTGCACAGATGTAGAGCTTCACTCCTTAATGTCTTGTTGCTATGTTTTATGGTACCAGCACTTGCCCAAGTCTTCTAAACAACAGGCTGTGAAGCAAAAGTTTGTAGTAAGATTTTCTGCTAGTGAAGCATGCTATATATATAATGATTTGCTTAAAAAAAAAAAAAGTTTTTGGCAAATATAGTTCATGTTTCTTACTTCCTTACGGTACAATTTACAACCGTATTTTGATACTATCACAGCTCACAAGTTTGAAAGTATTTATTTCTCACTACATAAAGTGAGAAATTTCCTAATAATAAGTATGTTACATAAAAAGCTGCTTGTACTCATTGGTCTGCATTCTTTCATCTGTTCGAAATTAAAGCCAGTCAGGTTGGGTAGAAAAATAAGCTTTCATTTTGTAAGAATTTGATTTTTTGCTAAAAGGTAAAATTTTGTATCTTCACAAAACATAGTAGTAAATCTGTCAAAATGCTTTGGATATGAGTTGAAATATTGTGGGTTTTTTTTCATTTTTCTTTTCATAAACAGAAATTTGAGGGAAAAAAATGTTTTGCACTTTTTCCAAAGAGCAACTGGTTAGGGGAAAGATTAGTCTGGAGAATATTTCTGAGCTGAGGTTTTTTTGCAGCTTTGGGTTTGACGAAGTTTTGCAACTCAGAATTTTCAAGTATGAGAACATCTTAAAAAACAATACATTATTAGCTCTAATCATCACTCAGGAATGACAGTGGGAGACATTGCAATATGTCTTGCCTCACCTTTAAAAAACTGAGGATCTCACAGCTGCCCATCATATAGTATAACTTATTTAACTTCATTTTCGCATTCTTTGAACAAGCAGAGTGTCTTAATCCAGGGTTATATACTGCTGCAAAGTAGTTCAGAATGACAGTACATATGACCTGCCTTCGCTGAACTTGGTAACATAAAAGCAGAGATAAAGATGGTCTGTTCATGAATAATTTTTTGTGTTTCTTATGACAGTGATGCTGCAGACTATGGCTTGTCCAAAGTAACAAAAAACTATGCTAAGTAAAGAATTGTCCTGGTTTCAGCTGGGATAGAGTTAATTTTCTTCCCAGTAGCATCTGTGTTTTGGATTTAGGATGAAGAGAATGTTGATAATACACTGACGGTTTTAGCTGTTGTTAAGAAATCAAAGACTTTTTGCAGTCTCCCAAGTTCGGCTACTGAGCAGGTGTACAAGAGCTGGGAGGGAGCACAGTCAGGTAGCTAACCCAAGCTGGCCAATGGAAACATTCTATACCATGGACATCATGCTCAGTATATAAATGGGAGCTGGCTGGAGGGCAAGAACTTTACTCTGAGTTCAGTGAGTTTGGTGAAATCCACGAGTTCCATGAGTTTCCATGAGTTCCATGAGTTCTGTGATCACTTCAAACTCAGCCTCACAGGATGCAGTGATCTGATTTTTTCAGTCTGGGTCTTTTTTACACTTGTAAATTTCTTAGAACAAGATCAATCTTGGTTTTGGTTTGCATGGCACATAATGGTTCAAAGACACTAAAGATTATCACTGCATAAACAGTAAATTGCAAAAAAAAGTTTGTGATAAGGGAAACATTTATTTATAAATCATAGACCAGAAGGAAATTTCCCTACTCAGTTTTGTATTTGGTGAAAGAGGCACTCCTGGTCAAAACAACACAGCTATCTCTGACAGATTTCTGAGTGCTCTAGGAAGAATGACATATTAACATGAATTAATTTTTTTAAATAAGAAAATTAAGAACAGTGAATATTGAATAAATTGGTCTTCTCATAAAAAAATCCTGCATTTACCTGGATTAAAAGAGATAAGACTGCTTGTAAGCTCTAACATAAATTTATATTGATGCAATCAGTGGCATTATAAAGGGTTTTCTTATATTGATTATTTTTTAAGTTTCAGTTGTTCAGTAAAAAATAAGATATCTAATAGTTGAGAAAAACTGAATTTTGAATGGTTGGAAAGCCCTAAACAGATTACACTCTGTTTAAAAACGTTAGAACTTCTAATTTTTTTTTTTTTTAATTTCAGCTGGAGTTCCATTATTCGTGAAGCCTTATCTGTTATATTTTTTTGCATTATCTCAATTGTATTTTAGAACGATATTAAGGTGATGAAATACACAATAAAGCTTCCTTGGCTGTGTTTTGAAGTCCTGGAAAGCATCCAACTATTTTCCTTTAGGCAGTCTGTTGGCATCAAAACAAGAAGATGCTATACCACTATTATATTGATATCGAATGAACTCAGAGAACACTATTTTTTCTCATATTTACTGATCCCAAAGTATTTTCAAATAAGTTATGTTTTATTTTTTTTAGAAGCATATCAACAGTAAAGAAAGATGGAAAAAGAGGGATTATCACTACATGAGATTGTCATGTAGTGTAGGTAAAACAGGTTGTTGGATTTGTCCTGTTTCATGGCAAACAGGTGTGTCTATTACAAACGCAGCATTGCTACATCTAATACTAATTGAAACTCGTGTTGCTGGGTGTTTAAGAACAAATGCCAAAGATTAAGCTGGCATGAAGCCTAAACTAACCTTTGCCTCTCTAACAGATACATACAAAAAGCTGTTTCAGTTTCATGAAAGAGCTGAATTTATTCTTTAGAACAACTTGTGGAAGTATTGTATTTATGTTCATACAGAAAGCAAACCAAGAAGCCTAAATAAATAATGACTTCTCATTGTTTTCTGGAAATGCAAGGACTTCAAAGCTACTCAAGCTCAGCAGTACATTTTAAAATTGAAGTACAACTTGTTGTTTTGGAAAATAATTTTCATTTCACATATGAAAAATTAATTTAGCTGCATTAGATGATCATGAAGCTTTTATATTGTCCCATGCATACCTACCTAAAAGTTTTTAAGGCATATCTTTGGTAGATAATAAATGGAAATAATTTTCATTATATAAAATGCAGTGCAGAGAAAGCATTGTTTGAGGTGGTTGAAGGTGTCTTTTTTCCTAATGAAAGAAAATAAAGAACATTTGTTTCTTGCTTAGAAGTGAGAAAGAACAGGACTAATGAAGAAACAATTAAATGGCAGTAATGAGATGTGGATTCACTGAGAGCTTTGAAGTGGATGTGCTTAAATTTTCTCCTATATTGAATTCCCCAAAAGGCTTTTTGAACTTAAAAATAATCAATTAAAAAATAAACCCAAGAAATCCAGACTTCTAAACAGAGAAAAGTACATCTTAGTTAGAAAGACTTCAGTAAGAGTAGAAACAGACAGAAGGTTTATAATAGCAATTCTTTCTCTGTTGTTTTAGTCCTTATGGGTGTTACTTGCTTCCAGCCAGCTCCGTGGTAGCAAACTCATACATTCCTCTCTAGTTCCGAGGAAATGCTTCTTTCTGCCACCTCACAGATACCGTGTAATCTCTCGAACTTTCTTCTCTTTCAGCATACTTAGGCCCCCTCCATATGGAAGAGAAATAATCTTTTTGTCATAGAATCACAGGCTGGAAAAGACTTCTAAGATCATCAAGTACAGCCATCCACCCAATACCACCATTCCTACTGAACCATATCCTGAAGCGCCACATCTACACATTTTTTAAACTCCTCCATGGATGGGGACTCAACCATCTCCCTGGGCTGCCTATTGGAATGCCAGACCACTCTTTCACTAAAGAAATTTTTCCTAATATCTAATGTAAACCTCCCCTGACGCAACTTGAGGCCATTGCCTCTCGTCCTGTCACTGGTTACCCCGGGAGAAGAGACCAACACCGGTCTCACTGCAACCTCCGGTAGTTGTAGAGATCAATAAAGTCCCCCCTCAGCCTCCTCTTCTCCAAACTAAAGAGTCCTTCAGTCACTCCTCATAAGATTTCTTCTCTAGAGCCCCCACCAGCCTCATTGCCCTTCTCTGGCCACACGCCAGCAACTCAGTGTCTTTCTTGCAGGGAGGGGCCCAAAACTGAACACAGTACTCGAGATGCAGCCTCACCAGTGCTGAGTACAGGGGCACGATCACCTCCCTGCTTCTGCTGCCACCTCCCTACAGTCCTGCTTACCTCTGGGGATCTTTCTTGCTTTTCCTTTTAAAAATCATATGAGCTTAGAAAGAGCTTCCAGTGGACAGACAGTGGATAAAACAGAGGTACCCAGGGCCTTCTTTGCCTCAGTCTTCTCCACCATAGTCTGCCTGATCCACCTGACTGCCTTTTATGAAGGATAAAAAGGCTGGCTTTGCAACTGATGAGAGGGCACTGGATGCTATTTACGTTGTGTCTAGCAAAGCCTAGGACATTGTCTACCACAATATTCTTGTATTCATTTCAGAATGATGAAGCTTGGGTAGGTGGATGAGTAAAATCCTGTTTGGATGGTCCCATTGGGAGGGCTGTACTCTGTGTTGAGGCCAGTGACAAGAGGGCATTCAACAGGGTCCGTCCCAGGACCTGTTCTGTTTAACAGCTCTCTCAGTAATCTGGAGAAGGGGATGGAGGGTAAGCTTGCCAGGTTTGCAGATGACTCCGAACTGTGGTGACCACTCCTCCATCAAATTCTGTGTGCTTGCCTAGGATAGTTTTTGTAATTTTTGAAAGGCATATAAGTGAAGAATAGAAAATAACAATGTTTGTGAGCTCAAAATGCCGTAACATCTGTATGTTGGAATTTAGATGTCTTAACTGCTTATAATTCAGGAATATAGGTTAGAGTATTAAAAATGAAAATAAGCAAGTTGATTATTTAAAGCACATAATGTTTAGCTCAGTGTGTTTACCTTGGCTTCATCTATTCAGTTTGTGAACTAGCGAGCTACAGCCATCAATAAGTGAAAATTCAGACAAGCACGTTTTCTGTTGGTTTTGCCCTGATTAATTTTTATGTGGGTTTTTTCTTTCTTTTTTTTTGCTGTTGACTCCTTTTGCCAGACTAATGTAAAGCAGTGATGTGATTTTGCCAATGCTTCACATATTGATTAACTCCTTCTTTGGGAAGGTTTCTTGCCTGCCCCAGAGGAGTGTTTTCAGGAGAATTTAATATTCGTTAATATTAAGCATGCTAGGATTAAGCTGATTTTAAAATGACTGGCCTTATTTTTTCTGGTAATTTGAGAAATCTCATAAACTTGGGAAAATCTTGGAGTTTTCTTTCCGTGTTATAATGCTATTATTTACTGTTCTTGTTGAAGCTGGAATGAAAGAGCAAGAGGGGTTATCAGACCAGCTAGCAGCTATTATTGAGGAGAACAAAGACAGTGCAAAATGATAAAAACACTCTTTTTGGAGATGTGCGTTGGAACTCTAGGACACAGTGTTAAATATATTTCTATTTTTGCTTAAGAATGTTTTAGTAATAAACAGTCTCTTATGCTAATAACTTTCCAAGGAGACTTCCCTAACATTAATGTACCTTGTTTTAACAGACAGATGGCAGTTGGACAGGGTCCCGTTGTTAGGAACACCCCTAAATGAAATGCCCCTCATTACTCACGATCGAAGTGGTATGCATAAAAAGGCAAAGCAGCCAACTCTCAATCTGTGATCGCCTTTAATGGGGGCAAAGGGGGATACTCTGGAGCCATGAAAGATCAAAACAGACATAAACATAGAAACAGCATGGTCAGGGGCTGTTTTAATCACATAATGGGGGCATAATTATTTGATCCAGCTACATTCAACACTTAGGAAAAGTTGGGACTTCTGAAAAATGAGTGTGTTCCTAAGTGTAATAGTTTCAGGTTCAAATGAGTTGGATGGTTTTCAGCTGAATAATCAGATAACTTTCTCTCATTCTCGTGTACTTATTACTCAGATAAAAGAGTTGAAGAGCAAATTCTCACCGGCTGCTGTCTAACTATAGTACAATCTATGCTAATACGGAGTGCTGCAGAAGTTGGCACTACTGTATTTTGGGGATAGGACCTGCATCCTTCTGCACAGTGATAATTAGGCAGCATAGATTTAGCATTAGATCTTCCACAGTCTCGCAAAGAGAGGAGGAATAAATAGCCCTTGTCTGCTGCTTAACTACTGTTTTCAGAAAACAGAAACAAAATGTCTTCCAAAGTCTTGAAATCATTCTGCTCTTATTTTTGTGGTAACACTAGTGCAGCCATATCTTGAGGGAGACCTTTTAGAAATAATGTACTTTTTTAGCAGTGTCTTCTCTGGTGGTGAATGGCTCATAATTCTAATAGGAGATGATTACAAGTAAAATCGTTGTTCCTAATCAATGCTACCTGCTGTTAAAAGAATGAGTAACTTCCATACATTCCTTAGCTGTTATCAGAGATCCAGATACGAGTTTCTGATATAATCACCATCAGTTGTGAAATATTAGATTTATTGTGAATACAGGGATGTACCTATGCTGTCCTGTTACAGGTTCTATGCTCAGAGAAGAATGCCTATCCTATTTGTACTCTTCCTTAAATGACTGCTAGTCATCACTGTTTTAGATTACCTACTGGACTACATAAAGCTTTGGTCTGATGTAATATAATTGTTCTTATGTGTATACCACTGTAAAGGAGAACATTTCAGGTTTTATATGCTGCACTGTTGTAGCTTGAATTGCTTATCTTTGATTCATGTACTTTTAACTGACTTTAAGCTGAGAAGAGGTGGTTTGAGCAAAATACCATATTAACAGTGAGCCTAGTCCAGATGTCAGCAGAGTCTCCACTGGGAGGTGGTACAGTTTGCTCAGTAAGCTAAGCTTCTGACTGAGTACAAGCATAAAAGGTCAGGGTGAAATATGTAGTTTTACAGGCTCTGAAAATGTGACTTTAAATCTCAGTTCTATTTAGTTTGAAAATAATATTCAGAATATGAGCTGTGTTTAGGCAAGTCTGATTGCTTCTGCATGAAGCCTTAAAAAGCAGCATTAGGAACCTGGCAGCTATCTTAATTTTCTCAGAAGACTTACAAATTCTCTTCTACTAGGTACCATAATGTTTTGATTTGCCATATCATGTTGAGTTTCCTACATGATTGTTTTCAGCACAATAAACACCTAGAGTTTGAGTTGAGGGTTTTGAGTATTGAACTGAGATAGCGAAGAGACTGTCACCATACGTTAAAGTAACGTTAACCCTAGGTAGCATGTGAAGACAGTTTCCTGTAAAAGTAAAATTTCTTCTTGCGCTTGGCATTAAGTAGTATTTAAATCAACTGTTCTTCTCAAGTGGTGTTTTATCACTGTCATTCATAGTAACTGTAATTTTTAAAGATGAGGAATGCTTCATTTTGCACTGTTTTTGCTTTCTGGTTCATTTTCTGTGCACTAGAGACTCTCAGCCTTGACTCACGACATTTGCATGGATGTTTTGGTCTCCCTGCCCATCCTCATGGGAATTGCAAGACAAAGGCAGAGATGGCCCTAGTTTTACAAAAAATAAATAAATATGCATAGCTGTAGGAAATAAAGAATGATGATTTTGACAACAGGTTAATAAATGAATATAACATTTTGTTGTTTCTTAAGCCCATATACCTAATGTTTCTGTTTCTCATATGTTATGGAACCATCTATGTGCATTAATCACCAGACTTGGGGCTTCTTTAACATTTACCCAGCATGGTGCTGATTTTTACCGTAAAACAATGAAACTAGTAAAATTTATCTGTGGGAGAAGGAATTTGACAAAAAGTGGAGCACAGCCGCTTTGAAATGCTACCGTGATTGCTGAGTTGCTTGCACTGAAACTTTGAGCTAATATCACGTAATTTCAGCATACTGATGTTTTTCAACTCAATGCTCCAACCAGTACATTTGATCTACAAAATTCATTGGTATTATGACAACTAAATATTTTGTATGTTTCTTATAAGTGATTTTCCTGTAAAATCTGGGCCATTACCTCCTCTGTGGGATAATCTGAAGGTGCACTGGAGTATAAGCACATCCATGTAGCCAGTGGCAGATGTCCTGGTTACACAGCTGTCAGCTGATACTGCTTGAGCTCAGCTGAAGTTTTTGCTCAGCATTTCCCTTAGTTGGCCTGCAGTACATATAGCATTTTAAGCAAGTAAATAACATGCTGGTCTGACAAAACAACAGCAAGAAGTGGAATGAAGATTTGAATATATTTAAATCTTAAAAACCCTATTTTGACACACCATTGGTAGAATTATCCTGAAATACCAAGGAATACTCTAACCTTTAGGCAAATGGTGTCTATAGAAATTTTTGTCTTATTTGCACAGTTTCAATAACTATGTATTAAATCTTCATGAGTAGGTGTTGTGTTTGTAATTCATAAGCCTGGCTTGGGGTGGGGGAGAAGTGGAGTGGGGATGGGAAACCTGAGGCTAAAGGTCCTTAGTGCTTTATAAGTTTGTTATAGCTGTGTTTTGAAAAGATGTTGGGAGTTCCCGAATGAGAAGGTTGGTTTTTATTGTTCGCTAATACCTCTGTTGCCAGATAAGGGGGCAGGGCTGGTCTCCCAAACTGTCTGTCATCCTTGTAGAATGTGGGGAGTGGAGATTTGAGGAGCACAAAATGAAGTTTCATTGTGTAGCCAGGGACTCATTTTTAATACCATCAAGCATATGGCACAGCTGTGAATTTTTTGTGCCAGGCCTGGTGAACTAGTGGGAAAGCTCACAGAGCCAAGCAAGCCATTTGGACCGATGGTGGTGTTAGTAGAAAGAAGCAGATGATAAAACAATTTTATTTAAAAGCTTAAGAAAAATAGTCTTGTGATTTATTACCTAAGCCACCAGATGTACTGTACTATACTGTACTACATCATTCAGACAGTATTCTCTGATGTAATAAAGATATAAAATGTGTGTGGGTGTGTGGGGGAGAAAGGAGTAGTGAAGTTGAGGGCAAGTTGAATAAACTGTTGGAGATTTGTTGTTGGCTTTTTTTTCTTTCATTGCAGAGTATAAAATTCTAATATGCCCCATAACTAAAAGGGTCTTAAAAATAATGGTAGGCTCAGAGGGGCTGATTTTTGCCACAGATCAAATCCCTGGCAAGCCATTCCCTGTGTATGGAAAGATGGTTCAGATTTTGTCATTCTTTTTCAGAGTCGTTGTTGTCAGCGCTGGGAAGGTTAGTGACCTAGGGATTGGGTGTGGAGAGGGGAGAGGTTCGAGCTGCTTTGGCAGACTTCAGATTATTAACAGGAAGCAGTGAGGAGGCAACATGCTGATTCTGGAGCCCTGTTCAATGCTCCTAGAGCAAAGACAAATATGCAGGGCTTTTGGTAGCACAAATGGCTGTGCTGGACACAGGATTTGTGCTCTACTCAAAAAACAAAAGGTTTTTATGTTGCCTCCCAGCCACAGTCTGAGAAATCCTCTATAGGTGTATGTGAAAGGCATTGCCCACATGGTAAGGCTGGGAATATAGGTCAGCTGTAGAGAAAGCAGGATGGGAAAAGAGGTGGTCAGTACTGGTAGATACTCACCATGTCATAAATACATCTGAAACCTGCTAAATGCTAGTTGCGTACCTGTAGATGTCACCTGCTTTGCATCAGAACTGCACAAGGATCAAAAGCCCTGCAAGAACTATGATAAAAGCAATTTAGTTTGTAAAACTGAAAAGCTGTGTGAGATACCAGTTTTGAAAAAGAAATCAGAATACTTCAGTGCTCTGCTAAATGTGTTCTTTTCGTAGCAGAGATTCAAGCAGTACAGGTAACTGCAAACAGGAAGGGATGAGGGGAGAATCAATGTCTGTACAATTTCTGTGAACCTTCACCCAGACAAGCTTTTCTAGATCTAAATTTCTGGATATCATATGAGTCTTTTTATAACAGAGCTAGCAATATACAGCTGCACAGAATTATTTGTCTTCAAAGAAGGTAAACTGTGAGGTTTCAGGTAAGACTGTTTATTTATCAAAAAGGAAAGGGAAGAAGAAGAGGAAAAGAAAAAAGAATTGTATCAGTAGATTTTTTTGACTTTGTAGAACAAAATTTCTAATGATTTTTTTCTGTCTCTAAAACAGTGCAGTTCTACTGAACATGCTTTATGCAGAACCAGTAAAAAAGGTAAAGTTATAATTGAGTAGAAATTCAGTAAGGGAAGAAATGAAGCCATTTCCCTGCTCTCACCTCAGCTCAGAAACTAAGAAGTATAACAAATTGTAAGATATATCTGGGCAAATTTCTTGCAAAAATGTGGTTTTGACTGAAAATAAGCAAATTCTTGCACAGGGAAGGTGTTGATTCTGGTGGAATTTTTTTTTTTTAAACATAAATTCACTTTATAAAAATGTGTTACATTCAAATATTTAATTCTGAACACAGGAATTGTTTTATGACACAGAATTCACTGCTAAAAATATGTATTTGTTCCAGCACATTTGTTTTATGATTCGGGGCAAAAGCTTGTGAATGATAAGTGCAGACATGTCCATGAAGACAGATACTGATCTGTCTTAAGGAAGGGGTAATGAATCCTTTATCTGAGCAGCAAAGAGAAGGCAAGTATGAATGTGGGCATTTGAAACTGGAGTTTAAGTCTTATAATGTAGCAGAGGTAAAAATGCTAGCTTTTAGCCCTAAAGAGTTACACTGATCTATTGGATTCGTGTTGATAATTCAGGTTCTGACTTGTTCAATTATTATTACAATATATTGGTTTCAAGTCAATTTGACACTGCTCCTTTCTAAAATAACACAAGCTTTTGATGTATGATTTCTTCTGTAAGTTAGAATTCCTTGAGGGACCAAGTCTCAGTAAGTGTCTGAAGTCTGTGAGGCAATGTGAGACATGTAGTCTGACAGTGACTCAACTATTGTAGAAGAATGGAGGCTAGAGATTGTTTTAAGACATACAAATAATTTTTACATACCTAATTTCAATTATATTTGTAAATGTAAATGTCAAATTGTATCAGATTTTTTCTCTTTGTTTCACAGTACTTTGATTTTTTTTTTTACTGTGTTGTTCACATGAGACAAAAGGAAATGCTGAAATTCCAATTTGCCAGTCAGGCCTAACAATATTAAAAACCTTTATAAAACCTGTGGAAGAAATTACCATTGGCATTTCCTGCTATCCACAAATTTAAAATTCGTTTAAGTTTTATTTTCATTGTGTTAAATTTAAGCCATTATCACATGTGCAAGAACAAATACGTACCATGAAATGAAGATGGCTTATAGTAGTGACTGATGAAGTAATTATTTCATTCTATTTATATCACAAAAGACAATTTTAGAAAAAGGAGAAGTCTTACACAGTTTCCTCAAAAAAATATTTTCAGAAGTGGATTGTTTTATTTTCATCTGGTATACATACAAAATATCTGTTTGTATCCTGAAATATTTTTATCTTTTTAAAATTATAGAATATTCTCATAAATTACATTAAATTTGGCATGGCAAAATATGCTTTCTTTCTTACATTATTAATCTTAATTAAATGAAGTGAAATAATTTTCATCAAGTCAGGGAAATGGGACATCCTGTCCGTCAGTACATGATCTCTCTTTTGTGACAGCCTAAAGAGAAAACTGCATGATGTTGCTGTAGGTCTAACCTTTTAGCAAATTTCTTAGAACATTTTGGCAAAGGAATTGTTGTGCCATTCAGCTATAGTAATTATAGTTTTACTGTGAACCTTTCAATATTTTGGGAGCTGGCCTTTCTTTAAAATTCTTATGTATTTCTGATTTATGCACTTTTATGAAATGTTACCCTAAATCAAAATGAGTACTATCTCCCTACTCTTTTCATTAAAGACTCCTTTTTAGTAAAGGCATCCAGGAGTTGTGCATGGACTTCTTCATCTACTAATCTTTACCAAAGCAACCAAAGTCTGGCTCTGAATAAATATTACTGACTTTTCTATGGAAAGATCATTGTGTCAAAGGCCAAGAAAGAGATGGGAGACTGCCATGATTCCTGGAAAAGGACAATGTTATACACCCAAAATTTTCAGTCAGTGTGCTTTTTAGTCACCAAAGGGGTGCCATGACCTTTCACTATCCTGAGACTTTACACATTGTGCAGTAATGTTTACCGTGTTTCCCAGGAACCTGTGCTGAGGGTATTCCTGCATGTTGCAGCCTGCATTACAGGCTTTCAGGTGCTGAGGGGTGGGAGTTTTGCATTTTTTTTGCATGATATTTGTTAGGCCTCAAAAATCAGGAAAACTCCTAGAGAGCAGAAGACCCATTTGTTTCTACTGAGAAGAAAACATGAGGTGATATAAAACTATGGAAGAAGTGGGAGACAAAAAATGAGTAGAGCGTGAAGCAAGAGCATGAGCTGAAGTTGTTGCATATCTTTGTGTACATAAGGTGTCAAATCAGCAAAGAAGGGTTTTGTGTCTACATCGTCTCTTTTCCACAGAGCTGTTTAATATCCAGTGTTAGTGTACTGAGTATGAGGTTAAACAGAAGCTGAAATCAGTGCGAAGTATGCAGAAAGCTACAGTAAATTTTATTTTTAAGGTTTTAATGAAACTAAATTAAAATTTTTTAGCCAGCCCTAGGTTTTTGCTGTAGGATGCTTGCAGACTGGACTGAGAGAGAGCAGTTGCCCCAGAGCAAAAACATAAAAGTATCTGAGAAGGTAAATGAAAATAAATCTCACAGCTTTTTATAGCACTTCTGTAACTCATGATTTTTGAATCAGTCATCAGTATTTTGGGCCTGATCTAAAGATCCTGGGCTTTGAAGGTTTCTCAGGATAAGAAGTATCCAATTTAAATACCTCTTTTCTACTATATCGATGAAGCCTAGACTTCTCTACTAGCTGTTTTCTTTGGAGGGTCAGAAGTTCTCATAAATAGGATTCTAGGATTTTGTGGAATAGGATACCTGTACATAACTACCTATGGCAGATATATTTACAAGTTCTTACTTCATAATACTCATTGTGTGCTTTTGCTGATATGGTCAACACAACTAGTCTTGCTTAAAATTTATGTCAAAACTTTATTTGTTTTTCTAGGCTGAAATTCCCTATCTTTGAGCTTGATTTCAGTTTCATCCAGTAGCATTTCTCCTTTTTTTGCATCTCATAATCTTTATTATTTTTTTATTCGGGGTGATATCCAGTTTGGCTTTTAGTGAATGTTGTTTTATCCTAACTGTGCTAAATCCCAGCTTTCTTTGAAGTTCAGTCTCTTTTTGTTTTTCTTTCAATTTTTGCAGGCACACGTATTATTACTGATACCCCTTTATATACAAAGATTCATTACCTTAGTTCTGGATGCTTTTCTTGCTTGTTTGGGATTTGTGTTCCAAGTAGGGCTTTTATGTAGTTTTGACTAGGGGAAATTTAAACCTTTATACACTTTGAGAGTTTCAACTCTAGTTTGACTGAATTTGCTTACCAGAGGCCTCGATTCTTCACAGACTGACATTTATGTGGTAATAGCCTATTCTACCAAATTAGTTTGTATCCTTTCTTCTGTTTATTTAAATAAATATACATACTGCTACTTCATCCAAGTATATTTTTCATTACTTCATTCCTGCTTGCCAAAACTAGGTCTAAAGTAGTTTGTTGGGTTTTTTTCCTAGTCGATTGAATGTTTTTAATTCATTTTTCAAGGTTTTCTAGCTACTCCATCTAGAAATTACTAGGCCCGCCATTGTTAGTAGTCTTTTCAAAAGTATTGAGATACTAGACAAAGCTGAGATATTAGTTTTCCATAATGACACAGTTCTTGCCAGTGTTTTCCTCTCAAATAATAATGCTGAGATCTTTGCCTATATGCAAATCGGACTGTAGTTGTAATTGGCACACTTATTCTACAGCCCCATTAGACTTTTTTTAAAATTATTTCCCAAAATAATATTCTCCCAGATCATTTTTAAATAATGAATGCTTACCCAACAATTTCTACTATTCTTGAACAATTCTTTCCTCACTGTACCTGTATTCAGAAGTTTTTGGGTTTTATGTTGCACTTAGCTTTAGATCTTAGACATGTCACTCTAGTTTGTTCAGTGTGTTGACCATAATTCTACGAAAATCTTGCTTATTTTTCACTGACTTCATTAATTTTCCAAGCCGAGTTTGTCAGCTTTTTCACTATCTGTATTTCCTACTTTATTTTTGCTCTCCACCTGTTGATGTTTCCTGTTACTTTTGTGTTTTCTGTAACTTTTCCATGGACCTTTAAAGTCTGTTGTTGTATTGTGTTTTACCAGATTTTCTAAGTTCTGTGACGTAGAGTTATGGAAACAAGACTTCCATCTCTGTATGTTCAACTCTCTTCCACCTCCCCCTCACCCTGACCTGAGAAAGTTATTATTTTACATTTCTAGACTACATACATTCAGAGTCCTTTTTGCATATTTGCCTTCTGACAGCTAAAGGCAGTCTAGAGCACCACTTTTTGATTTTTGTCATTATGTAATTCAGATTTTTTGAATAAGCAAAATCTACTACAGGTCACCTGGATGCCTGTTTCTGTGAAACTTCTTCTCTAGCAAGACAGATAAATTTTGCCTGGAAACATCCTTTCTCAAGGATGGCTCAGGTTGATCAATGACAGTCTCCTACTGCCACTACTTTAGGATACTTTTCAGCATTTAGAGTGCACTGTGTAGCATTCTTTTGGCAGATAGATGGATATTCTGCCTTTGCTTTCTTTGGTGCCAAGCATGGACTCTCTTTGCAAAGGCCCTGAGTTTTGTGGTTATTTAGGCAGCTGGACTAGGTCAAGATTGTAGGTCCCTTCCAACTAAACTACTACTATTCTATTCTAATTCTAGTTCTATTCTATTCTATTCCAATTCTATTCTATTTTATGCATCCTTTTATTTGGTTACTGATTTGAAAGTCAGATCTTTCCCTGTCTTTTCCATATGAAATATATGTGTTCGTGAAATACGTTTCATTTGTTTCTGTTCTCCAGAAGCTTGCTGCTTGTATTGCCTCTGATTCCAGCTACATACTTCAATGGTCACTTTCTTTAGCTAGTGCCCTGCTATTGCACAGACGTCCATAGGCAGGCAGAAAGTTTGTTTAAAAATGCACCCCATTTTCTTAGGATCGTGGCATAGAATAGAGCTCTTATGAATTCTTTCAGATAGGATGAGTGGTTACTGTCCAAATAGTGATAGCAAGGGTCATTGCTGTCTTCAGCAGGATCAGGTGAAACTCTCCGAACCACTTTTTACACTCAGCTGGTCCTGCGTGACCACTCCAGAACATGCATTATCCTTCATTATTGGTTGGCTTGGATTACATTCAGAATTACATCTCCTAATCATATTAACCATATACAAAAGACTGTTGTATGTGACCATCTCTGCATCTGCAGGAAAAATTTCTTCTGACTGTTTGTAACTGTCATATTTCTGCATTCTTCATTCAGTTCTGCAGAGGAATCTCCTAGGGAGAGTCTGGAAGGAAGGGTGGCATTTTTCCACCCAGGATGTTAATCAGCATATTCAAACATACAAACGGGTCAGTGCACTTTGAACACCTTTATGGAGGCATCTTCAAGACCCAAAATTTCCACTCGGAGTGCTCCTGGACCAAGTAGTCAGACATTTTGTTCTGAAGTTGGCTAGATTTTCAGTAAATCTCCCTTGTTGTAGTCAACTCACTGTTTCAAATCAATCCATTTTCTCACCCGTGCAGATGGCTGCCTGGGGAGTTCCCGGATCGTGCAGGGAATTCATGACTGAAGTTCACTGGATGCACCCACATGCACATCCCTGATACTAGACTAGACCACATTTATAGCTGTAGGACAAACTTGAATTTCATTGTTGTATCTCAGCTATTAGCTAAGTTCTGTAGCTCTTCCTGCACTACCCTTGGGTTGTGAAGGTTTCTATGCAGCTTCCTCTAACCTGTCTTCAAATTAATCTGGATTCCTACTGTATTTCTTGTCAGCTGTCATTTTTTCCATGAGTTCATTTTGGAAAGAATTCAGACATAATTAACTTCTAGCAGATAACCATTCAAAGAAGAAAGAGCTTTCTTCTGATAAGGAAATTTTGCTGCATGCTGTAGTTTACAACTGGGCAAGAATTTGTTGAAGCCATATTAGTATTACATCATTGAAGAAGAAGAAAAAATATCAGTTGCCAACTTTTGCAAGGTCTTTAGCAGTCCTGGGTTTCCGAATGTCTTGCCTTTTCATTTCTACATGAACTGAAAGGACACAGAGAACATTAGAATAGAATATATGAATCTGCATTGATGAGAATCATAGAAACAAGAGGCACAGGTGGTTTTATTGCATAGAGTCATCCCTCTGTTAACCCGCAGAGTGGGCATACAAAGGTATATGAGAAGTACAGTCTTAAAGAAGTGATTAGGCGTAGGGTGAAAGAAAGCACTAGTTTGTGTTTTACTTTAAAATTTAACTGAGTTTTCCTTAGTTTATTTTTGTTCTTGAAAAAATCCTTGGTTTGATCTTCACTAGAATGTCCCTCAGGAGAAGGAGAGACAAAGGGCACACATCAAAATGAGAAATCCACTAGCTTTCCTATGAAATGAGGGGAACTAACCAGCAATTTCCTAACATTATTTTCCCAGCAACTTTTCCCTTTATGTGTGATATCTTGTTTTTCTGAATTGCTAGTCCTTACTTTTGAAGGACTAACATTACCCCTTTTTGCAGAGTTGACACATGATTTTACAGTGTAATCTGTTTCTATCACTGCTCAGAAAATGGATTGGTAGCTGGAGGCTGGAGACTTTGAACAGCATTTTCAAATATTTTGCTTGTTTTAGCAGTTATATTCCTGAAGTTTTCACCCGCATGTCTTAATACTTTGGGATTACTTTGTTTAACGACCCTTGTCTCATTGAGGCTGGATGTCAGCCACACCAGTGACCCATTGCAGTTCTCTGTAATCTTCTTTCCTGTGTCTTTCTTTGGGGAAGACAGAAGTAACAGCTACAGGATGCTTTCATGCATGTGGCCAATCTTCTCCTGAGAAAAGGCTGCACGTTGCACAGCTGCGATTCCTTAGTGGCAGCAGATGAACCGTGACCTACTGCCGACGGCCACTTTGGGTTACATCATCCCACTAGTCACCACCCACTGCTGCAGACAGCCAGCCAGAGGGACGCGGTGAACAGGCGGCCTTTCATTGACACTTCATGAATTAACGGCTAGGGGCTGCTCAAGAGGAGCACAGTTGGCATCTCTTCCTCCTCGGAGACCCAGTGTTTGAGATCCCTACGGCAGAAATTCAGGGAAAAAAGGATGGATTACGGCAAGAGTCTCCTTGCTGTTTTGGAATGTGTTGTCTTTTTGGCAACAGTGCTTTTTTTGTTTTGGGTTTTTTCTTCTGTGCTACTAGTTTAGTATATTAGCTAAAAAGATAACCCTCTTCTTTCAGAATGCTTGAGGGAAAGTGCTGAAGATGAATTCCCATTCTTCTTGCATGACATCCTTTTGGTTCTTATTAAAAGATGACTGCATGTGTCTGTTTCTTATCATCTGTGTTTTATACTTTAGCTCTCAAAAGACGTGATGCACTGTAGTAAGCAAATGCTTCCTCTGTCTGTCTTGCTGATTTGAGATCTGCTCCTATGATGTGGTCTGTCAGGCTGCCCTCAGTTAGAATGTGGTTTTACTTTTGGGTTAGATATAGAATGATGGATCAAACAAGCTGGATGTCAGACCAGCAAAAGCTACTTGTTAATTTCCTGCAAAAAAAGTAGTATTCACTGTAGTGAGACCAAAGCTGTTGAAAAGTCACGCCACTTCTGAGTGGCATTTATCCTCAATCACAGCTAATCTGATGTAATGACCGCTTAATACAGAAGCAAAGAAATTCTCCAGGGCAAAAGATTTTTTAACATGAAGCAAGGTCTCTCAAAACTTTTCCACATCAATGCACTACCTAGAATGAAGAGTAAAGAATAGGTGTTAGGCAGGCAGGTTAATTACATATATGTTAGCCTGATCCTAGTTACTAGTATATAGTTTTTCATAATTATTTTGTATAGATCATTTTTCGTGCTAGTAAATCTGCATTTAATATTTGAATCCAAGTCTGTGATTTTCTATTCCACAGAGATATTTATGACTGTGAAAAGAAAGAAGAGGCTTTGAAAATTCAAAATGTTCTGAAAGGCATCAAATCTGACATGTTCTTACTTGAAACATAACTAATAGCAGCTGCATCTATGCCAAGTCTTAAAAAAGTGATGCAAGTACTTAATAACCTATGCTCGTTTGTTTTGGAGTATAGTAAATGAAGATCTATCCACCTATTTTACTTTTGAAAATGGCTACCAAATTGGAGATTTACAGATATTTATCCGGTAGTAACTACTTCTATGACTTCATTTCCATATTTATTTTGATAGAATTATATTTGCAAAGTAAGTAGAGAAAGGAAATCCAAGGATCAGTAGAATTTTTTCAAAATTCAAACGTACTTCAAGTGAAGTAAAATGTGAAAAGTGATACTTCAAGTAATACGTGATAGGTGAATTAAAATAAGTGGTTTTAGTTTCTATAGGCTTCAGTTTGTTTTTGTTCAGCCACATTCATAGCAGTTTTCAGTATGATATTAGGCAGTCTTAAACAGGAGTTAGTTAAATAAGCCTATTTCTAAAAGAAAATTAAAATAGTATTGTAGATAAAATTAATGTAGCCTCTGTCTGTATTTTATGAAGGAAGTTTATTCTACAAAGAGCTACATGCTTCTCATTCACTGAGCCCTGGCTGGGTGTGTTTATATGGGTAAAGAGAAAATCTTGGAAGATACAGATTCTAGATTTAGTTCACCTAAATCCCTTAAAGATTTCTAACATTTATCTCAAATTTTGTCTGAGCCACCAGAATCTGCAAAATGTAGCCAGGAATATCTTGAGAATTTACAGTAAGACTGCTAGTATTTCATGCCTTGATCTGGGATGGCTGTAAGAGTAGCTGTTCTGTCTTACTAGAGTTTTAGCACTTTTCTCTACTGGGAGAAAGGAAACTGATGGGAAAAGCAGGAAACCAAATATCTGAGCAACTTCAAAACCATTTGTGGTTTTGGTTTTAGAAATATGAAGCTTTTTGTAGGTGGAGGCACACATTGATTTTTCTGAAGCAATTTACAAGCCCATAAAATGTTCATCAAACCCATTACCATTACTTGTTCCGTTCTTATCCACATATTGTGATGTTTGGATTATATAAGAGCTACAGTAATATAGAGAAAAATGAGTTGAATAAAACTGAAGTGATCAATTTTCTTGAGAACTAAACATTCGGCAAACAGTTGAAAAATCTTTAAAACTTTTCCTGCTGTCACATGAATAAATAGAGCAGCTCTGGAACTGGTTCACCATCAGTCAAGAGAGAAGTAGGGAAATCCGTTTAATGGAACAGTGCATCTGGGACCTGAGTTCTTATTGGAAAACACCTGTTTCTTCCATTATTTCAATCATCTGAATATACTCTAATGATCACATTTCCTATTTTGTAAATTTGAAGTTATAGGAAGAGAGCCCTCTTTAGTTCTGCTAAATCCTGGAATGGTGTTCACAGGTGGGTGAGAGTGTGTAATAGCTGAGAAAATACATATTGCAGAGAGGACTTCTGATTATCTGAGACTAGTCAAGTGGTGATTTTCCTGGTTTATGATACTCTGTAAATTCCTGCTATTGTTTAGATAAAAATACTTCATAGAAACATATTTTAGAGTTTATAAAGAGGTACCATTAGTATTCAAGTGCTAGATAAGATACCTGAAACATGCCAAGATTTTTTTTTCATCATCCTTAAATAATTCTTTTCAAAAGTTTGCCAAAATGTTTTCTGAGTTTAGTCCTGTTCTTTAAAATGAAAAACAAAGGAAAGTAATGTATAATAAACTGTACATTTGAAATTACTTCTGCTTGTGTCCGTTAAAACTTTTACCTGAAGAAGTATGTCTGAACCAAGGCAATTTCAAGGCCTTATGAAAAAGACAAAATGTTTTGCCCTTTTTTCCTCAAATAAATGTGGTTTGTATGCTGAGGTACATTTATCAGAAGAAGGAAGTGCCCTAGAATAGGTGCTGAAAACTATTTTTGTTTTCTGTTCTGTGCATTAATTTTCTTACACATGGAAATAGAACTAGGAGGAGTTTCTAGGACCACTTAGTCCCATCACCAACATTGTACACACCCTCATTTTTTTAAAGTTGACTTTTATGTTCCATTTTTTAGATTTGGTTGCTTTTTTCTTTTTCTTTTTTTCTGCCAAGTATACTCACATAAAGAATCTGTTTCACAATAATCCTCATCTGATACTAAAATAGGAGTATGAAACATAACTTTATGTGTCAAGACAAGAACTGTTTTTTAATTCCTTGATTTCCTACTTGAATTATGTTAGTTTCTGTCTTTACCACAGCATACTCTGGATTGAGACAGAAGCAAATGTTGATAGGTTATTCATTGTGTTGCACAAAGTGTGAACAACTATGAGAAGTAAGAAAGATCCTAGTACCTAATATGTGTAATGGAAGGTAATAATGCACAGGAATAGAAGTAGGCAGTTGAAATCTAGAGTACATATGAATTTCCATATCATGTCTGAATTTTCTGTTTGGGCGGATGTATTTATGTACCAAATAGACAGCTTTAAATGACTTACCATGACCACTTTTCTACTTCAGCTTATGTTAGTGAAGTTTCAGTTTGAAACCCATACTCCTCATAATTTGCAATTCTAAGCATAAGAGCAAAGGTGGTGTTGTTTTATAATAGTTAAAAATGCAAAACCTATTATTTTATAGTAGCTAATGATGTCTAATACTACTATATTCATTCAAACATTTCCTTTGTCTTGGATTCAGAGAAGTGTCTAAACAAACAGGCAGTGTGATGAGGTGCTGCTCTCACTCTAGTGCCACTTAGACTTAGTCTTACTCACCAGTGAACCAAATATGAAGGTAATTATTATGATCAGTACCCCTATTTTGTAGAAACTGCAGTGAGATAATGGCTTTATTTTACATAAGCTGCTTAACTGTGTTTTAGAAACTGTCATTGCAGTGCAAGATTTTGTGCAGTAAAATATTCATTAAATCTGTTTAGCTGTCTGTTTGCAGGTTGTCCATAAACAGATCTATTCACAGAACATCATCCATCTTTTTTGTTGTTCTCTGTGTCACCACAGTCTCATGCTCGGTGTTTTTTTCCTTGATTTACTGATCTATAAAGTAGTGAGGAACAAGACTGAATTCAAAGTTTGACGAATCTGTATTTAGAGATTGTTAGAGTTTGTTAAAGATTATTAACAGATTGTTAAAACTAAAAGTTGAATTTACTTAGAAAAAGAAAGCAAAGACACATGCACAACCACTGGAAGTTTATAGAAAGCCTTGTCTTAATTAACTTTCAAAAACAGTAAAGCACCGCTATGAACCCTAGTAGAGTTAGAATAAACAGGTTTGTGAGGGTATAAAGTCAAACTCTCAGAATTTATTTTAGGGAATATATTTTAAGCATTTGCTCAACTCTTGTAACTACTAGTCAACTGCATTTCAACAGGCAATGTAAAAAAAGAGTTTTTTGTCAACCCTTTAAGCCTGTCAGTAACTTTCATATAAATGAAGTTTTGTGCTGGGTTTCATTAAGGGGGAAAAAATGGTTCTTCTATTAAATGAGCAGATGAGTAAAAACTGGGAGCAATTTTGAACTTAAGAAGTGATCTCTTGTAAATTCTCTGCCTATTCTGTGCTTTATCTAAAGCTTTTATGATAAGCACTTGTGCAGAATATTAATTAAAGATATTTTTAGCATAGCTGCAGTTTGGGTGGGAGGCAGCTCTGTGTACCTCGTGGCAGATGGCTTGGTTTCTTTCAAGTTTACTAACAAAGAAGAAGCCATAAGTTTGTGAAAAAGTAAGAAGATTTCAAACTGAGAAATCAGCGACAGAGCATAGATACATTTTTAAACAAATAGTATTTTGTGTAACATTCAGGCCAAATAGGATGAACAGTGTGGTGTATTAGACTTTTAAAGCACCTTTTTTTTTGTATCACCAAGACAGTGTATTGAAATTTTTGATTAGCACTGCCTGTTATTCATTTTCTACCACTGAAACACACTGCTATGTTTCATTCAGTGTGATGCATGTTGTATTCTTCTTTTCCAAATCTATTGACTGTAAGAGTGTCATCTAATAATACTATGTGTACTTCCTCTTACTGCTTTCCTTTCCCTCTTTTTCTTCATTCTCTCAATATATGGCACCAATGTCATAAAGCAAATACTTTTTTTTCTGAGTACTTACGTTCTATTCATATTTCTGTCAATAGAATTGTAAAACTGTACTTGTCATTTCTTAGATACTTGCAGCAACTTCATTTGAATTTGTTGTATCTTCTGACTTCTGATTGGTTTCAAAAGTTCTAGATTCTGAGACGAAAAGAAGAGTAAGCTTCTCAGCCCCTGTAGGAATTGTTTATGCATGTGTTCTCATCCACCATTTCCACTACTATTGTGTGAGAGTTCATTTTTCCTGCTTTCCTTGCTGCTGTGTGTTGCCAGAGTGCCAAGTGGAAGGATGATAGTGGCATCAGATTAAGGAAGTAGTGAGAGCTCTTTGGCGACTATTATGCATAATGTCTCAATTTGCTGCTCTAAGATTTTGAGTATACTAGCACTTATATAATTTCTCATTGCCATTCATAACATCAGCTCCCTTTTTCTGGAGTGTAAACATAGTAGCACAAAACTTCTTTATCCAAAAAATTATTCACATAGAGTTTAAAATCTTTCATCAAGATGTGCCTGTGAATGAAATCACTGTAGGAGATACTCCTAAGCTTCTCTGAGAAGCATTTAAGTTTTCTGTGGGCTCTAGACATTCAAGATGTCCATAATAGTTTTCTCCCTAGACTTGGAGACTATAAGAGTGGTGTAAGAAACTGTCTTGTGGGAGCCAGAAAATATGGTCCTGTTTCCATTCTTGAGATGTGAGAAGAATTGCAGGCTGTGTAGAAAAAAGTAAGTTCAGCTCAGAGGGTTTGCTTTGCTGCTAAAGGTATCAGGGCAGGTGATAAATCATATTTCAGCCTGTCAACAGACTCTAAAGTTAGTTTTAGGTAATCTTACTTTTTGCTAACAGAAAATAGATTCCTACATCTTTTCTTGGAACCATAGCTTGATGATGCCTGCCAGGATCTTGATGGCTTGGCATGATTAAATCCAGTGATGTAAAGCATGTGACATATACAGACATTTTTGTTCTTTTTATCATGGTGACTGTTTCACATCTGTTGAAACAGCACCTCATTTTTCTTTCCAACCTTTCTTTGAATATACTGTGTCTCAATGCCTCTGTTTTGGATTTGAGGGAGACAGTCTTTCCTTCACCCATTATAATGGCGTGGATCTGGGCTCCTGGACAGGAGGCAATGTCATGTTTTGTATACTTTAATTTGTGCCAGATATTCTACTACAAATTGGCACTGAATGTTGATATGCACCTACAGCATTTAACTTCTTTGATAGCTATCTTCAGGAGGTCTACAGCTCAGTGTGAATAAACAAACATGGAAAAGAATGTATTCCACCTGTTAACAGGTGACATTCTTCCTGTTTAAGACTGAAATTTGAAAGTCCAGGAGCTTTTAACTTCATGGCTTTATCCACTTCTGTTTAGTGATTGAGTCTGCCAGACCTTCATGATGAAGATCATGAATGTATGACTTTGTTGCATTCTTAAAGGAAGATATTTTATATAAAAACTCATTTCTGAATAAAGTCAGTCTAGTTTCTGTTTCCTTGTTTTGCTAGTATAACCGTCACTCTTATGGATTAAAACCCCAAAAATTCTTGTTGATGTACCAGATGGTTGTGGATAGAGAAAGCAGTTTCTTTTTAGGAAATACCTCACTTTTCTGTGAAACAATGTCCAGTCACTAGACTAAATTGAAACATAAAGTTCTAATTTAGAAAAGTATACAATAAATTCTCCAGAATGTATTGCAACAGGAATATCAGATATCATCAAAAGCTTATTTTCTAAACTACTAGCACTGACATGCAGAATCAGAATGGTGTTTGTCTGGTGCTGTGGTACATATCCAGCTTGAGAAATTAGTGACATCAGTCAAAAGTACAGATACAGTGAGCAGACATAGTATAATCTGCCTTTTTCAAATGGAACATATAGATGTCTCTGATTTTCTTGTTCCCTGAACCCTGACAGGTACTACACGTTCCAGTGTATGTTATCATTCTCTGTGGTAGCCCTGCATACTCTTCATATTAACTTGCATGTCTGGTTCTGTTCTAATCTATTTCATTTTCAGTCCTACCATATTCAGTTCATCATTTGCTAATGTTTCACAACTCAGTTATTCTCAGTGAGTGTGATCATAACACCACCCTGTTTTAGCTTCTGGGCAGCTTGAAAGATGATTAGACAGTGACATCTGAATTCTGAGTTGACAGACTCACAGTATTGATGAAATGAGACACTACATTAGGCAGGATGCTCAGTTACTTGTATACTGGTGGCATGTTCCCTTAAACTAGTAAAAAATACAGGATTAGCATATTAAGAATGTAGTTCGTCTAAGAAGTGCAGCAGTAAGGACTGCTAGTGAAAGCTGCTAAGATGTTTAGATCAGCTGGGGGATTCTTTCCATGTGGATTCTTGAAGCGTTGTGCGCTTTTTATCTGGAAACTCGTGTGCATCTTTTGTTTCATTTAGTATTAATCCTTGCAAGGAGTGCTGCATTTTACTGTGGGTTTTGAAAAACAGGAAAGAGTTGAAAGTAAAAATTATCTTTCAGAGTCCTAGATCAAGGTATTTTGCTCTGGAGTGCAAACCAAGACCTGAACAGGCAGGATAAATTTTCCTGTTTTACATGGATGCCATACCAATGTCAGTAGCTTCAAGGTGGGAAGAAGTGAATTTCAAATTCTTTGAAGCCAAGCAGGCTCTCAGAACAGCCTCATGGCAGGCATTTGGGAGCTTACGGAGAGGCTATTTGCTCTGGTCTGTTTGCATCTGTGCAGACTCCCTTGGCTGCTGGATTCTGCCTCTGTCTATGCCTCAACTTTAAATACATGCAGCAATCTTCTAGCAGCTCTAAGTAGCTGCTGGATGTTATACTTTCTACAGTTGATATTTCTTTCCCTCACATATACCACAATTGTCTTTTAGTTCAGCTGTATCATGTTTTAAACAGAAAGATATGACAAACTGCACTGAAATATATTTTAGGAGGGAAGTCAGGTGTAATGACTCTCTTGTACAATGTACTTACCCTAGTACAGGATGTTATTTCATGCTCACTTATCATCAAGTGATGAGATGCGTTTGGAGACTGGATGCTTCTTCTAAAAGATGTATTTTCCGTCATCCAAAAGTTATTGACGACTAATGCAGAGTAAACTGAAGGCTTAATTATATGAGGAATTATATGTCCGAAACTGTATAGCCTGATAGTGGATGTGGCCTCTGGACTTCTATACTATGAAACTCCGAAAATGTTGTGAAACACCATCTGGTGAGACTAAGAGGTGTATCTAACACAAAACAAGCTTCAGTTAACTCTGCCACAGAAGGTGCAAGACTCCCATTCTAGGAAATTCTCTTGTTGTAGACTGTAGGAACACAACACAGAGCAAAATGGGTACTCGTTGCATGTGCAGGTAGGAAGACATGCTGTAATACAGGTGGTGAAGGGGACTTTGGTTGTGCTTGGGAGAAGCAGTGGGATTTATCAAGAGCTGAAAAGGGTGGGGCGAGGCTGTTCTCTGGCTGGATGCACCAGCTCATATTGTTGGTCAGCTGCTGTGTCACAGCCCACTGCACTTCGACAACAGAGACTCAAATATCCTGAAAAGTGAATTAGAGACATAATATGCTAAACAGTACAGCCAGAAAGATGTACAGAAAGATGAGTAAATAATTAGCAAGTCCTGCTGTGATTTAAAAAAAAAAAAAGTATTTTTATTAAAGCAGGTATTATTCTTCAGCTGGCATAAATCAATAGCTTGAATGAAGCTGTGCTAATTTACTCCAGCTGGATATCTGGTCTGTTGCTTGCTAGTTTGTGTCAAATACCCAGCCCTGCTATCATCATCTCCAGAAGCCATTCAGCTCCTTATTTAGAGCATAAAGGTCTGAGATAAGTTAGAAATTCTGACTGCAAGAATCTGACCCAACCGATTTCATTAATAACACATGTGACAGAGGTTTGGTATACTAAATATGGAGAGATAAAAAAGGAAACCTCCAACCCTATAAAGACAAACTTTTTTTTTTTTTTGTTCCAAGGGAAAAAAAAAGCCCAATTCCTATATCCACATACTGTTCAGAATTAAAAGGACTTTACAGTTATTAAAACCAGTCTTGTGCAGAAAGCATTACAAATCTCATCAAATGTATTTTTAAACTAAAATACAGGACGTAAAATGCAATGTGAAGAAAAAGATTCCTCAGAGTTTATGAACCAAGCCTGCTAATACAAGGACAATCATGGCTGAAAGATTTACACAAGATCTCGTACTATGAAGCTACTCATTCTGATACTTTTCTTACCAGAAGTCTTAATATCAAACAAGCATGAGAAAATCCTGACTTCTATTTCAGCATTGTGCAAGTTGTCACAAGAGCTTATGAATCTGGTCACAAAATGCAAACAAAGTCAATCTTTATATTGAGGAAAACAAGGGTAGTTTAGGTATCCAGCCATGAAAAAGCATACTAACCTGGACTGAACAGAATTTGCAGTGCTTTATTATAAAGAAATGAGGTAACTGAAGCCTATCTGAGTGAATTGCAGGTCATAAAGATACTGTTACTATTGTTTTCTAATGTCTGTGTTGGCTATTTGAAGTATCTACCTTGCTGTGAATACTGGATGATTTGATTAGCAGAAATCAGTATAAATGTAATAAATACCCATCAGCAGTCTGACAGGACTTTCCTGAAGTTCTAGTCCCTAATAAAGCAGAGAGGTGGTTGGAGGCCCAACGATATGACAAGACTGTAATGAATAAATTCTGATTTGCATAAAGAACTCCACTTTGCAAAGAATTATGTTGTGATAATTGTCTTATTTTGCATTAATATGCTAGACATACAATAAAATAAACAGGACTTTCAACCACCAGTACCTGAACTCTGTGTAACTAGGGTTTGAGCCAAAGTCCATAATGTCAGCTCAATGAATTTTCTACAGAGTTCATTATTCTATAACATAATAAAGTTTAACAGTAATAAAGAACCAGAATGAGTAGTTCGATTCCTTTGCTTGGAAGTTCCTTGGTGTTTCTTGGTCCTGGGTCACAAAAGCCCGAGATTCAAGTACTGAAGCAAATGTGAAGATTATCATTGTGAAATTTTATTTTCATGAGGAAAATATTGTGCTGAGAGTGCCCAGGAAGATTGATGAGGCAATTCTGCAGAACTTGCCAGTTTCCTCTTCCAAAACTCAGTCAAAACTGAAGAAGGAAGCCTAGATGATTCTGTAGTTCAACTGAAATAAAAAAAAACCTCTGAGCAATGGGATTTAATGAAGAAGATCAGCAATGAATTCTTTAAATTATTTGATCTTTAGATTAAATTAGATTATTTAATTTAGTTATTGTCCTGGAGACACATTTGTCATTTGTTATTTCATTATACAGGAAAGTGTATTAGTAGCATTTTCTGTAACACGCACAAAAATACCAAGTGGTATATGTTGCAAAACAATGGTGACTCTTGTTTTCTACTTTCTTTCATGCTAATAATAATTTGAAATCGAGTACTTCAGATTAGATAACGTTTGGAAATGACTGATTTTGCTACTCCCAGATGATTATTTGCTCATGCAATTTGGCATAGTTTGTTGTCTGTTCTGGCCTTTGGGAGGACATTGCAGGTCAGCAACAAGGTACATTGATAGACAAACATACTGAAGCTTGCAGAGTGATTTCTGAAGTTATTTGCACCACTTTCTCACACAGCATATACTGATTCTGACCATTTAAAAATTATTCTTCTTTTGAAGAATGACAATGGAGTTGACCGTTTCTTACCTGTTGATGGTCAACCAAGTGAGGCAATGAAACAAGTGGTAGAAAAGGAGTTCTCCAGACTGTATGTCTTGGCTTCATTTAATTGTGTGTCGCATAGCAATTCATGTGTCTGCTTTCAAGTATTTTGAACAACAGTATTTGTTTGACATGTTCTGGAAAGCAAATCTGGCTTGAATTCAGGCACAATCTTGCTCAAACCACAGTAGATTTTTTTTTTAAATAACTTGCTTGAGGAACACGAGTCATACCCATCTAAATATCTCTTGTGTATCCAGTAAATGAGAAACCTAATAATGTTCTCAAATACAATTCCAGCTCTTGTTCATGAAGCTTTATAACCCATGTGCACTTTGTGTTAACTACAGCCAGAAGGAAGGTTCTAATCAGCAGGATTTAACAGGACTAGTATAACTTTGATGTGTTTGCTTCTATGTGACTTCACCTTTTCCCCCCACAGTCTTTTTTTTTTTTTTTCCGTTTTTTTACCCATTCTTTCTCCACTTCCCCCTCCTGCCTTCTTTTTTGGCTAAGGTTGCTTGGCAGCAGAAGAATTGCTGTGGTTTTGTGCATTCTTCATTTTTGCCACTCCATTTAATGGGGCCATGTTGGCTTTCCCCCTAGTTGGTACACTGTGGGTCAAGTGTAGGCGTGTGCATGCTTTACAAATTTGTCCCAATCATTGCTAATGTCTGTCCAAGATGTTAGTAGCTGGTGGTTTTGTTTGAGGGACACTTCATGCTGTAATTCTTGAGTGCAAATCACTTTTTGTTTCTTTTGTTCATTTATAATAAGAGACTGAAATGGAGCTTAAATAATTCCTTCAATGAATACATTAACCAGACTCTTCTATTATGGCTGTTTAAGAACTGAAAATAATTAGCACAAAGCCACATTTCCTTCACAGAGCTTTAGAAGAAGTCAGGGCATTACCATTAAGATAATAATGAATTCAGTCTCTGTGGAAAGGCAGAGAGGAGAGAAAAAAAGATTAAATATATTTCAAGACAAGCAAAAAGATTTCTGGTGGGAGCATTTCACCATTGAATAAAACATTCTCTTGGGAAATAAATTGCTATTTGGGTTTGTATTTTGAGGCGCTTTGTGAGTACCTTCAGAGAAGCCAAACAAGAACCTCCTTCTCCTTTAAAAATTCAAAACCTCTACAAACACTAGGCAGTTTCCTAAGAGACAGGCTGTTAATTCAGAAACAATAATATCATCACTGTTTGGAAAGACTGGAATCACAAAACACTATTGTTGATATTCAGGTCTCAGGAAAAATTTGTTTTCCCCAGGAGTAAAGATTTTTTGGTTTGTTTGTTTGTTTCTGTCATAGAACTTACCCTTCTCAGGATATGAAATCCTATTTTGAGATATCAGAAGAAGATTTTGCAGCAGTGAAAAATGCTAGCTTAGAATTGATTTAATTTATAAATCTAACAACCCTTTCTTCCATTTAAAAGAAAGCTAGCAAACTGAGAATGAAAGCCATAAAATGTAAGAGTTGTAAGGCAAGAAATAGCTACTAACTATCCATGCCAAGGAAAGCTGGAAATCTAATATCTAAAGGTTACCTTCAAAAAAAATTCTGCATGAACAAAGAAAACACCCCTTCAGACCACACTAACAGGAAAGATAGGAAGAAATCCTACTGACACCACTTAGCCTAGTCCTGGAGCAGTCTCTTCCACCTTCAGTAGAGATCATGAACTTCTTCCAAGGGTAATAAAGAATTGGAGGTGAGAAGAAAACACAGAGACCATTCTGAGAATTTGGCTGCTTCCTTATAAGCTTTCTACTTGCTGTGAATGCATGAGAGTTGTGTGTACAGTCACATGAGTTTTCTCCTGCCTTTTCACATGGTGCTAAATATTTTCTGTATAGCGATACCACTTCAGCAGGTGACTGTCCGGCATGCCAGTAATGGAGATGCTCATGTGAATGCTATGCACACCTATATGAGTACATTTGTCGTTGGACTGTAGGGTCATTTGGAACTTAACCTCTTCACCTGTGGCATTACAGTAGTCCAAAGTTTCCTCTGATTTTGCTAAAGTGGCATAGATATGAAATAAATCATCTTGTTTGATCTCACAAAAATGAAAAAAAAAGCTTTTTAGTTTTGTTCTTTGTGTTGTTTTGGTCAGTACACCATTTCCTTGGACTGAATGCAAACAGAATTAAGTATTTGAGAAGGGAAGTGAATTTTCATGGGGAGAACAGTCATCTTCACAGCCCTAGTTCAATCTGTGAGTATGCAATGGTAAAACAGAAAGAAAAGTCTAAGATGGAGGTATTACTATCTCTGCCTGAAAATCAGATTTTTTGTTTTGGAGTCTACCTTATCTCTCAATTCACGTTAGGTGTGGATTCTTCTAGGCTTTGGTTTAAAGCAAGAGCTGACTTCATGACAGTAAAAACTTCAGATTATCAACCTTATTACAAATGCATTGACACAGCCTCTCTGATTACCTGGTCCTGCATATTTCCCTACAGGGACCTAAAGAATGTGTTCGGAAAATTCTGAAAATTTAGAATCATAGGATCGTAGAGTGGTTTCGGTTGGTAGGAGCCTAGTTCCAAACCTCTACCATGGGCAGGGACACCTTCCACTAGGCCAGGTTGCTAGAAGCCCCATCAACCTGGCATTGACCATTTCCAGGGAGGGGGCATGCACAGCTTCGCTAGCTGACCTGCTCCAGTGCCTCACCACCCTCACAGTAAAAAATTTCTTTCTTACAGCTAATCTAAATCTCATTCAGTTTAAAGCTATTACCCCTTGTCCTATCACTACATGCCCATCTAAATTCTTGTAGACCCCTTTCAGGTACTGAAAGGCTGCTATAAGGTGTCCCTGGAGCATTCTCTGCTCCAGGATGAACAACACAACTCTCTCAGCCTTTCCTCCTAGGAGAGGTCTTCCAGCCCTCTAATCATTTTTGTGGCCCTCCTCTGGCCCCGCTCCAACAGGTCCATGTCTTTCCTGTGCTGAGGGCTCCAGAGCTGGACACAATACTCCAGGTGGGGTCTCATGAGAGTGGAGTAAAGGGCAGAATCACCTCCCTTGACCTGCTGGCCACGCTGCTTTTGATGGAGCCCAGGATATGGTTGGCCTTCTGGGCTGTGAGTGCACACTGCCGGGTCATGCTGAGCTTATTCTCAACCAACACCCCAAAGTCCCTCTCCTCAGGGCTGCTTTCAACCCACTCATTGCCCAGTCTGTGCAGGACCTTGCACTTGGCCTTGTTGAACTTTCTGAGGTTTGCACAGGTGCACCTTTGAAGCCTGCCAAGGAAGGACATTTCTGAAGGACCAGTGTATTAATGTGTAATACAGAAACACAGCATTTGGAGAGTGATGTTGTTAATTAAATAGGGTACTATCTGTTTGCACATATATTCCTTTGAAAATCATGGTGTGCTCACACCCAAAAAATTCCCTGAACCAAACGTTCAGAATAAATTTTATATTGTGCATAGTTTTCTGGCTCTCCATGGAGGGATGAAGAGTGTTCAGAAAGATTAACAGGCTGTAAAATCTCTGCATGTTTTCAGCTTTTACATGGACTTTGGTAAAGATAAACAGCTTTCAGAATTCAGATTTGGAGCCAGACTGTAATTGCTTCTCAATTTGGGAGCTGGTGTGTGACTTGTACTCCTCTCTACCCATCTTTATCTCGTTTTGGAGAATAAAGAAAAAGAAAATGTGGGTCAAAACTGCAGCACAAAACCATGGAATATTAAAGGCGATGATAATAATTTTCTTATTTCAGAACTCCCTATGAGATTTTGTTAAACTATTGCTTGAGGCACTAGTGGTACTAATCAAGTTCATCTGGCAGCTAGCATCTTCTTGGACACACCTGTAAGTCTTCTAGGATGCCTTTCCTTCTTACATGATTGTATCTTTCAGAGCTGAGGGATGCAGTAAAGCTCTTGTCACCCATATAAAAGTGTGGCACTCTTTTCACTTGGAAGTGTGCAGGCAATAAAGTAGAATGTTGTGGTTAGCTTTTGTTGAGAGTAATTCAGAGCTGAAATACATGTGCAAGTTGCAATGCTATTTAGAGCAGAGTTGAAAACAACATGGATGTTGCACAAAAACTTGGCTTATTAAAATCCTACTTTCCTCATCTGTCACTATAAATGTCATTTCTCCCTTTCTAGTATATAATACCTTAATTCCTGTCATATGCTTCATGTTCTAATTTTTTGCTGTCATAAAATCCAAGAGATACATACCAAAGAATACTACTAATAAGGAAAAGTAATCCTCCTTATCGTTGTCAAGACACTCTAGGCCTCTGGAAAAAAGCAGTAAGGTTAAAGAACCTAATTTTAAAAAACATTTTACCAGAAGAAGCATTTTTAATAAACCAGTACTTTTATTTTTCCCCCCTCAAATTTTGATGTTAGTAATGATTTTCTGGGTGCTTTGGGATTTGAATGTCCAAAATAAGAAAAGTTTCAGCTGAGCAACTATTGCCTTGAAACAACTCCCAGCATGTGCCCAAATACTTATTTATAAATATGTGAGGGCACATTTCATACTTCTGCTTTGTGAGTGAGATACTTTGGAATCCCTCTGCCCCTGTGCTGAGAAAGGTGCTATCGAATAACAGTGGTTATTTACATTAGATTCCTGGCCTGTATTGTTATTTCTGTGCCTCTTAAATTCAGCAAAGTGTCACTATTGCACCTTGCTAACAAAGAATTATTAGTAATTTACTTTATTGCTGGTCACAGCAAAATCAATGAAGCTACTTCCACAGTGGGACAGTGCTCAAGTGCAAGAAAACTTCGACTGTTGGCTGGAATGCATCATTTCACCCTCTGGTTTGTGTTAGATCTTTTATTCTACAATTCTGTGTTTGTCCCCCTGACTTCTCAAAGATTTCTGCGCCATGGGCTCACACCATTGCATCTAATGAAACAGCTAATTTTTTGCACTGATCTGAGAGAGATAGGATCTGAGCCAAAATAAGAAAAACATTATTGCTTAGATATTTGCTGAAATTTTGTTTCACCTCAATGTCATAGAAGTCTTCTTTGTAATGTCAGTTGGTCGTCTGAATACCCAGGTAGCTTTCTCATGGTGAGAAACTTTGGTGCTCTGCCTGTTGACCTTCATGTATGCATCAGTGAAACTTCATTTCCAACGTTGTTTGCAGGTTCTTGAAAAGCCGTGTATTGCTGCAGATGATTGCTGCTGCTAAGGGTCAGATTTCTGCCAGGCCACTCTTTCTTCATGTGATTTGCTCTTTTAAGAACGGTTCAGTTGCCTTATTTTCAGAGAGTGTTTTCTAAGATCATCTGATCATAGACTGAAGGAAGAGAGATGTGGTGGCTGTGTTACAATGATAATAGGATTCCTGAGAGAATGAAATGGTGATATATACATAGCCAAGACTTAAAGGAAACTTGAAAAATGAAAAACAGCCTTTCCAGATATTAATCCAATTTACTGACACTCATCTTAAATGGGTTGATTCCAGCTGTCTCTAGTAAGAATGGCCGTACTCTACCAGGACTAAGTTTCATCAGCAGGTGTATAAATTACACTGAATCCAGGAGGAACTTCTGCTCAAAGCAGAAAAGTAGACAGCATAAATCAAGAGGAGAATAACCTTTTTCAGATTACTGCATGCCTTTCAGTTCTCTCCTTTTTTTCAATACTTTCTCATTCAGAGTTGCTGAGAAAAAAGAATTCATGTTTTCATTACTGCTTTTCTTGTTTTTTTATTTCTCATCTTCTTCCTTCATCCTCAGTTTCCTAATGTCTTTTTTTGTCTCTGTTGGTCTTTGTATTCTTTCTGAATAGTGCCTGTGGCATCTGCTTCCCTCCCATGCAATTATAAGCAGTTAAAACATTAGCAGTGTTATGGTAAACAGTTGAGTTTTAAAGGTTAGCAATATTTTACTGAGATTATTGATACTGCAAATGTTTTCTTTAGGAAGTCATTATTGTAACCATTGATAACTTAGGAAGATAAGACAGTACTTCAGTAGGTTTGGTTTCTTTCTGAAAAACATTTAGAAATGGTAATAACAGCAAACTCACTGCTCTTGTCAGGAAAAGATTTTACAGAATCTGGGTATATTTGTGTAGAGGCAAAGTAAGTGAAATAGGAAGGTAAATTATTGGTGAGGAATTGACTTTTTTACACTGTTTGTAAGTTGACTTCTGAAATTAGAAGCACCATATTGTAAGAAAACCTAATTAATCATAATTTTATCATGACATTTGCTGGCCAAAAGTGCTTAAAATCACACATAGAGACAGTTACTTAAAACTAAAATAAAATTACAGATTTATTTGCTTGAAATAACTTCTGTTGTTAAACATTTTTTCCACTCCTCAGATGAAACATTTTTATGAAATAAAAGCTGTTTCAGGGACATTTTTATTTGTAAGATAAAGATTTATCTGTAATTTGTGTTATGAAAAAAATACATGTCAGTAGCAGGGCTTCTTTTGGACATATGCATGTTTCTTCCTCTGACACCTCTGAGGATTCTTCATTGCCATGACTCAATAGTATGAATATTATCAGCAAGAGTATCTCTCAATGTTATTCACAAGACAGGAACTCCTGTATATAGTATTTATACTATATACAGGTCTTGTATATAGTATCTGTAAATAAATTTTAAAACCCCACACCTGTGAAACTCTGTCCCTTTTACAGCAAGGTTTTTTGTTTGTTTGTTTTTTAACTTAAAATTTACAGCAGAAGAGCTCAAAGTAAATGAAATAAGTGCACTGTATGTTGCTACTGGAGAAAAGAGGCTTACCTCAAAAATAATGTGTGCCGTGTTAATGAGCATAAAGTTTGGATTCAAGCACTCTTACTTCCTCTCATTACCCACTTCATATTAAGATATTCCCATCCCCCACTTCATTTTTATTAGCTCACCTCCTTCTACTCACACCATTATAGTTGCACTAGCTTTGCAGGAGCCCTGATCTCACTTCCCAGCTGGCGGGAAGGACTGCCTCCTCATAAATAGCAATACCAGCTCACTTGTAGGGAGTGGCAAGGCAAATCTGTACTTCATCCTCCCCCTGGGCACTACACATCATATTCATGGTACTCCCAGGCCCTTCTTTTTCTCTGAACTTCTAAGCTAGGATAAGCAGACCCAGGATAACTATCACATCTGGCTATGCAGAAGGATGAATACAAGAAATAGTCATAATAAAAGCAGCAGAGCATGGACTTTCTTCTTCATAGAATAAATTTAGTAATGCAGCACTTGTGAGTAATAACAAAAATCCATTTATAAGCCCTGTGCTTATCTTAAATTCATGAGGAAATACCTTATCTACCATTGCTGATGATAGTGTCTTGTCCTTCAGATGGAGAATCAGGAAAAGATAACCAGAAACTCCAAACTCTGCAACTACAGGCATATGTATCTCACATAGCTTTATAGGAAGATAAATCAGTCTCTTATATAAATAAATTATTCATTATTGTCACACTTGCCTCATTCATACTAGAGTTGCAGTCTCTGTTGCCAAGTATGAAAGTACAAAATATTCTTACTTAGTCATTTTGATAAAACATGCCATTCTGTCAAGCTGAGTCACCTTCAAAATATGTTGTGAAGTGCTGAAAACTGAAAAATCTACAAGATTTCCAGTTGAATATATACTCCTTATTTCTGGTTGTTAACAACCTTCATTAATATTTTACCTGTAGTGGAATTCTTTATAGTCAGTCTAATGAAACGTAACATATTCCATTGTTATAAAATACCCTCCCTAACATTTCACCAGTTTCCAACTTTTAAAATTTACTTTCTATCTGAAAAAATAATAAAATCCTTTGGCTTATATAGCCAAAGAAAAAAATGGGTGTGGGAGCATGAAGAATGATGTTTCCAAAAATTATAACAATGTCACAATAGTACCTAGGACATACTGATAGGTATTGATTAGACACAGAAGAAACGCCTTTCTCATGTTGCTTATAGACCTTAAACTTGAAAACAATAGGTGTGAAGCTAGTTTAAAGGATTTTGAATACGTGTGTTATTGAAGTTTGCTAGCAAAAGTACTTATATATAAACTTTTTCTGACCCACAGAAGTTTTAAGTTCTAACTTCTTATGATAGAGCAGTCAAAATGCTGGACAAACATGATCTATTCCAAAAAGTAAAAACACACTCTAAATACTAATTCATTTCACAAAATAAGTTTTAACTGTTAGCTGCCTTATAGACCATAGCTGTAAGTAACAACACAGAAACTTATTTTACAACAGAGTTTCATGTAAATGACAGTTATTTGTTAACTTACTGACTTTCCTTAAATGCATATATTTGTTTTCATTAATGGCAGTGCTGACCGGTTAGAATGAGTTTAGTAATGGAAGGCAAAGGACCGTTAGTAGAAATTTTAATCTTCCAGTTTTATCTATCTGGATACTAAAATTGTGTCTATGATAGAGTTCAAATTTTGCTTTTCGTGATATCATGTTTTCCTTCTAGGTTTGTGGAGACCAAAATCAAGGAGCAGTTTTCCTACGTGAATTTACATTAATTCGAAGAGAAAGTCTTCATGATGATTTCCTGTCTGATTTGCTGAATAACCACAAAACAGAAGATGCGGTAGGAATCTTCTATTATTCTAAAATATTTCATCAGAAATGCTTGCAGAAACAGAGATTTTTATGATAGGTCTTTCTTTTTGCTTTGGAAGTTTGTATATAATATCACCCTAAGTATACTGGAAATTCAATGTAAACAAAGACTTGTGTATAGCATGTGTGTCAGATGCATATGGGGTTTCATTATTTTAAGGACAGACTTCTTCAGAAGGAGCACAGATTTGTCTTTTGCTTTCTAATGAAAATTTTCTTCATTCAGAATTTTGTCAGTTTAATTTACTACCATTGTATGATTTGCACATTCAAAGGGAGTTTATTTTTTAATAAATATGAATGAGTAAAGTTAAATTCACAGGTTACCTAAAATATATGTATATAAAGCTTTGAAAAGAATCTTTTTATGAACTACACTAAGGAATGTTACAAACAGGGAAAACAGAGTTATGAAAAATATATTTTCACTCTCTTCTGTATGTGCCTAGCAAGATACTTGTTTCAGATCTGAAGGATTCAATGTCTGTCTAGCAGCTAATTCTCTGGTGTTTTTGAAGAAAAGAATGTGGAGGTAAAAAACTTTGGAGTCATTTTTAATCATGTTTTAGTATGAAATAAAGCAAGCCAGCTGATTTTAAACTGCAGTAAATTGTCAGGTGTGATATTTTCAAGGGTTGATGCATTACGGTGTCCAACACATTGTGGTTTAATGGAAGTGGTGGTGCATTAGAGTCTGATATTACCATGAAATCGTGATGTATTTTAGGGATTAAAGTTCAAAATAAAGACTCTATAGGATAGGAAAGCAAAAGGAAAGTGATTCTAGAATAATGAAGTGTTGTCACAGCCATGCTTACTGCCTTTTTAGTCAACAATTTCTCATAGCTTCAGAGGACAATGCCTGAAGTCACCTTCATTAGTGCATGAGTGAATGTTAGCCAACTATCATTTATGGGAGCATGTAGAGCTAAGAATTTGGAAGGATGGGGTGCATGTCTTTTGGTAAGTCTTGTTGCTCAGATCAAAGAATCCAGTAAACAAAGGGAGTGAAGGTGTTAGATGATCCACTGTGTTTGTGCTAATCCGTTGACTCAGACGAGTTATCTTTAGTGCTTTACAATGGCTAAAAGAGATTTCAGATCAGGCAAAACCAACACAATTCTACCACTGTGGGTAATTTTAGGGCAGTCCAGGATTGTATCAAGCAACCACTTTACTGCCAAGATGGTAAAGATACGTTGAACAGAGACCGTCAGACTTCTGCTACCCATATCCGCTCATTGAGGAGGTATGGCTGAAGCTGTTATTCATTAAACCTGTTTATTCTCTGTGGTCCAGAGAAGCAAGAAGGATTTTATGACCGTTTTGTCAGTACCAGTGAACTGATTTGTTGTTTTTCTGGGTTGTGCTAGTCTCATGCATGTTTGTAAGTGTATTGTTGTTGTGTTCACACAGGCAGAATGTACTCTGTAAATTGTTCACTGATTTGACTTTAAGGTAGTAGTTTATTTTTATTTCACAAGGAGGCAGTGCCGTTCCTGTGATTTTCTTTCTGTGCAGCTATGTATGTATGAAGACACAGGTACACTGAAAGAATATTGCACAGAAAGTATGACTCGGCAGTCTTCACTTAGATATGGCTTAGGGGACATTTGCTTCAACCGAATCTCTTTGTGGCATTATAGAAGCACATACTGTTTTCTTGCATGACTGATTCAGTAGGGAGCAGGTAGTATGGAAGAGCTGGAAGTAACTTTTCTGTGTTTTGCATGGAACATTTTAAACTTGTATATGGTCTCATGACTACTGTGTGCTGTGGAGACTTCATTTCAAAGATAAGCATGAATTTCAGCAAGGGCTTTTCTCTGGCACTTATTCTAAACTCCTGTTTTGTAAATATTACTTTGTTGTCCTAAATTTCTGTGGCATATATAGGATATTGTTTCTATTCTATGGTTGTAAACTCAAAGGCTATCAGACAGTAAAATCAAAAACATATACTTTCCTTGAGTGCTCTGTCTGAGACACGAGGATCCAGTTTGTTCAGTTCACCTCACATGACGTAGCAGTAAGTTCAGAGGGGAGCTACTGACCTCAAATGCAATCATGAATGCTCGGCATCTTTGTCTATCAAGCTAAAGATAACAGGTAAGGCATCTACAAGAACAAAGAGTATGTGATTACTAAAGGATGACAAAAAATGCTACAAGTGGCTTGGATGGAGTGATACAAAAACTGTTGCAGAGGCAGAGATACAGACTATGGTTTTCCAGAATGGAAAGCACAAGCTATATTTCCAGAGAAATCTTTCTCAATTCATAGGACCAATTCTTTTTTTCCCTGTCATTTCCTCAGTGATCATGGTGCATCTAACAAGAAAATCTACTGCAAAGATGTTTTCCTAACAAATGAGACACAGAGAAAACAGCCTCTGTTATCATACTTCCCCAACACATCTCCCACTTTGGTTCTTTTTAGGAGTCCTGTAACTAACATAGGGTAGGCTTATCTGTTGGCAGCTTTTCAAAATCACTGTGCACACGGAGCCTCAATGAAAGCAGTGCAGCTAGTGTCATAATTATCATTCATAAAAATCTTTAAACTTTGTATTGTCACCTGGTGATGACATGATCTTTTCTGAGAAAACTGAGGCTGGTGATCAAGATTTAGAAGTTACTGCCTGAAGAATGTATCTTCACTCTTCAAGAAAAGACCATGGGTGACTATTTCTGTGGGTGGCTGAGAGCATCTGAAAAGATTAATTCAATTCATAGAATCATAGAATCATAGAATCATAGAATAATTTGGGTTGGAAGGGACCTTCAAAGGTCATCTAGTCCAACCCCCCTGCAATAAGCAGGGCCATCTTCAACTGGATCAGGTTGCTCAGAGCCCAGTCCAACCTGACCTTGAATGTTTCCAAGGACGGGGCATCTACCACCTCTACAGGCAACCTGTGCCAGGGTTTCACCACCCTCATGTGCAGGGAAACCACACATCTGCCGCCCATCTCCTCCTCTGCTGCTTGGCACAGACCAAGGACTTCCCCTGCTCCGCTATTCCCCTGCATCCCACAGGAAAAGGTACTGGGTACTGCCAGTCCTGGCCTAGGATGAAGGCAAGCAGAAGCTGGACTGAACACCAGCATGTGCAGAAGATGCTCGAACAGAGTGCTAAGATGACAAAAGAGTATCTAGATCTAGGTTAGGACTGCGAGGAGGAGGTTCAGGTCATTTCATCCCACATTGCTTTTTCTTTTCTAATTTCTGCTTTTGATTCACCAGACTGGCGGTAGGACAGAGCACATTCTGATATTGAAAAGTGATACCCCCATAACTCCATAACCATTTGGGAGAGGAGATGCATTTCCAGAGGTGCCAAACTAGTTTCTTACAGTAGAAATGAGAGAATGGCCACAGTCAACAGGCAGACATGTATAGCTGTCTGGGCCCACGCCTTTAAGCTGTTAGCAATGGTGCTATAAATATACCTTGCAATTCCCAGCAAAAGTTGAAGAGATCAAAACAGAGTTTCTTTTTTGTAACTGGCCACTACAGCAAATATGCTTAAGGAGGAAATACTCACACTGTCTGCTTGTGAGGCAGTTTTAAGCAATTGTTTGCAAGCTTTGTGTTAAAAAGTGTAAGCCCAAGTAGCTTGCAATAGTCAAAGTCCAATGAAGAATACAGAACAGTATGTCACCTGTTTTTACTGTACCATAGTGAATGTCCTGTTTCTACAATCTGTAAGCTTTATCTTGGTCATTGAAATGACTCACAGGGATGCTTTCCTTATCTTTCAGTTCCACTTCCATCCTTGCAAATAATGTGATTTAGCTTCTTTATACTGTAGCCATTAGGTCTTAGTGTTTTCATTTCAATATAAGCACTAAACCTAAGTCTATTGGTGTAGCTCTATCATCATTAATTTTAGCAGGGGAAATTACTAGAAGCCAGAGGAAGATTTATATTTTTATCATTTTCTGTCTTGTGCAAAGCTAATAGCTAACAAAATTACTCAAAGGAAGACAATGAAGTATCAAACTCATGTCCTAAATTAATTTGTTTTTATTTCTTTTTCTTGAAAAGATATTCAAAATAATTAAAGAACTAGCACAAAATAATTAAAATGTAATGGAGCACATGGATTTAGAATGTTTAGTGGAAACAAAACTTAGGGTTAAGGACATCCCAAAGATCATTCTCCTACAATTTTCTGAAAGTTCTTATTTATGTGTTCCTGAAAGTCAGGGATAATACTATTTGGGATTCATGAATCCTGAGGCAACTCTATAAGAAGTAACGGTTGTACTGAGAAATTATTTAAAAACTTTGATAAAAATCCAAAAGTTTCTGTGCTGAGGTCTGATTCTGAGAGAAAGTTATTGACTAGTAGTTCTCTGCATCATTATGAAGTAAGATTGAAAGCAAGGCCTGTATACAGTGAAGAAAATCTAAGTCTAAGCTTTGGGGTTATTCCTGCATAATAGTTGATTCTGGTATTTACAGTGTATTGCTTATGCATTTCAAATGGAAGGGGTATTTTTCAGAATTTAAATATCATGTACAATTAGGACACAGACTTCTGACAGGCTGCCTATAGCAGTTGTATAACATGGCAGAACATGGTCTGTGAAGATCACTTTCATGCCGTAACCACTTGGTTTCTTTAGAACAACAGAGTGCCCCTAGGCCACAGGTTAAACATTGCTGTGGGAGAATCTCTTTATCTTTAGAGATGAGAGCAGCCTTTTCAGTTTTGTCAGTGAAACAGAAACTTCGCTGCCGATAGTGGGATTGTCTTCTTCCGTATAACCTGGCTGAGCTGTTTCAACAGTTCAGAAAAATCACTTGGCCACCAGGTGGTTGATTGATTGTGATCTGACTTTACTGAGTAACATCATCCTTAGTGTTACTCTTCTCACAGCTGATCGTCCAGTTTTCTTAATATACTGTAGTCTTCTTTTAAAAAAATACTTTGTTAAACTACTATCTCAAGATTCAACCAAAATTCATGACTGCTTCTTGTGCACTTGCTGTTCTGAGCATGGACAGTTTTCAAAGAAAGTCATTTCCTGCCGCGAATGTTTTGAAATGTGTTTCAGTCTGTAGTTTTAAAAATTGTTACTTGTTTTCTCCAGACTACATTGCTCCAAGCTGATCAATGTTTTTATCTTAAAGGTTCATCTGCTTTAAAAAGGAAAAGTATTAAATATGTTTAGGGATTTGCAGATCATCAAAAACAAAAAATAGGGTGGACCACTGGCATTTCTCATTTGCCCTAAATCTAAAAGTCTACAAGTACTCATATACAAAAAGGTTCTAATGCTTTATTGTGTATTTTTCTGGTTATCTCTTGGTGGTGTTATTTACAAGCCTTTAAAAAAAGAAGCTGACCCTTGAATGTTTTGGATCCCTAACTGTTCTTGTACTTTTCTGTCAGAAAGCCAATCAAGACGCTACTGCTCAGAAAAAAAAAACCAAAAACAAACAAACCAAAAATTATATTCCAAAGCTTTGAATCCAGGTCCCACAGCTGCCAAAACTGTCCCGTGACTGTATCTAGTGCTGGACTTGACACAGGAGGAAAGGAGACTGTTTTTAGAAAGACTGAGTTATTAGCCTTGCCCACATTAGGAAAATGAAAAGCTGAACACAACTAAGCCATTCTTTGTGTAATGATATAGAACACTGTTTGGTCTATAACAGTACTTAAACGTAGTTAAATTTATTCATCTGTGTTCCAGATACCTCTTCCCTACAACTGAATATTTCCCTAGTTTCCATCAGATTAAGTAACTTTTCTGTTTGCTTCACTGAAGTACTGGAAACTCTTTTTTTTTATTACATCATTTCCACTCTATGTGAGCTTAATTCAAATAAATAGTAGCTTATTTTGTACTAATACAACATGGGAATGCTCTTGAAGTGTGCAAGACTTGCTTCGGTGCATTTTAATAAAGGTCTTTTGAAACTGTAAATTGCAACTGTGATGTAAATTATTCATGAAGGATATTAGTTAAGAAGAGGTATCACTCTCAAAATACATACAGTTCTAGCTTTTCAAACCAAACACTCAATGTCACTGTTTTATAAGGTCTCACTTTATTATAATGAGTGATTCCTCTTTTTTATATCATTAGCAAAATTTATACAACAAATTTATTGAATTTATTAAGGTATAATGGGTGAAGGGTAAGCAAAAATAGTTGAAAGAATAATATAAAAAGACTCTAGCAAGAAAGACAGGATACTCACCTGCAGAATTCCAAACTTCTGCCTCTATTTGAGGTTATGAGTTTCACTTCAAATTGCTCTATAGAAGGCAAAGCATGAGTGAAAAGTTATATAATCTTTTAACAACTAGTGATAATGAAATGAGTAGCTCATCTAAACACATTTTGGAAGAAAGTGGTCCTTTTTGTTGGACTTATATTACAGCCTTGATGAAGAATACCTTTTTCTAATGCTAGGCAAATATTTGCTGATTTTCTGTTTTATAAATATTAAGAGATCATGCTAGTAAAACATGCGGTTGCACAACTTGAGCTGCTTGCAAGTTTACCATTCCTCAGACCTTCATATTTCTGTGTTAGGCTGGTATATATTTGAAGTTCTGTTAGTTTTCTTTCCTTTTTTTGTGTATATATCTATTACATATATGCCATATATAGCTAATTGCAGGTATAGGTACACACACATACCCCTTTATAAAGTGCATATGCCTATCTAGATGCCATGTTTGCAACATGAGTCACAGAATGCTGAAGTAATGTAGACATTTTAGCAAGTGTTCACTAACAAGTTGTCTGAAACAGACTAGAGGAACAAGTCACAGCTTATTCTTTCAGTTTTGCTTTTCCAGTAGTTATGAAGAGATTTCTGGACTATGGTCTGTGATACTTTCGGACCACAGGTTTCTCTCTAACACTCCTCTTACTTTCCAGTTGTACAGAGCTTTCTTAGCTGCACTGAACATAGGCATAGAGATTTTGGGGTCAACAACGCGTATTACAGTTAGTAGAGACTCTGCACTCCTCTGCCCTTGGTCAATGCCTCTCAGCAGCAGTGCAAATGAAAGGGGGATTGTTTTTTCCATTCCCTGCTCATATAGGCCCAGGCTGCCTCCTGAGGATGAGGGCTGGAAAATCCAGCCTAGGGAGCTTTGACTATCTAAGGGAGAGGTAGCACATCGGAGGGATTAGAGAATGTTAGAAATGCTTAAACATTTTCCTTTTTGGGTTACGCTAAGCTATGCCAGGGCATTATTCCTAGAAAAATTATACTACTGAAAAATCACTGGCAGAGCTCAGAGTCTAAATTTAGTTTTCTGACCTAAAAGTAAGCCCGTATGCCTGCATATTTCCTAGTTGTCACGTGTGCCATCATGCCCTGGCCTGGTTTAGCGAGTTGCCTCTGATCTAGGACACTAATGCAGGGATTTGGAAACTCCTGCTCCTGAACTGTGTTAAGTAGGACACTGCCAATTTCAGTATCAGAAAAAAACACTGATGGATGTGTATACAGTTTACATCAAAGATCAGAAGACTTGGATTCTAGCATCTTCACTGTCAGTGCCAGAAAGTCTGTTTCCCTTTCCCTAGGTCTCTTTCCTTTTCTCTTTTTTTTTTAAGGATGTTAATGTGATGCTCATTTCACAGTTGCCATAAAGCTTACAGTGATGATGTTCAAGAGCATAAACTTTTAGAATTTACTTTGTACAATTGTAACTATAGACAAAACTCTTGTTTCCATGTTCAGATAAAGAAATCAGCAAGTAGGTTTGTAGACCCGGCTAAAGCCCGTACATGGTCAGAATAAAGTAGCTGCTTGTAGAACAGTTTCGTAGCATTTACTCTGCTCCTAATATCTACATTTAGAATGGTAATTGAAAAGCTTGAAAAGCTATGAATGGATGACCACAGAGTCAGACTAGATCCTAAATTGCTCACCCTCAGTTGCACTCCCATTAAGCACAATGTGGTTTCAATAATCAGTTGCCACATACTGAATTGTTAAATCATGATGAATGTGTTTAATCTGTTGGCATTTTTAATTTAAATTCCATAATTGTCTTATTAAATCCTTATTTGAAGATTACATTCAAGTCAGCTTCAGTTTTATTCTTGTATGCTTTCCATGGCTTCTCTTCCCTACTTGTAGCTTTCAGATTAGTAGTGCAGGCCTGTATCCGAAGACATTGGCTGTACTCCATTATGCCTTATAGCAAGATGTTTGTCAGTCTGATCATACCAGACTTTTTGCAGACTTCTGGGAAAGCAAACAGCAAAAGATTATTGGTAGAGTCTAAACAGTGGGATTATCAGAAAAATTCTGCTACAAGAGATAGAACATATAATATCTAGCCTCGAAATGACAATCCACTGTAATACTTTTTCTGCTACACAGAGACTGTTGGTGGAGTATGCTTTCAGAATAAATGTTTTGATTTTTTCCATCATCTTGTACAACAGTTTATGCCTACAATATCTTATCCAAAGAGTATTAGTTATTTATCATTCTACAGAGAGATTAGTACTTGAATGGGAAGCTTATTTCTGTTTCATGTACATTTTTGCTCTGTGTCCTTCTTACCTGATTTCCTTCAGTAGCGATGATATTTGTTCTTCCCTCTTCCTCAGGTGCAATAGTGTAGGCACTGGAACAATGTTTTTTGAACATGAATGTACTATGAAAGGCATTTGTTATCACTCCTATTTATGATGAAGATAGGAATGAATCTGCATTAGGACCAAAAGAGAGTGAGGTTTGGAGAAGAAGGAAGGATGGGGTATTATCCCTCCAGGAATTAATTTTTCAGTACAGTACTGAGCCCTAAGAAGGTTCTTTTTATACAGAGGGGAGTTTTACCTATGCTGTAACAGATCATAGAAATAAATCTGTTGACCATTCCCTGTGTACTGGATCTAGTTTTCAGATGCCGTATGCCTTGCCCATGGTGCAGCTTTTGGACAAATAATTTTCCTGAGAATTTATGGTGATTGAAAGATAGATTCAATGTGGTCTAAGTACTCAGAGCCAGTTCGCTCACTTGCCGCTGAAAAGTCTATACGCAATCCTCTGTGTGATGAGAATTTTTACTTCTTTCCCATGCAGTGAAAAAAAAAAACCCTCTTGCATTTTTGTGTTGCAAGAAACTTATGATGTGACTTTTATTCTTGCATGCATTGCTCACCAGTTGTGTTATCTTCATTAGAGAGAAACTTCTTTTTTTCCGTCGGTTCTCTAGGATTTAAGCCTTAATCTTGATAAAATATAGAAATATTTTTCACCTTTTCCCATTAATCTTGATGAAACACTCTAGCTTCTCTATATGAATTTAAAATAATCAAAGAGATTATTTTTTAAATGTATGAAAAAATGTGCCTATGCACCTGTAAGGTGTATTGGATACTCTGTCTTTTTAGAAAGTACAGTGGTTGGTGTATAGTGAAATTGGATCCACAGAGTTTGGAATATGTGCGTATGACCTTTTCTTTCCTTAGTTTTAACCTACAGAGAAGAAAATATGGGAGTGTTTTGTTCCAGAAGTAGCTCTATGAGCTTTTAATTTCTCCATTCCCCTTCCTCCCAGTCCATAGAAAATCAGCCTGTTCTACCACTTTGTCTTAAGCTGGTGGATTTATTGGAAGCCTCATATCTGAAATAGAACTTAAGTATAGTATTGTCAGATATAGTGAGTGAAATTTTAATGATCAATTCAAAACAACTTGCTTTTTGTGGTTTCAATATACAACAATATGAATTAGTGGTCTGCTTTGATGATATTGCCTAAAAATGAACCATGAAGGGAGAAAAAAAATTGTAAAGATAAATTACTGTATGTATTGGGAAGGTATTTGTTCTGTCCTTATGTTTCTGAACAGGTAGTCTGCTTAGCTTAGTGTGTAGCACAAGCTTTTTTGAACTTCAGAAAACAAAGCTACACTTTAATTTAAATTAGTACTTTAACAAAAATTATGAATTTTCAGTATAGGAATATGCCTTCACTGACTTATGCAGACATTTGTTTATTTTTTTCCAAAAAACCTGCTGTAATTATGTTAACAAATGTACTTGCTTGGTGTTGTATTTAGCTAAATCCACATTTCAACATACTTCAGATACAGCTCAGTCCTTCGGTATCTCTGTGTGCTTAAATATCCATGAGAAACTATGTAAGATAGCGTTATTTTGTACTATGTTCTTTGTATCAGCCTTGGCATACAGAATGGAAGAAAAATCACTTTAGCAATCTCTACTGACTTTGCACAATTTATAGCAGAGGGAAAACTGTGTGGTTAAATCCTTTTAGACTGTTTCATGAGTCTAAAATTAACCTTATGATAGTTTGTAGTTGCTCAATTTGCATTCACTTGGTGTAGATACAAATAATGATGTGTTAGCAATTGACTTCATGTTCGGGTCTCTTTGGCAGCATCTTCTGGGCCTTCATTTTCTATGTTCTTCTCAGTCTTTGTGATGATATATGGGTGTTAGGAAATTAGGTAGTCATGGGAAATAATAAAAAGAGATTGGAGATTGGGAAGGTGTAGGGAACAGGCAAGTGTTCTTTGTAACAGGAGATAATAAACAAGGCATAAAATGCTTGAACTGAAGAACTGATGAATGGAAAGGCATTAAGGATTGAGCAGAAGGAGGCAAAGAGTCTAATACAAAAAAACCCCAGATGAGCACATGAGAATTTGGGGCATACACATGAAGGCACATTCTACTACATGAGGAAAGTGGGCAAGTACCTCAGTAAAGATAGACAGAGGCAGGATCACTCTAATTCTAGATGCTATAAACCAATGCAAAGCAAGTGTAATTACTGTTCTCAACAAGAATCATAGGCTGGCAGGTACCTGGGGACGTCTCCAGTCCCAGCTACTGCCCAGAGCAGAATTAGCTGGGGGGGGGGGTCACACCAGGCTTCTGAGGGCTTCTCACAGTCAGGGTGTGAAGCTCTGCAAGCAAGAGACATCTCAGCTTCCCCGGGGCCCCAGCTCCACTGCTGGGCTGTCCTCCTGGGGAAAAGACTGCTCCTTATCTCCAGCCTGAGCCTCCCGTGTTTCAGCTTGTGCTGCTGCCTCTCACCTTCTCTCCACACACTGTTGTGAAAAGCTCAGCTGCATCTCTTTCCTCCATCTCCTTCTGTTGATGCTAGGAATGCTGTTGAGTGCCCCTGAAGCCATCCCTCCTCCTGGCTGAACCAGCCCTGGTCCCTCAGTCTCTCCTCACATGTCAAGGGCTCCAGCACCACTGCCTTGGTGGCTTCCTCTCATCTCCAGCCAGTTTGTTGGTGTCTCTTCTGCTCACAGGGTGATATTCCTGATGTGGTCTGATAAACATAGCATAGAGAAGACAATCCCTTCCCTAGCATTTGGGGCTCTCTTGTGCTCACATCCCAAGGCAATGCTGTCCCTCGTTGCTGCCCAGGTACATGGGTGGCCCCTGCACCACTCAGTGCCTGCCAGAGCCATCTCCAGGGCTGCTCCCTGGCCTCGCTGGCCCCACTGGCACCCCACAGGGTTCTGGCTTCCTGGGGAAGATGTTCCTGTTGGTGATTTTCTGTCAAGGTCCCCCTGGATGGCAGCCGTGCTCTCAAGAAAATATGCTGTTCAGACAAAATGGTTTTGGAAAGTAAATAACAGCGTCCAACATAAATTACCAGATTTAAAATAGCAGTTCCTCTTACAGGTTTAGTGACTCATTGCTGAAGAACTCTGTGAGCTTCTGGATCCAGAAATCTCAGCATCCTGTTGTTAGTAACTATCCATGATTGGAAAGAAAGCCTCCCATAGTCACATGGCTCCTAATAATATCAATTCCTGCAGTAATGATTCCTATGGTTGTTCTTCTACATGTGTCATCTCTATGATAAACAGTGCAATAAAATCAACCTAGTTCGTGTTGTTCACTGTGTTTATTACAATAATTTTTCAGGTGATTTTATAAAGAAGAGAATGAACAGCACAACAGTCATGATTGAAATATCAATTGAAGTGCATAATTCCTTAAACAAAAACACGTATCAATTGCCATCTTCAAAGTTTAATAGGTGTCTTCAGAAAATAAGAAAACAGTTCACAAGATCAAAAAGTACATTTTTCTGTTGTCTAGAAGAGATTGTCTTTACAACTTTATTATAGTATGTGCATTTTTCCTAATGAGTAGTGTTATACATGAAAAGTTGGATGATATTTAATATTAAACATTCAATGGAAAAACAAGTTTGGGGGTCACAGAACCACCCTTGAAAAAAGTTTTAGAATAATCTTTAAAATAAAATAAAATAAAATTATAATCTTTTCAAAGTTCCAAAACTAGAAAATGACAGATCCATTTAACAGGTATATTTTTAAAAGATTATATGAAACTGGTTTTGTTTTCAACTATAATTTTATTATCTTTGTTGGGTTTTTTGTTCATTTTATACAAAAAATATGTATTTGTGAATACAGTCTGTGCAAATAATCCTGACTCCCAGATAGTACTGTCTGCTTCTAGCTGTTGCATATTCAGGAAGGGCTACAAGTGAAAATCTCACTGCAGGAGTCTTTGTCCCTTTCCTCCTCTCTTGAGAAATGCAATGTCATAACTGACTGTGTGAAGTGATATATGGTGTGAATTGCCCTCTGAGCTGCAGAGGAGCTGAGTGCTTTAGAGACATATAACAGGATAATAATGGAGATTAATGAAGATAGATGCAGTAAAAAAGACTGATGTTAATAGAAGTATTTTAAAAATCTGCCATCAGACTGAGAAATGAATGCTCTCAATGTTAAAAAAAAAGAAAAGAAAAATCAAGCAATGCTGAGAAGTAGCTGCCATAAGCAATGATTTTTTTAAAGCACTGGTGATAAAGAACCTATGGATATTGGACAGGGAGATGCTACACTAGATTACCTTATCACTCACACTTCCACAGCAGGAAATTTAATTCTTTAGTGCTTTATTCAACATGCTGTCAAATGTTTTACCCAGCCTAGTTTTGAATGGTTTAAACAATGGATATGGGAAATTCCTTGATATTTTTCTGGATTATTTATGTGGAACAGAAGCACAAATTATGAAATTCCAAACGGTGGTCAATACCCTGAAGAAATATCTGGATAAGGAGTAATGAGTACTGTGTAACTGTGCCTAATTACAAGGCTGGTAATAAGAGTGTGAACATGTAAATGCATGAAATCAGACCCCTCAGTAATGAATTTAAAAGCCAGCAGAGAATGCTATTACATTTACAGCCTGCAGTTCGGAGGACAGCCCAGATGAAAGAGTTTTAATGGAACTTGAATACTCAGGCTTGGGGAACACATGAATGCTTGTGCAATTGTGTCCTCAGCCTGTAGAAATAATAATCATTCCTCAAATGTGCTTTTGTGAAGGAAGCACAGAAGAAGAACTTTGTAGATCTACCTGCTTTTATGGAGTAGAATAATTGCAGGATAAGTGAAGGATAAGGTGTATATACTCTACATATCCGGTTGTATTGAGTTTGCATGGCAAGGTTTGGGTAGCTATGGGGCTACAAGGATGATTCTGTGAGAAGCTGCTAGAAGCTTCCCCCACGTCTGACAGAGCCAGTTCCAACTGGCTTCAAGATGGACCTGCCGCAGTCCAAGGCTGAGCCCATCAGTGACAGTGGTAGCTCCTCTGTGATAAAATATTTAAGAAGGGGAAAAAAACTCCCTGCAACAGCAACAACAGTGGAGAGAGGTGTGATAATATGTGACAGAAACAACTCTGCAGACACCAAGGTCAGTGAAGAAGGAGGTGCTCCAGGTGCTGGAGCAGATTACACTGCAGCCTGTGGAGAAGACAATGAAGAGGCAGGCTGTCCCCTCTGCAGCTCATATAGGTCCACGGTGGAGTAGATGTCCACCTGCAGCCTGTGGATGACCTTGCACCAGGGCAGCTCCTGTGGGGAGCCTGTGCTGGAGCAGGCTCCTGGCAGGATGTATAATCCTGCAGAGAGAGGCCCACACCAGAGCAGGTTTTCTGGCAGGACTTGTGACCCCATGGGGGATCCATGCTGGAGCAGTCTGTTCCTGAAATGCTGCAGCCCATGGAAGGGACCCACGCTGGGGCAGTTTGTGAAGAGCTGCAGCCTATAGGAAGGACTCACGCTGGAGAAGTTTGTGGAGGACTGTCTCCCGTGGGAGGGACCCCACAATGGACCAGGGGAAGAGTGTGAGGAGGAAGGAGCAGCAGAGACAACGTGTGATGAACTGACTGCAACCCCCATTCCCCATCCCCCTGACTTGCTTGGGGGAGGAGGCAGAGAAAATTGGGAATGAAGGAGAACACAGGAAGAAGAAAGGACTGGGGCAAAGGTGTTTTAAGATTTGGTTTTAGTTCTTACTATCCTACTCTGATTTGGTTGGTAATAAAGTAAATTAATTTCCCCAATTCAAGTTGGGTTTGCCCATGACAGTAACTGGTGAGTGATCACTCCCTGCCCGTATCTTGACCCACAACCCTTTTGTTATATTTTCTCTGCCTTGTCCAGCTGAGGAGGGGAGTGATAGAGCAGCTTGGTGGGCAGCTGGCATCCAGTCAGGGTCATCCTACCATACCAATATATGACCTTGTATGGAAAGACCGTATTAAAATTGGTGGAAGTGCTTTTCATTGTGCACTATCTTATTCTCTGTGAAAAGGACAAGGGGAATCTATCCCATGGTAACTCCTCACTGGTATTGAATTCTCCATTTTCAGAGCCTGAAAGAACAGTGATTCCAGTGGAGCCAGCTGGCAAGATTACCTGTAGCACAATACATTGGCTACCTAGCTATACTGTGGCCCTTCATCCAGGAACAGATGTTCCAAAAGAATTGCTTGAAGATAACAGGAATGGGTCTAACTGGCTTGACATCTAGACCTTCTTTTAATTTAGCAGACCAAAGCAGTGTGTCCCAGAACTTTCAAATTCTGCATCATCTATAAACTTGTAATTCTTGAAAAAGACCATTTACAAGTGCGCAGAAATGGTCTGCTTACCTCTTGTAAAATAACAGTGTCATAAAAGTGTCATAACATTTTCTTTAGCTGGAATGGGACCATGACATTATCTGCAGCAAAGGCATTTTACATATTTATTTATTCACGTTTAGATTTTTTCTTCCTCTACAATAGAGATAACCAGAGAACTTTTTTTTTCTCCTGCACTTGCATTTGCAGTCTTTTTTGTTGCGTGAGTACTCTTAGGCTGATTTCTATCTTATAGGTACAAAACATTAAAGACTAGCTGGTATGAAATGTCTTAAATATTTTTTTTCCCTCAAATGCATGATAAATGGAGGAGAAAGTAACTAAAAGTATATATAGCTGGGTCTTACCCAGAAGTATCATCATATATGATGACTAAACCTAGCTAACAGGTTTAATCCCAAATAACTCGCTACTACTTCACCTAGAGTACTGGATGCTCATTGAATCTTTTTATCCTACCATCTCCATTCTTTTCTCAAGAAATATGTTTTTCATTTTCTTTGGATCATGTCATTGGAAAATCCCTTTTGAAACCTCTGGATGACATTTAGAAATAGCGTCTTCCCCATAAGTATCTTAATCACCATTCTTCAACTTTTAATTATTTCTCCATAGTTGTTTTGACCGTTATTTTTCCATCTATTCTTCCAAAAGAAGTCCATTTGATTTAGCTTGATGTAATCAACTGGAATCTGCACAGTAAACAGAGGTAGTTTGATTATGGTCCTTGTTCTTTAAAGACACAATACACCAAATTTCTCAGCAGCAATACTACATTGCTTTGTGGCATCTGTTGTTGTCATTGTCTGTAGAAGTAAATTTTGATTACTTGAGTTTTGTGCTTAGCAATAAAAATACACAGATGGAATACTAGGTTTACATATAGGCAGGAAAAGATGATACTATGAACAATTCAAGGATTTCTGCTTTGCAGCATTTACAAGATATCTGATTTTAAAAGATGTCATAAACCCATTACATGAACTATTATTGCAAGGTGTCTCTTATAGTGGAATTTAACAAAGATATAGGAAATAAGAGAATCCTGCATCTGGCTGCAATGAAATAGAAACTATGCTGAGTGTAGAAAGTATTTCATATTTTGTTGAAGAATAAAATTATGTTTCTTCCAGGAATATTGCCTCCATTTTTGGTTTATCTTGTTTGTGTCCTTTACATATTAAACATGCTAGGCCATCATTGCTCCTAACACAACTCTCCTAACATTAGCTGAATTTACAGCAGTAGTTTAATGTGTCATTTCTTACAATAATTTCTTACAGAATTCAGTAAGTCTGAATTTTATGTGGTTATTTTGCTGTGTACTTATATGGAACAACTATCTCCCTTCTCCAGCGTTACCTATCTTTCACTTCTGAAAAGAACCCTTAATAAAGGAAAATTTCATGTGAATTCATCCAAATGTATCTTTTTTCACGAACATCCTATTCCGCCCTGTTTTATCAGATCAGTTATCAGCTGACTCACCAAACCAAAGAACACCAAATATGACTCATGATCTGAATGGCTGGTCTATGTGCAGGGAGAGGATTTATGTAAAGGCCTTAGGAGGTGAAGATAAATGGATGTTTCTTAAAAGCACACTCCTTTTTTGTTTAACTGGCGTTGATCCGAATTCCTTCTTCCATCAGGGTGCATTAGCTCATACTCTTAATGTTGTTTTCCCATGTCTTCCAGTCATTAACATTCTGGGCATCTTACGCACTGATTGCTCTTCAGTTTCATAAGGAGCCTGTCAGTCCCTACTTTCGTCCTTCAGATAAATTTCTCTGGATGTAATTTATCAAAAAAAAAAACCCCAACCAACTCCATTACTGAATAATTTAAGAATTTAGTTATAATTTCTGGAAGTTCATTAATTATTTGTTCCTTTGGCCACTTTTCCTTCCTCTTTTTACTGCACAATGTTACTTTTGCAAACTTTAGAGAATATTATCTTCTTTTCCTTTCTCTTCTTTTTCTTTGATTTATTTTGCTAATATAGATTTTATTTGGATAGTTTATCTTATCCTTCTGGCTTTGTTTCAGCTTTGTTTTCTTCATTCTCATCTATACAGTACAGAATATTTTTCATAATATTTTTGCAAGTGTTGTAGGCTTTGTCCAGAACCCATCCATAAACATGTGCTTATACTATTCACAAATACACAGCTGATAAACTATCAGTTGACCTGTTCAATTTTCTAATAAGTTCGCGAGAGTCTTGGTTACTACATTAACTTGTATGGTGAAGAAATAAAATGGCATGCAAATAATACTCTCAGGAACTTTGCAAGTTTGATGTATTTTATGTTTTTAATTTTATATAGCTATAAATAATTTGCAGGTTGTTTGTGGAAAGGTCATATCCAACTGATGGCAATGCTTAAAATAGAACTGTTGAAACAGATTATGATATATTGCCTGACTTAGTTAGAAATTCATCTCCAAGTGAGAAGAAAGAGTATTGTCATAGTCTGAGCAACACATGCTATGCTTAATGTTTTACTGCTTTTATATTCAAAGTCCTGCCTAAAAATATGTCAATTTCCATGAAAACTTCTTATTTCATATGACTTTATTTGGTAAGTGTGTCTTCAAGCTTATCCTCCTAGCTCTTCACCTGGCACAGGTTGATGATGGGAGTATTCTTTCTGAACAAATAATGAGTCAACAGCCTGTGATATAATGCAGCAGCTGAGCCATTCTGTCTGCTACTGAAACCCCAAGGATGTGATAGTTCCTTTTAGTGGGGTAGTGTTGCCTTTGGCCCTGGTCATGCATGAGTTCACTGGTTTTCCTATCACTCATACATGCTTCAGCCACCAGTGCAGTTTCTGAAACCAGTTCTGTGGCAGACAGAAACTGCAAATGAGTTTTTCTTCATTTTCTGGCTTAACAGAGTCAGAACTATTTTTCTATGATAGCTAAGGCTACCTGCAGTTGTCGTTGAAAGGTAAAACTTTCTCTTTTTAGTTTTTTAAGCAATGATACAGAGGTGGTGTAGGTTTTTTGACTTATTTCACAAGTTGCTTGTCAAAATGTATAAATGTGCATTTTGGAATCAGTTTAAACAACTGTTTTCTACATGTTGGCTTTGGCTTCTGAGCATGGTAAAACAACTGTATATTTTTCAGATTGCTAATATGTATTTCCTAATGGGTGTGTTCATTCTCAAAGTTGCATGGCAAGAAATTTCTCCAAGACAGACAACTTGACAACATGTTCCAAACTGTTCAACAATGATGGCACAGACTTGAAGAGTCTTCTTGGGTTACCTAAATACAGACATACTGCTAATACACAACCAAACAGTTTATAGTGGCTGTTCCTATTTACCTGTTAGCTTGTCTAATTCTCTAGTGAGTTTCAATGTGTCATATTACTGTTATGTCATACCTCAGCCCAAACATCTTTAAACCCTTAAGTGCTTTACATTTCTGTAAATAAGTGGCTTTCCCTCAGGTTCATATGATATTGTCTACAGGGCCCACCCATGAGACTGTGTTGAGTTTTCCTGGTAGGCAGGAATTAAAGAGTCAGGAAAAAGAAGCTTCTGAATATTTTGTTTTAAAGATTTATAAATAAATAAATAGATAATTAAACCAATACCCAAAAAAATGAGTGACTAGTGGTAAAAAGACAGGATAGGCTTTCTGTGAAATTATCGGTTCAATGCCAAGTTGAACTCCTTATCTGAGATGTGTGCTAAACATTTATTATGTGAGCTAAATAATTTTTGTAACATCTGGTAACCTATATGGTTTGCTGCCAGGCACTTTAAACCTATTGCAGATTAGTGTGAGTCTGTTCAATTTTTTTTGTGTGATATTGGACTTTCTTATAAGGTTTAGTGTATTTGTCCATACAAATGAAATCGAATTGTGCGTGGTTAATTGGTCAGTTGTGCAGAGTAAATCTAGTCTTTATATCTGGAAGGAGGGCATAGATTTTTTTTTTGTAGATTATTAATCCTTTTATTAAAAATAATTACTATTGTTGGGACTGGAAAAAATTGAAGTATCTTAATATGACTTGGGTTTAGGAAGTGTCGGAATGCCTTGATTCATTCAAGCCCTGATGCTTTTTTGCATTCAACCCTTTGTAATTAGGTTCCCAGAATTCAAGAAAGGGAATAGAAATGTATACTGGTATCAAAGTTACTTTCCCCTGAATGCTGAATTGGATACTTGGGCTGAGATCAGCTCTGAAATATACCAGATTAAGAAGCTTCATAATTCTTTGGTGACTCTGAGCATGCTATGTGAAACAAAACTAACTTTTTAATTTTTTTGTTCACTAAACTGACATAAGTTATAGTGGCTTGTGTATATTAGTATAGGTATTAATGGTGAAATATTGGTTAAGTACCTCCTTCTGGTTACTCCAAGAAAACCTGTCTGTCCTCTGCATATCAAGTCATTCTGAGACAATAATTTTTAATGTTGTTTGCCTAAAAACTCACAGGCTCACAGGCTGCATAAAAGTGAGCGATTAGGCTTGTGGTGAATTTGTGAGATTAGGGAGCATTATATACAAGCAATATCATTTACCATCTTGTTTGTAACTAGTATAGTTGATGGTTATTCATGAAAATTTTTTTCAAGCTAGTTTGGTTTTCCTTTGTATGTGAAGTTTCTCTTGGGAGTTTCAAACCGCATCCAATGTCTGGGCTTTTAAGAAGGCTGTATTTAGGTTCAGGAGCTAAGTGTGCCTCCAAGTTCCTCCAAGGCTAAGTGAGAGCTACCTGAGTTTTTGGATAACATTTTTTCTTCTCAGTTTCAAGCACAGAGAACTACTTCTGTGTTGTCTTGTAATGTTCTCTCAGTTTGGTTTGTTCAGCAGTTGCAACATCAGCACTGTTAGTAACAGGACCAGGCCCCTAACTCTTTGGTCATGAGATTTGGCAGTAGGCACTTGCATTTGGTACAACAATGCCTGTGTACAAGTCACCTATACTAGGTGGCTGAAAAATGCACCTTTCTCTGCTCTCCCTTTCTACCTCATTTATCAGAAAGAGTCATCTTTTTTGTATTTGTAAAGAGAGTTCATGGAATAGAATCCCTCTGATGGTTTTTGTAGAAGCCTTATTGCGCTGGCATGTCTTCCTCCTGGGTGTTGTGGTGGGATATATTACCAAACTCCTTCATCTCACTTCCCTTGAAATTGCCCCTAGAAGGTTTAGCTTTTTTTTTTTTGTTTTCTTTTTTTTTCTTCCCAGGAGTTTCAGGGAAAAGGGAATTTACCTGCCTCTGCCAACACATCTTCTGCACAATGATCTGTAGCTGGACCATTTCTTCTAGGTGATTGTATACTGCTCAATACATGAAACATCCAAACCTGAGTGAAGTCCGAGAGGAACTGGGAGAAAGTGAAAAAGCAGTAACATGATACTGTCTTCACAGCATTGTCAATGCTCATGAGATTGTTTTAAAACCACAATCTTTTACACTGCTCATGAAATACAGTTGTCCCATTGCAAGTTAATGTAGTGTTTTGGTTTTATTTTTTCCCAAAACCACAGGTGTAGGAACACTGGATCACAGAGTAGCATTATTCCCTCTCCATATGATAAGGTCCTCAGTTTCTGAACTTTCACTGATAGAATGAGTGATGTGTTAGCAGGAAAAAATAATGATAATTATGAGACCTTCTGTGGTCCTTTCTTTTTAAGACCTGACAGGAGCTTTTGCTCTGCTTATGATTAAAAAACACTTATTGTGGTGTTTACTTCACATTTCTCATCAAGGATGGCTTGAACACAGATATTAGCTGAAAAAATTCCCAGACATTTCAACAAGGTCTATGTGATTTTGTGTTTACCTGAAGTGCTCATCACATACATCTCTATAAATCTGTCGTACATGCTAATGCTTACGCACAGTTCCGTAACATTTACCTGAGACTGGACTTTTACCTTGCCGCCTTTTTCTCCAGACAATGTAGACTATTTGAGATTTATATCCAGCTGCAGACAGCATTTGAATTTCTGGAGAAAGATGAAGAGTTGTTATACTGCTTATGTGATCAGGGAGAACGTGAAAAGGGAGCCGGTGATTTGCCTCTTCAAAGTTCCTAACCAACATATGGGAGAAAAATCAACAAAATGGCCATCAACTAGTGGAATTTAGGAAGTCTGTAAGTCTGTAAACTGATGAGATTCATTAGAAATTAAATTAAGTTTTTGGTTACAGACACACCTATAAACACATAACATAAACCTAAACACGTCGGCTGAGTCTGAAAATGCTCTGTGCTAACAACTGTTTACACATACAAAAATAAAAGACAGTCCTTGCTTCAGGGAGCTGACAATCCAAAGTAAATCAGGAAAAGGAATATTGATGCAGTGAGTTGACAGACACCTCCAGGTCAGACAGAGCTGAGAACAGAACTTCTATTTTCCAGCTGCTCATCTGAAGTCATAGAGGAGCCTGAAGCCTAACGTGATCTAAATAAGTTTCGATAAATAACTTATATATCTAAATATAAATATAAATGCTCAAAGAAATTTTGCACCATCTTGAGTTTTTAATCACTCAGGGTGTTAGCATCGACCTAATGCTACCACTAGAGACTGTTTCAGGCTTGTGAAGAGGAAACAAATACACTTGTTAATTGCAGTGGTCATGAACTCTTTCAAATTCTCTCCTCATTACTTACCAAACCATTGCACTAGCATGTCTCAAAAAGTACGCTGACTTCGACATTTTTAGCATTAGTTTGCTCAGATGCTTCTTTATTTTTATTCTCTGACCTGTCTTCTGACAAAAATCTTAAGAAAGTCTTGTGTCTCTGAATACATCCCGAAGAGCAAATAGAGTATTTCAAAATAATATGAGATGTAGATCAAGTGGTGGTATTTTAACCATCAGAAATGAATACTGGGTTTTTTTTACCTTTGTGGTACTTCTTAGCACAATGTTGAAAAGCGTACTTGTGTTAACAACTGCATATAAAATTTTTTGTTCCAATACAGAATTTCCCTAATTTTCACATTTTATTCTAAGCATAGATAGTTTTTTGTTTAATCTGAAATTGAATTAAACTATTTGTGAATTCCAGTATACTGGACCAGTCTGATTTTAATTTGTGATTTCTAAACCCCATTTCCTATAAATGAGTAATGACTATAATATGAAAACAAATCTTGATTTCTTCAGTCCAGCTTAGAATTTCATTTTGGATTGAACTGATTTTGAGAAACCTGCTAAAAGCAAAATTAAATGGTCTTCCTCCTGAAGTCTCTTCTGAATTCTATGCATGGGAAAAAGATTTTTTTAATGCTCTGTGCCATGTTCTTGTTTCACTCTGTAATTTTATTCTTCCTTGACTTCAATGAAACACAGCTGAAATTTAACTGTAAAGCAGAGGACATTGGCTAAAAAGGATAATTAACTAGAAGGATTTCCAACAAAGAAGCATTATCCTGATAATTAACAAAAGCTAATGAAAGTTATGAAGGGCTTATAAGAAAGAACATTTTACATCTCTGAAAGTTAGTGAGAAGAGTTCTAGCCAGACTGTAAAGAGTGCAAATCCATTTGGCAAATCTTACTTGGCTCTGGTAACCTCCTCTAGGGCTAAAATCTCTATGTACATCTTGTTCTGAAATCCTTATCCGCATTTAATCCCATCATTTAGGAATACTGTGGATTATATTGTGAGTCATCCTAACTTCTTAATTAGAACATCCTTTGACTTATATTAGCTGTAGGGCAATAGGTATTTCTGCCTACTGTTTGGTATGCTTTACCTGCAGGGAACAAAAGTCGGCTTTTGAAAATCATAGGACATGCAAACTAAACAACAAGTAAAAGTGCTTACAAGTTGTGGGATCTGAAACAATTTTAAATTGATTGTTCAGATAAAATAGCTTATTTATTCATGGCTACCCTACAAAATGTTGTACTTTGATTCAGAGCCTGAAACAAGTTCAGGCAGAGTTAAAACATTCTTGTGCCCTGAAGACTCTCCTTTTCCAATTTAATTTTTTCTATGGCTTTTCCCTTTAATTCTTCTGTAGGTGCTTTGCAACATGTTTTGGAAACAGATGGGTGTAGGGCTGAGGTGCTGGATGTTGAAGAATACAGGCGTATCTTCTCGTTTTGTTACTTAAAGCTACAATTATAACAGCCTACAAGTTGAAGTCTGATATAGAACAGTATGGGAACATGTTATTTCTCTTTAATTTACGTGATTCTGTGTTTTGCTTAAACTTCCCACAAGAGTAGTGTGCTATTTGGAAATATTTTGGTTTTCACCCTAGAAAACTCAGCAGACATACTTATTGGATTACTCTCAAACTATCCTTCTCGGTCTCAAAAAATACAATTTAGAAAAGTTGTTCTGTATCTGAGAGAAGAAAACTCTTTTGGTAGGAGATAAAAAGTACATAAAGGAAAAAAACACATCTACTTTGCATAAGTAAATGTCAGAAACTAGACATTGCGTGGAAAAATAGCTATTGGCAGAAAGGTAATTCTGGTTAACGATTTGATTTAGGACTAAAAGTAATGTTCTCAAAAAAAAAAAGGACAGTCTTCAAGACATGTATTTCCTTTGCCTCCAGATACATCTGTAGCTCTTATTTTCACTGAAGTTTTCCATGTATTACTTGCTGAAGGTCTGAGCCACTGAGTATTTGCTTTTCTCTATTCATTATGTTTTGGATGTGAATAAAAAGTTAACATAAAATAAGACTTTTGATAAGATTCTTTAAATTTAAAATTAATTTCATGACTGCCTTTTTAAACAGTATAGCAATACTAAGGAGGTATTCCTGACTTCTAGCTGCAAAGAATTCTAAAATTTTATAGAAGTCTACTGTTCAGGGGTTTTTTGAGTTTCTGTTTTTCTAACTAGTATCTTTGGTTTTTTTAATTTCTCTCCACACTCTTGTATCTTTTACCAATAGAACACAAAAATTTGGGCAATTACAGTTTCTTCATTGTCTCCTGTGGGGCAGCAAAATCATTAAGAAGGCTAACTAATCTCTTTCTTTCAGAAAAATATCTGACATACCTCTGCCTTCAGAAAGCAGTGAGAAAGAGTGACTCTTCAGCCTGAGTCTTCAAAATATTTGAGGGATTGTCTGGAGAAGAAGACTTCATTTGGAAGTATCCAAGGTTTTTTTACCCATATATTTTTACACCCCAAAGGCAGAAAAGAAACTCACAATACCCCTTTAGTCAGTTTGGGTTAGCTGTCCCAGCCATGTCCTCTCTCAAGCTTTGACTCTCCTCCAGACTACTGGCCTTTGGGGATGCAGATGTTTGGAGAGAAATCCATGATGCTGTGCGAGCATTGCTCACCCATAGCAAAAACTTGTTATCAACAGTGTGGTCAACACTGTTTTATCCACAAATGCAAAGCACAGCACCATGCGAGATGCTGTGAAGAAAGTTAACTCCATCCCAGCCAGACTCAGTACAATACGGAGATTGCTCAGCCTATTGATGTATGCACTGTTTTGTTAAAATGCTCGTGGAGAAGCTATAGATCGTGCACCTGCAGGCTGAAAAACACAAAGGCACATGTCAACATCTTTCTCACAGAGAAAGAGGTCATGGGTTCACAACTGGACTTTAAAGAAATCTGAACTGATTTCAGTCATTCAGTCGGAGAGTTAGCCATGTAAGTTTGGTTATGTTCTACTTACCCAAACTGATCTTCAGTTTTATGAAGCATTTATTTCTACTTCCTGCCTAAGCTCTTTCATTAAATTTCAAAGTGGTATTAAGCACGACCAAGAATTAGTGAAAATATTTGGTGTTACAGGAAGTAGCTGTGTGGGGAAAATGGAATTACAGTATTCTGCTCAATTAACAATTGTGTATCTGAAGGCAATTCTATAGTGCTGTATCTAATTAGACAGTTGCAGTAATCCATTTAACTGTAAATGTTGATACCAAGTATTAGACTGATTACAGATCACCATTCAGGGTTCCCAGCATGTTATAAATAAATAAACTTTTCCTTTTGCACTTTATGAACATGCTCCCACAGGTGTTTTGACATGGATTATGTGTCTTGGATTACAACATTAAACTATACCATGTGAATTGAACTGACTGGATTCTTTCATATGACAGTCCTCCTTCCCTGATGAGAGGCATGGCAACATAAAGAAGTCCATACTTTGGCTGTTTCCCTTCTGTACCTGATTTTTGCAGACTTGCATAATAATAACTGAGACCACTCTGAATAACTTATAGGAGTGTGACAAAAGGCTTTTTAATGAGAAGTGAGAAAAACACTTCTGTCCTTAAGAGCAAACATTTTTCAGCTCTTCAGCAAGTTTTGCAAAAATCATACAGGTTCCACTACCTCACTAAAACAAAAACAATCTGCAACAGCTTTTACTGCTTCTCTTCACAGCAACTGAAGTGGAAAAAACCAGCAGAGCAGGTCCCAGCAGCATCTGGGTACCCCACAGCGCAGCAAAACCCACAGGCAATAAAAAACAGAGAAGCCAGCACACACCTTCATGTTTTTCCACAGCAAGGCAGCTTCTGTGGCTGAATCACACAGCCAAGAGCTGTTGTGAGTACCTCTTTACCAGTATGCAGTGTAGTCAGGCTCTGAGAGCTCACAAAAACATTGAATAAAAAGGGAGAGCTCCTTTCTTCCCCCTGGACCAACCTACCTGAAACATCTACTTGCTCCCACACTTCAGAAGACTCACTAATCAGCAAATTTTGCCATATCCCAGACTGAGTTTTTCGTCTCTCTTCCTGAACTAGTTTCACCTTGTACAAAAAGTGTGCAGTCAGAGGAACAGAGAAATACTACATGACCTTCCGACATCTTACAAAGGTATCAATGCAGAATCAGTTTCCCTTTTCCTGGACAAAAAAATATTTATTTGTTTAATGTAGGGAGGAGTAACTTCAAAATGGAAAATGCAGAGGGAGAATTTTTGCTTCTCCAGTGACCTAATGGGCTATGGTGCTTTGCTGGAATATGACACCCAGAGTTCAAGCTCTTGCTGTTGATGAGGAAGAACAGAGATTCAACAACCATCCAAAGAGGCCTTCTGCAAAACACCCTGTTCCCATGCTTGTTCTCCTCTCCCCCCAAAAAAAAGATTCTGGCAAAATGCCTAGCTTTAAGAATGCCACTGGTGTTTAGTAGGAAGACCTTGGGATTATATGTTTATTAGGTTTACTTAAATTAGTATATTTTGATGAAATGTTGTTCTAAAACTCTGCTGTATATTCTGGTAGTGAAAAAAGCCTGAGAAATATCAGTGGAATCATGAGCCAGAGGTATTCATAAATCTGCATGTAGGTTTTAAGTGCATAGAGGATCTGTCTGTAACAATACAAGAAAACAGTGACTCACCTTGAGCTCAGCAGTGGGGTGCAAGGCCAGATTTAGTCAACACCTGAGGCAAGCCGTTATCTTTTAATAACCTTTCATGTTGTTTCACAGATAGAACAGATTAAGTTAAACTGAAAGACAATTAAACAATTGTTGGTTGTCAACTGTCTACCTCTTCTAGAGCACATTTTATCAGTAGATTGCAATGGAACATAAAAGGAGTTGGATTATATGTTTACTTATATGACTTCATTTCAATCCATTTACGATTTAATTCTGCAAAATGTTATTGAGTCCTGGATCCTAAAATCTCCAAAGTCAACTTCAGTCCGAGCCACTGTGTCTGCACTTCGAAGCCTTTTGAAGTAGCTTTGGATTGGACGAAAGCTGAAGGAGAAGTCAAAACTTGGCTGTGAGCAGAGGATTTTTTTCTCCTTCAAACCACTGGTTCCTCCCTTGAGTTGCTGAGAGCAGTGTCAGCCCAATCTGTAGATACTTCAAAGGCTTCAAATAGCAGACACTGTGGCTAAGGCTGAAGCTGAAACAGATGATATGAGGGAACCAAAGGATTGCAGGGCCTCACAGTGCTTTTCAGTGTATTTTAAAGTAGATTAAAATTTCTATAAAATGGAAAGAAAAGTGTATAAGGCTTTCTCCCTTTTTCTTTGTGATCTGGATTTTACAAGGAAAAGCGTCTGTCTGTCTTCAGATCTAAGTGAAGCTCTTCCCCAGTAAGAATAATGAAATAAATCTTTAGCCAATTAGCTTTACAAGGCCAAATATCCAGTCCCACTGCTCACTTGGTTTGGCCAGATTTATTAGTTTACTACTCATGTTTCTGGTGATGATGCAGAGCTGTTCACCTGAAGGCTGAAAGATTTAAATATAAGTAAAAGGAACTGAAAAATACTCTGCACATGAAAGAAAAAATATACAACAAAAAATATTATATTTATATCTTGTATTTCATAACTTCCACCCACAATCAACTAAAATATTTAAAAATTATTTTCAATATTTATGTCTGTTTCCCACTCAGACATGGGGTGAGGTTGATGACAGTTGGAAATTAAATCAGGCCTTGAAAATGCTGTGAATTTTAGTTACTGGGCTTTCTTTTCTAATACCTATACTTTAGACTTTATTTCTAAGTGTTATTTCTTGCTTATATCTTATAGACAACATATGCCATTTGCTCCTAGCTGTGTGGATTTTCCTACACTTTACTCATATGTAGTAAAAGCTGATTTATGTGTTAGTGAAGAAGTTGCATGTTTATCATAACATTTACCTTTAATGAAAAATTTCTAGGTGGATAGAAAAGAATAATAAGAAAAATATGAGGTTGATCTGCTCCGTACAAAGATTCTTCTGTTTTAGCTGGTTTCCTTAGACACCACAGTGTCTTTCAAAGAGAATAAACCTCCGTTAAACTACTCTATAATCACACCGTTAAGCTGTAGGTGGAAATCTCTGCAAGTCATTGGGAATACAATGAATTATTTAGTTCTGTGATATGTATTAATGGCATTCATTTGAAAATGAGGTTTACTTTTTGTATAGATATGTTTATTTAATCTGGTTTTGGCCTTTCTGAAGCTTACCCCTGCAGGCCAAATAAGTAATTCTCACAGTGGATGCAGTAGCGTGCTTTATCTAAGTGCTCTGTCCAAACTAGTCCCAGTAACACATGACCTCAAGTTGCAGACCTTTGCTAGGAGGAACTGCCTCTATTTATAATAAAGGTTTCCAGGATCAAGATGGGTGAGTTTCTAATTTCAGTCCCTGGGAATTTTATATCCACATTTTTTAGCAACGACTTTAAGTCCCAGGGAGTCTGGAAGGTGGGTCTCATGGCATCGCTGTGGAGAGACTGGAGGTATGTTGGACCCTAGGCTCAGAAGCATGAGAACCCAGGTCTGCCCTCCGTGGCAGGGTAGCTCCAGGAGGGAAACCTTCTCTTCAGGGAACATGTGTTAATGCAAGAGTGCCCAACCCAGAAGGTAGGCTCTGGCCACTGCTTGACATGTGCTGCGCTGGTGTGAACTGAACATCAGTGACAGAAAGCAAGGCACTGAAACTCACCAACAAAACTGTAACAGCAGCACTGGTAGCCAGACCCCTCCATGTCTTGCAGCAGGAATGTAGCTGAGGGAGCACTCAGTCGCCCCCCAGACAGCTCCACCTGTCCATTGCTGCTCCAGTGGCAGATCCTGCAGGCAGCACCAGCTCCTTTCGTTAGGCATGACTAAGTGTCATGAAAGCGTTACATTTGTCTGCCTGGAAATGTACTGTTACTACCTTCCAAAGGCCTGATGCAAGGCACTTGGTATTACATTTACGTCAGTCACCTCTACATTAAATCCTTGTTACCTGGCAGGCAAGGGGATTTCTTGCTTGCTGATTGAACTCTTAGTGTCATGATGAGTGGATTACCTCAGGTCTGAAAATGATACTGTACATATTATAAAATACACCAGATTCATTGTACAGGACGGAGGGTATGCAAAGGTGACTTTTCTTGGTTTTATGTATAGACAGCTGGACAGCTTGTTCTGTGGTTGCAGTGCCTGAAACTCACATTGGGATGTCACTTTTGTTCTGAACAAACAGGAGCAGAGAGACCTTGTTCTTTAGGAGCTCACAAATCTAGAAGAGAAGATTACCTTTTTAGTTTAACTAGTAAATTAGGGGGGCTTACTAAATAAAACATGCCACATATTCTTAAATTTGTATTTTAACTCACTTCTCTCTCTTATTGCCAAGGACTAGACACGTCATAGTGCAAAGCCATTCTTTTGCTGGATAATCCTAGCAATGCAACCAGACATTTGCTAGTCAAATAACCAAAATGTAAGTTTTACTAAGTTGCTAAATTTTAAAATACCGTTCATAAGAACATGTGACTGTTCATTATCCAGAGTACATGAACTGATACAGAACAAACACTTGATAGATGAGAAGTTAAATTAATTTACTTATATGATTCTGCACTGATACTCTGGAGTGCTGGAAGTAGCTCAGATTTGTAGGAAAAATTGTTAACTAAAGCTATTAGCTAGATATTCAGTGCATTGAGTTATAGTATTATGATACTTTGATACCAAAGAAATTAAAAATGTTGTTAATTGCATGTATCAGATCTTTGGGCAGGCATGACAATAGGCCAAGTCAAGTTGGAAGAATGAAAAGAATCACGTACATTCAGCATGTAAACTTATATAAGGAATAGGCAGATTCAGACATCTGCAAATGATAATTTAGGTGTTTTACTGTATTTTTTATACCTTCTGTAGCAAAGTGGCTGCTCTGCATAGTGGCCTCAATGTTGAGATTTTTTTGCAGTGGATCCTTTTTTCTTGATTCTTGATGTTGAACAGCCTTTTGAAATATCAGCTAAATGTGGCTTATATGATAATGTAAAACTCGATCACTGAAAAGGTTTCCAGATGTAACTGCATGTCAGATGTACTGGCAAGGACTTTGCACTGGGGAGAAATGCATTGAAAGGTATGACCAGAGGCAAAAATTCCACACTGGAGAGGCTTCTATCTCCATGTTGTATTCTCACATTTTTTTCAGCTTCTGGGTTGGATCAGCATTCAAGAAAGAAACATATTTGGGTAACGATAGGTCTTTTCCTTTTAATCTCAGCTACAGGAAATAATTTCTTTATAGATTGTCATGGCATAGATACTGGATATGCTTTCCTGTTTGCTAAGATTATCATATTGCAGGCTTAAATCATAGTAACTGATTGGTATCGCAGAAAAGGCTGGTCAGAGCAGTTTGGTACAAAGTTTGTGGTGAGATCATCCTGCTTGTATGGCTTCCACTCACAAACGAAAATAGAGAACAGGAGAGTCATCAGCATAATTATACAGTTTAAAAAGGTAGATTACCTTCTTTCAGGTGTGTTCTTGGTGGTTTACTCGCAAAACCAAATCAAAACACTCTTGAGATAGCAGAACTGGCCATACACATGTGCGTGTAACACAGAACAGGTTTACCCTGAGTTTTGGTCTTACCTATCTCTAATTCCACTTAGTTCCCCTGGTGCTTATTTCTGCCTTTATTTTTTTTTTTTAATAAATAAATGAGGATTTATTTTCAAAGAACAGTACTGCAAAAAGATGCAGGTTATCTGTGCGGAGATTCATGTGGGTGAAGCGATTGTAAGCGACTTGCCCAAGGCCACCAGTTCTCTCTCAAACAAGAGGAGGAACCAAATTCCAGGCTTTTTGTCTGGGACTAAGCTAAACCACTGCATTTCTCAGGTCTGTCATTCTTCCGTACTTCACAGATCACATTTATGTCCAGCTGTGAGTTCCTCTGAGCCACAAGTAGCTGAGGAAAAGTAAACATGGTTGGTGTGAGTCTCTTGGGAAGGACAGCAGGCTGAGGAGGCCTGTAGCTGGAGGTAGAAGGGCTGTGTGTCCATCCTTGAAGAGCTGCGAGAGGAGTCATTGCTATTTTCCCTGGGGTGCCAGTAACCACACTTCTGCTCTGTGTAACTGTGCTGGCTGCTAGCACTGAGCAAGAGCATTCAGTGACCCATCTGTTGTGAAGTTGCAATGCAAGAGGAAAGTATTCTGGTTTCAGTGAAGCTCAGGGGTAGTGTTCTTTGCTCTGGTTTGACTGAATTCAGCACCAGTGAATGATGCTCACAGTTGTTTTTGGGGACAGGACTCGTTCCACATTCTCAGATCACCTCAGGACACTGTCCTGAGTCTGTTCCTCTGTCTGGGACCGTGGAAATTTTTATTGTGCTTACACAGTCAATTTAACCCTTTTCATTAGTCCAAGTTGCCACCTTTTTCCTTTTCCTGAAACAAGAAATAGCTGAATTAGCAGGTGTGGTTCCTGTGTGCTAATGTTTCCTGAGGACAAGATAAATATCTTTTTCTCTTCTCACTAGTCCTTACTAAGAATTTCCATAGATAAGGCTATTAAGTGGAAAAGCAATGGTTATGAAAATTACATGGCTGCACTGGGTGGTGTGAAGAAAGGTTTTCAATGAGTAGAGATAATGGTGCAGAATTAAGCAATGAAAAGGCACAGAAATTGTAAGGAGAAGGCAGCAATACTGCCATTGTGTGGGTGATGAGAGGTGAAATTTTCCCCATTTGCCTAAAGCAAAAACTACAAATCTTTAAAAAAAAAAAAAAAAAGGGACCTTGCACTGCTACTACTTAATAGGCTGTAGTGAAACAGCTGTTTTTTGGTGTCTCCCCTTAGCACTACATTAGAAGTTTGTTCCACAGCAAACCCTGTAGTGAGCAGTGAGATTAAATTTTAGAGATCAGCAACAGACAGAATAATGAATGTTTAATCCAAGTGTTCTGAGTTTTCCTCTTCCCATGTTGATTTTCTAGGAAAGCACATATGTAGCAGAAAAAGACCCGATTACTGTCCTTACTCAAGTGAAGTCTACAGTTGCGCTGAAGTGTTACCAGTCACCAGAGAAACCACACAACACAGTGCTGGCATGAACTGTCACTGCCATGGGAAGAGGATGGAGCAAGACTTAGCTCTCATACAATTCATTGCACTCACCAAGACGGGAAAGGGTACTAGAAACCAAGCTGCAAGCAGCTACACAAAGAATTACTAGGGTGCTCCATGGTCTGGGGATGAGGTATCTGAAGACCAATATGCCTTCAGGTGGTCTATATGCCTTTAGAAAACTGAAGAAGTGGATAACAGTGTCTTAGGCTAGAATAGGTATAAAGTATATACGTTATTTTATGCACAATATGGGCATATCGGTTTTCACTGGGCATTATTTCTAATCTAGATGTGCACCATAAAGGTATTCATATGATTGCAGCTTTAATGAGCACTAAATAAACTAAATAGTGTTAAACAGTTCAGCCTGGGTGATGTGTTGAAAGAGAACTGACCATCCTTCTGCTATTCTGTGTGCAGCCAGAAAAAGAGCAAACCTATTCTCCTCTTGTTCCAGCACTGCAGGCTGGATGGGAAGCATCACTTCTCTGCTGAGATGGGAAACTGATTTAATCTTCTTCCTCTTCAAGTTCTTAACCTTGTTGAGGCAAGTGTAGTTAAACACTGCACTCAGGGACCTTAGTATTTACAGCTATCAGACCAGAAGTCTATTTTACTGAGTGTTACAAATATTAGGGAGAGCTCCATCAATGGCAGATGACTGCTAGATTTAGTAAATAATGACTTCATTTGAACACTAATCTTAAATAACAGCATTAAAACATTCAAGTCTGTTTTAGTTCCCTTATTTGGTCCTGTGATTCTGTGCCTTTCTGACCAAACTGTCTGCTAGGCCTAATGCATGAGGTGTCTGGCTTTGCCACGGACAGTCATGGTATGAGCTGCGTTTGTGACTGAGACTGTATTTCTAGACAGATATTCGGATGACTGGCACTTTCTGAACACCAGAGAGAGGAATTCTTCCCTTTCCACCACACTGCACTGCTCATGCTGCTCCTCCCTCCTGCCTTTCGAAGCCCGTCATCATTACTGCTAACAGTGGTTGCAGAGGGTAATTTTCAAAGCCTGTCCATATTAGTATGGCCATTGGTGGAGATGATGAGAGCACTCCTTTGAAACAAATACAGTGCTCCCTAGTCTACTGACTCACAAACATCTGGTGGTGGGAGGAGGGTCAAAATCTGTAAGAGAAATCCAATAAATTACTGATTACCATCAAGAGTCATATATTGTGAGGCAACACAATTATCTTGATAAATCTTTTAGTGCATTTTTGCAGTGTATTGTAGGCCTTCTGAATACTCTTTTCACATCCTGACAAATAAATTGCCTGAAGTACAGTATTAATAACAGTCATGATACTCTATAAAAGCCACAGACTTATAGTTCTTTCACTCAATAATTCGCTAGAAGTTGGAAATGAACACTCTGTTACTGGCTCCAGACAGTAGCACACTGCTTAACCCAAATTGTTTGACCTTCTTTTAGCTTCATTGCCTCCCACTGATGCTGTGGGTTCTTGAATGAGGGAACCAAATGCAGTTAACCCTTTTCTGATTTGAAGCAATCCTGGATTTTCTTTCACCATTGTACCAATTTTATTCACAATGAATGAAGCTGGTAAAATATGTATTATGGTAGCCTTGCCTTCCTCTCTCCCATTCACTGAGTTGTTCCTAACAGGATTTGGTTTTGAGCAGAACTTTTCTCAATCAACTTATTTTCCTCAGGTGAAATGTACTCTGTCTTGAATGACAGCTGAAGGAATACTACCTGCCCACTTGGGCATGAACTTTCCCGTGGAAGCACTGACCTAAGCGGAGATTGCTGAGATCCCGCTGTCCATGTTGCACTGACAGTTGATGTCCCATGCTCTCCCTGGCCAGCACAGGGCTTCCTGAGCCCAGCATAAAATGATTTAGATAGCTGTGCTGGACAGACACTTGTCTTACTTTTAGAGTGTTATTGCAGGGTCGGAAAAGTGCCAGCACCAGCCCAAAGGGGCATGCTTTCATAAATGCAGTGCATAGCAGTTATTCATACTTCTCCAGTGAAAGTCCATTGGCTATTTTTTTGACAAGTTTGATAAGTTGATAAGACTTGACAAGTTGTGTAACTATAAAGGCAGTTTAGAATTACATTTAAAGGAAAGCAAAGAGATTACAGATACTTCTGCCTTAAGAAAAGGAGTTAATTTTCTGCTAAATGAAATTACTCTTTCATGTATGCTGTTTTCCCAATAAGTTATTTTTTTGCTGCCTTTCATCAGATAGTGCTAGAAATATTTGCATAAACTGGTGGCAAAGATCAAGTCAATACATACTCATTTTCTTAAATATTTGTGCTGTTAGCCGTAGTTACATTCAAGAGGGTTTTTTCTTTTTAAATTTAGTCTAATGTCTCAACTATGACTTTAGTATAAACATATGATGTGAGTTCTGAGGGGAATTTAATGCCTGTGCTTTATGTTTCAAAACTGAAAATACTGTGTGCCTATAATATGCAGTACTAAGGAGTTTTGTCAAATAGTATTATATTTGCATCTCAAAGACTGCCTGGCTAATGACTGAAGGACATATTGATTCTGTGCTAATTAGAGTTTTAAAAAACCTGTAATTACAGAACACCAACTTAATGTGATTTTTGCAGAAGATGCCTTAACTGCGCTTGTAAATTGGGAGAAATATGTGTTCTACGCACACTGTATGTTGTTCATTTTATACTCTGTCACTACAGCAAGACCAGAAGAAACAGACATGTGTCTACCGTAGGGGAGTGGAAAAAGCGTATCTGTTTGTTCATTGAGAGAGTGGTGTGAGCTGCACTTCTACCTGTCTGTCTTCACTCCTGAACTCAGCTGAGCAGATCACATTTGCAACTCAGTCAAACACAATGAACAGTACTTTCATGCTTCAAACAAAAAAACAAAGCAGACCAACACTTAATTCACTATTAAAACATGCGGTCTATAATGAAGGCCACGTTGCTAACCTCCCTTGACCTGCAGGCCACCCCAGGATATCATTGTCAAGAAGGCCAATGGTATCCTGGAGTTCAACTACATCAGCAGCAAAAGGAAGGCTAGGGACAATGTGGGGCCGCTGCTGAATGAGGCGGGTGTCCTGGTGACGGAGGATGCGGAGAAGGCAGAGCTACTGA
>Ga0065711_1026368_pt1 | contig 75613 bp, 42 predicted proteins | sample Hoacrofraction12_FD_59098 | JGI IMG/M metagenome (GOLD analysis project Ga0065711, IMG submission 59098) | Hoatzin crop microbial communities from Cojedes, Venezuela - Epithelial fraction 12 v2 (version 2) | ecosystem: Host-associated > Birds > Digestive system > Esophagus > Crop | place... | reverse complement strand
CCCCTCCCCTCCTCTCCTCTCCTCTCCTCTCCTCTCCTCTCCTCTCCTCTCCTCTCCTCCAGGGAACACAGCCCCCTTGTTTTTTTTCTACAAGGAATAGCAGTATGCTATAAGCTTATAGATGTACCTACTTTATTTTTGCTTTGTCTGAGTTATCATTGAACAATGCTTGAACTTAGGACAGCAGCTGTAGATGTTAACTTCAGATTTCCCAGACTGGCATGAAAGATCATTTCACTAACATCCTAGCTGCTTCGCTGAGACTTCACAATCTGTTTAACAAAACCTCTATTTCAGTGTTGGCTGATGGGTTCTGTGTAAATGAAGGCTTAGGAATGTTGCGTGCAGGTTACATACCTTAAATTTTGGGGGTGGAATTTCTTTTCAGAGGCAATATGGATGAGGAAATCCTGTCCTTCTGTTTTGTCTCCAGCTTTGCTGCAACCCTGGAGTTTTGTCCATGTACTTTTCTGCTCCCCAGCCTCACCAAGGCATAGGGGTTTGAACATGCAGGAAGATCGTTGTCTGGTGGTGGAGAGTGTTGGATTGCATATCGAACCAGAAATAGCTGACACCTTTTGATATACTGTGTCATCTTATAATGAAACCTTTTAAGAACACTTTCATAGAGTTTGCCAGCCAGACGCTGTGATATGACAGCCGTGGGGCTGCCAAACTCATCTATGAAACAATCCTTTTTTTCCTCAAGACTTGCCGTGTAGATTCTTTTCACAGGGTCTCTTCCTTGCTCTGAAGATAAGAGGCTGGTCTTCAGCTGTGTTACCTTAGGAACCAGCCAGATAAACATCCAATAAAATCTTGTTTTCAGGAGTTTGTTTCTGAATATCAGTAGAAAATCTCTAGCTTATTTTCAGTAGGGCCATGTCCCTCTCCTCCCTTCTCCCATCATTCACTATGCCAGACAATAGCATTTTTTTCTCAGAGAGATGGTTATGTCAGGCTTTTATTTTTTTTTCTCTCCCTCACAGTAAATACATTGCCTTCATTTTAGCCCTTAGGAGAAAGGATTTCTTCAACATACCTTCTTAAAGTTGAGGCACTATATGATAAGATACGCAATAGTTTCCAATGTGTCATCATCTTGATAAACAAGGCATGCAAAGCTTTATAGCAAGGTAACTTTGCTATCACAAGAATCTTTTCAAGAAAAATAATAAAATCCAGCAGTTTGTTTCTTACACACTGCAACACTGGCACTGATTTTTTCCTATTGAGTAAAACCTTCTGTTTTAATAATAAAATCAAGTGATTCCTGAGATAGCCAAGTACTGTAAATACCCTCCCCCCCCGAAATTCCAAAATGTGCTTAATATTTAAAGCTATTAATATTTCTTTTTCCTGCTTAACGTGGTGGAACTATTGCTACTGAAAATTTTTTTTTCCCCCCCTCCTGGATCCTGGAGCGTGATCTCTTGCTTGGTAACCGGGAGCTGAAAGGGACAGGCAAATTCAGGAGCCGTGCTCCAGCACTTTCACTACAGCTGAAATGTATTAAGGGAATTCATCAAACAGCGCTGGGGGGGGGGAATAGCCCAGCACTCCGCATACCTGCACTTCTGGAGTGTTTTTCCACTAGAACTGTTGGAGTGTCAGAATTCATAGAAACCCTGCCAGTTTTTACATGTTTTTATATAATGCTGCCTGGTACAGGACAGTGTAATCTTACTAGTTGATAGCTTACCATTCTTGTTGAGTCTCTGCAACTTGAGAAATAAACATGCCATGACACGGATCTGAACAGTTTATTTCATCTTCTGTTCCTTTATTTGCACACCTTTCCTCTTTTTTTTTTTCTTTTTTTTCCTCTCCAAGACTTAGCAAGAAACCATCTGGTATTTATTCCCAATATTCTGATGAACAACCATTGCTTTCCTGGGTCGGAGGATATCTTTTATGTCTTCTTTGTTCTGAGTATTGTTTTGAAATCGTTAAACTTGTGTCTTACATGCAGGCGGTGTGTGTTGTTCTATAGCTGACCAAGTAAGCTGCATAGGTTAATATGATGAATGTTTTGATGAAATATTTAATAAATGCAAGATTTTATTATTCACTTGTTGAAAACCAAACACCACACAACTGAGGTATGCACTAGAGAAGACCACTTGGTAGAATATTCTTGAATCGTGACTAGTTTGAATTGGAGACATTTTAATGCTCTCCTGGCAATATACGTGGAGTATTATTTTTCTGTTTTCTGTAGTTTCAGAAATGAGCCTGACACCAATCTTAATGTTGAAATTGATTTGAATTGAATATTTTTTTTTCTTTAAATATCAGGATTGTTTTAACTATAATAGTTTAGTCTATGCAAGTAGTATACTTTTTTTTTAATTCACTTTTGAAAAACTTTTGTCTTAGGTTCACCTTCTGTGTTACTGTGTTAAATTTAATTCTGCACGTATACATTTTTGCAGAATGAGGGAGAGATAATTACTTTTTGGAAAACTTTATAAACTTCACAGCACTGTTGATAAATTTTTTATCCTCGGTATGTAGAGAAAATAATACAGACGCTGGTGTTCACTTTTTTTTTCTTCTCTGAATGAAGTCATTTTCAGCTGAACATTTTTGTTTTACCTGAGGAAAATTTTTCAATGATTAGATAAAAATGGGAGGAAGAGGACAAGTTGAAGTAAAAGTAAACCCCAAAATTATGTAGGTGCTGGTCTTCAGAGGTATGTAATTGTTGGAAGATGTACATAATTGTGTGGATTCAGAAGTGGTGAAGCAGACTGGATGCCCTCTTCCCAAAGTTAAGCATGAAGTATGTTTCTATTCAGCACAATCCAGCTTTTTATTCAGTTTACTACATATGATTCCTTCCTTTATTTGGTAAATCTTATAGTTTTAAAAGCAGAGCATGTTTTGATAAACCTGTCTGGTTATGATTCCAGCACATTAAAGTTTCATTTTTATTAGGGGAATTAACTGTAGAATGCTGTTTTCATACACTGTGAATTCCATTTTTCATCCAAATGCTGCCTGACATAGGTCCAAGGAAAAACTATTGTCTTGTTAAGTAAGGAATGTGCTATTCATCATTTTATAATGTACTAAATTTTAAAATTAATAATAAAAATAAATGTCTGCTTAACTATGTAATTGCTAGAATGACTAAGAGATATATTGGCTAAGAAAATCAGTTTGTAAAAGTTGAATTTGGGTGTAAACCATGTTGTGCAAGCCAACAATAGTGATCCTTTCTTCTAGAAATGATATATCCCAGTACACAAGAACATTAAAATCACCTACATAATTTAGGTTTCCTGCTTCCTTTTATTTATTTAAAATTATAACTGAGGTGATTGTTGATCCCTTTTTTGCTTTTGGTCATTCCACCTTGATTAGGTGTGCATTTCCACCCCCCACAGAAACCATCTTGGCTGGATTCCTAGATTTTGGTGGTACTTTGCAGATTTATGCTATCTGAGAGGTTCATCTTGGAATAAGATGAACTGATAAATGCTGTATTTTGAAGTCTGTACTTCTGAGTGATGACTCCTATATGAAAGCTGTGTGCAAATGATTTTAATGCTATTTCTGCTTAGAAACTCCTTGAAGTCCAGCTCTTTGTTCCAAAGATATTCTGACATTAAATGTTTGGAATATTTTTTGCTTTGTCCCTGTAGTGAAAGACAGCCTTCCAGTGCTGGAACGCTTTAGTTCTTTACGGTGTGAAATTAGGAACATCGTTTATGTTGGGGAGGACTTTGTATGTTTTTCAATGATGAATAAAAGTTTTAACTTTGACTGCTGTTTCTTCTCCTCTTGTGACAACGATGTGTTCAGCCATTGATTTAGCACATATTTGAACAGTGTGTTTGTGAGGGCAGCCACAGAGGCAGTGTCTATGCAGTTATGCGAATGAGATCTCAGTCCGGAACCAGCATCGTGATCCCAATGTTGTAATAGCCACAGCCTCTTTTGAAATCTTCCCAGTCGTACATGCCTTAGTACAGCACTGAGAAGGTTTTTAAATAGATACATCAAAACTTGTAAAGGCAAATTGGCAGCTCAAATAATAGCCTGCTATATGCAGTTTCATTGTATCTGTCTTTATTAGATAAGGAATGTGGAATTTTGTCTTATTATTGGTTATGTCATGCATCTCAGGTAATCTGTCTTACCTTAGGATGTAGGGCATGTAGGAGAAATGCTTTCAAGGAGTAAATGCAGCATCGTATGACAGCCATGTCTGCAAAATCAGCTCAACATTATTACTGGTTTTGAATTCGAGACTTTAACTAGTTATCTAGTTATAAAGATTCAAACCTTTTGGTGTGAAAAGAAATTTTATTCACCTTTTTAATTCTGCCTTGAAAATATTTCCTCTTAGTCCTGGTCAAAGCCGCCCATCAATGGTCTCGTGGATGAACACACCGTCTGCTAACCCCGCTGCCACAAATACTGCACCGCCCGCTTTCTTCTTCCCTAACCCTGCCACTGGGAGCGACAGAGCAGTGGAAAGGTATGATGTACACTTCAACTTCTGCTGGTTATTTATTTGCCTCCTTTTTCCTGTATCTTTTTGAAAATATCTAATTCATGTCTTCTGCAGTATGTGAATGATTATCTCAAATTAAGAAATGCAACCTTAGCGATATTGACAGAATAAAATAACTGTCTACTTTGTCTTATTTTCCCTTTGAACACCTTCCTTGTGGAAGGCACACAGATTGAGCCAGGGGCTTGTTGGTTAATACAAGCAGACTTTGATTTGGGTGGTCAATTCAATTCATAGTGTCTCTACTGCAGCGATTCTCTTACGGCGTCTTTTAAAGCACAGATTCTTTCTTTTCTGTAGCCACCCGTGTCAAATTTAAGTTTCTCAACCTAGCCTTCTTGCCTCTGAAAGACCTGCCTCTGTGTTTACCTGTCTCTGTGGTTTCATTCGTTTCTTTCACTCTTTTGGCCTGCTGTCCTTCCATCCTGTTTCTGCTTCCTTCCATGTTGTTGTCGTCCATCTTTTGAAGTATTTTCACTTTTTCCTTTGAAGGTCTTCACAATCTTAGCTTTTTCCTTCAAGCTTTATACTTTCTACTTTTCTAATTAAAATAATTGGGTATATTCATAAATTCTTCCCAACACTTGGTAACAAAAATTCCATTTCTCATTACTGGTTGCATTTTGCACCAAAACTACATTGTCTGTTTTGACTGCAAGTTCCTTGAGGCAGGGAGAATCTTTCCCAATGTTTTATGTGTAGCTGTTGTTGCCTGGGCTCAACAAAAGATGATTTAATGGTGTGGATGCTGTGTCTAAACAAACCATCACTGGGCAACAGCAAACTGTCAGTTTACAAAGGCGTGATTAAATAAGAGATGCCAAAAATACTTGTATATTCCAAGTTCTCTGCTTATGGTACTTGCAGAAATGAATACTTTGGACAAATTCATATTGGTGTCTTATTACAGAGCATTCTGAGAACAACTCTAAAAGACTGCCTAAAATCTTAAATATCTTACAGTGTTTAGGACAAAACAGCATCTTCAGTAGTCTAGTAATTTTGTATTGTAAAGAAATATAAAATGCAAATTCTGTACAGTGATAGTGAAAAGCTGAATTGCAAGATTTATGAAGAAACATTTCAGAAGATATAATGATGATCAGTCTATAAATTAAGTGTAGTATGCTTTGCCTACTATTTATTTCATTGTTGTTTAGTGCTTGGCAAAATTTTAACTGTAGTTGAAAGTCGAGTTTAACTGTCATAAAAATAAGTGTGCATAAAGTTGAGAGTATGATATTCTGAAATGCCAACAGTAAGCTATGAAGCTTCAGCTTTGCCATTTGTGTGCATAAATTATAAGCCTGTAATGATGCATGTGAGATTGTGTTTAAAGTTTTAGTCATCTCCAAACGAGAATGGAGAGACAATGGTTGAGAAAGGAAAGCGTCTTCATAATAGCAAAAAAATTACTATAATTCATAATTTCATTTTTTCAGCATTGCCCACCGAAAAGCAAGAGCAGTATATCCATGTGAAGCAGAACATAGCTCTGAATTATCATTTCAGATAGGAGCAATTTTTGAAGATGGTAAGTACTGCTTGAGTAAATATAAAGCAATGAAAAACACATTGACAAAGCTGCTACAATGGCTTTGGATAAAAAGACAAGCCTAACTACTTTCTACCAACATTGCTGATGGCACAAAGTTGGTGACATAGAAGATTTCTGGTATGTAGAAACTACTTAGCATATACTTAGTACTGTAAGGCAATGCCTTTGATTTCTGGTGAGTAGACGCTTTCAATTGGTCTAATTTTTCAGCAGCATGTTGAATGTGTTGTAGTACCAAAAAAAAAAGGTTATTCAGCAATAGAGAAAAACATCTTGGCCTATGAAACTGCATTTTTAAAAAATGTGAACTATCATTGTAAAATAACACATGGGCTTTCATTTCAAGAAAAAAAAAAAAGTCTCTTTACAGGTTTTCAGGCAAGCAGAGCTCCAGGTAGATCAGGTGATCACTGGAGAGAAAAGGTATTGTTTACTTTTGGATCAAGGGGTGCCTTGGTGTGTGTATGTACTTGCAGAAAAAGGAATATTCACTGATGTGCAGAATGAAGGCCTGTGTTTAAAGATTTCTATGGACCCATATATAGTATTACATATAATTATCCAGAAGGTGATTGCTGTGCTCAAGACTGTTGCTCCTCAGTAAGCTTCCATGGCTCTACACTTCAGCAACTGCACAGGGACTTCAAACTGACAGAAACGATTTTAGTTTTTAAATCTTATGCCAATGACTACTCTAATACAAACTCTGAAGATGTAGAAAATGACATTACAGTGTAGTTTCTTCTTATTGCAAGGAAATTTCTGTTATTAGAAAGAGATGGTATGGAATGGCTCAACAGGGCCTGGACAAATTCAGCAATTCTTGTTACTTGAATGCAATTTAATAATTGTAAGCAGAAATTAATTCATAACAGCAGCACAGTAAGACCGTTGTTTGTTACAAGACCTTGATAAAAAATTACATTCGTACTAACTCCCAGAAAATTCTGAAGTTTTGTGCAGACTGGGGAATTCGAAGTGACCTGAGAATTACATCCCCAAGATCCATGTGAGTCCTGAGACCAGTATTTCAGTCTTTCAGTCTGACTAGAGGCAGGGAGGTAGTAAGAGGCATGCTGGCTTGTAAGAAATCTGGAAATTCTGCAGCAATGCCTGTTTTCTTCCCATCTGTTGTCAGCTTTTAGCTTGCTACTAGGTCAGAAATCTGATTTGTGCTTTCCAGAGGAAAAGTGGTATTTAATTCTGCATGACCAAATGAACTTAGGGGATGTGCTGCCCAGTCATTCAAATAACACATGTGAGAATCTTTGGTTGGATGTCCAATAAAGGAGGAGTATTCCAAATTCCCAGTTGACATCCAGTAGGAAAAAGAGAAAAGTACACAGTCTAAACCAGCTGGAAAACATCAACCTGCAGGCATTAAAAAGCTAACTAAATATGTCATATGTTTCCCAAAATGCACCCTATTAACTCTGTTAGCACTGGATCAAAAGTGTCTGTGAGAGTTTTTCTCATAAATGAAAATCTTTTAGTTTTTTAAAACATGACTGAGAGGGATCTTCAACAGACATAAAACTGTGTACAGGAAAAAAAATCTAGTGCATGGGGGAGAAGATCTGATGCATAGCAGAGAGGCATTTCTAATGCAGAACAACAAGGGTTGCACACTTCTGATGTTGACATGGGATAAGAATCTTTCAAGAAGCAGTTGCTTCTGTGTCGCGTGTTTGAGGGCAATGTTAAGATTCTTTTCTTGTGCAAAGAGATCACTAGAAGTTACAGCAAAGCTACTGTGGGTTTGGTACATTACAGCCTCAGCTGAGTCTTCCAGCTAGAGAGTTGGATTGTCCAAGAAAGAGTGTATGGAATTTGACTCTGGCAGCTGTGGAGAAACGGTTCAGCTGCAAGACTCTTTCCCTATCATCATACAAATAAGGTTAGAAGCTTGAGAAAAGGGTATGTGGATTGCATTTTGAAAACCTAATTGCAGATTTCCAGTGGGAAAGATCACATTTCCTTAAGTACATTTGTTGTGATTTATTCCACTGTATCCTGACTGTTTTATAGGCATTGTCCTTGCCCTGCAGGGCTTTCAGCCTAAGGTAGGCTGTGGATTGGCAGAAGAAAGGAGGCGAGCATGCACGTAATAAGGCACTAACTGGACGTATGTAATAATTTACTGGAAACCATTATGGAATCACCATTAGGTTATGTCATGGATGGCTCTGTCAGTATAGAAAGCTGTTCTCATTAAAAGTGCAGACCAGTCTCCATGTTTGAAACCTCTGAAACGCCTTCACATAGGCCTTTTCTTTTTGCGCTAGGCACCCTTGTGTCTGTGCTGGGATCAGATTCCTGTGAATCAATTTAAGTTCTTTAGTTACTCAATTTAAATTCCCATATGCCCTAATAAAGCCCCCAAATGAAGAATTAAAGTTAATAATACATCAATTCTGCAGCTCTACCAATAACCTTAACTATCAAAATGACAATGCATCAATCAAGTTGACATACAGCTAGTATCAACCATTAAAGTAACTGTTAAATTAACATCTACTAAAAAGTGCTGCTTCCATTAGTGAAGATTTTATCCGTCTCTCCTTTTTCCACCTTGCCTGTCTCACTTTTCCAATCCTGTCTCTTTCGCCTCTCACTGTTTGTTGAGTTTTTTTTCCTTTCTCTTCCCTCTCTTTTCTGCTTAGTTTCCTTCTGTTTTTCATTTTGCTTCCCTGTTCTTCTGTTTCATCTCTCTTGGTCCATAGATGCTGATTGCAGGAGTTCTCCCTTACCTGTTATTATCCTGGATGAATCTTTGTGGCTGCTCTAGCCTGAGACAGGGTAGTGGCATTTAGTGAAGTACAGCCTTGCACCTATCATAGCTGCTAAATGTAATATTAGTGCAAGAAGGTAAGAGTTTAACCTTTACTCCTGTCTCAATTTCCTGGATCTAACTAGGGAAAAAAAAATCTCTTTGTCTTGCAGGCTGACAAGGCTAGTTTTACTAATATTTTAAACTAAGGTTTACATGCCCTGATAGGAATGTGTATAGAATCTGAACATTTGCATATTCAAGTGTTTTCAATATTGCATGTATGTTGTGCTACTCTGAGTCCCACAGTCTTTCCATCAAAGTGTCATAGAATATAAACGCTAAGGTGCCACCTGGTAAGTTAAAAAGACAAGGCAAAGTTTACTATTTCATTGAATTGTGTAAGAAAATGAATAATGTAGTCTGAACGATAGCGACTGGATTTTTTTTTTTTTTAAATCTTCCATTCAATTTACCTTAGGCTATGCCGGTATTTTTATTTCCCTGTTGCTACAGGCTATATTATTGACAGCAGATAACAATGTAATTCAAGTGGTTAGAGGCAAAGCTTGAAGAGTTTGCAGCTGGATAAGGGCACATACGAGAAGAAGCAGAGTATGATCTGAGATTGTGAGACACATATGCTGGCTATATATTTTTGTTGTTGTTGAAGCAGATATTCTCAATAATCATGGAAAGAATAACCAGACTGCCTGGCACTGAAACCTTGCCAGCCTTGGAGCCAATTGTTATTAAATTTCTGGTTCTTGAAAGACACTGCTTAGTAAATGGGAATTTCACTAGGGAGAAGTGTTTTATATAGGGCAAATGGTGTTTACACAATAAAATTGCTTGGCAGTATTGCTAGTAGGAGGGCTTCCTGAAAACTTGTCAAGATAGCTCTCATCAAAGCTTTTTACAATTTTAAAAATCAGGTTTTAGAGGAGAGAAAATATGGGGAAAACTGAGGAAGTGTTTCGTTATAGTGATTTTCCTCAGGAAAGGTGTGGCACCAATCGTCCCTACCAAGCATAGTAGGAATACAAAAAGCCATGTTTGCGCTGCTGTTGTCATTCCTCTCCATCTTTCCTAGTGTAACAAAGTGCCGGCCTTAGTTAATGTCCCTGGTTTTGACTCCAAGGCACTCTCTTCCCTCTTGTTCATGGTGTGGCTTCTGGGCTGTCTTTCTCTATGTTACTGACAAATGAAGGATTTACATCAAAGAGTATCGCAGAATCTTAGGGGTTGGAAGGGACTTTTGTGGGTCATCGAGTCCAGCCCCCCTGCCGAAGCAGGGGTAGTAATACTCCCAAAATACTATATTGCACCGTATGTGCGAATAATTCTTTTGTTGAGGTAAAAATGAGGATACAGCTACTCTATGTGCACCTTTCATCTGTGGATTTCAAAGCACTTGGAAACATTCATGTGCATTAATTATTTCCATTCTACACCCGGAGAAACTGAGTGTACGGGCTGTGGACAGGTGTTCTCCTTTTCAGATACTTCCGTGCCATTTGGAGGTAGTTACCTCAAACTGCTGCTGAAAGTTACAATCACTTCAGCAATAAAAAGTACCAGATGAGCACTACCAAATTCCTTCTGACTTTGCTAGAAGTCACTGAAGGCAGTTTGACCTTAACCAGTCTGACTTTGCCCCTGCCAACAGTGTTCTGGAAGCAGCGGTCTCCAGAAGTGTTAAAATGGAAGATATTTTAACTGATGCATTTTACCTGGTAGGAGGTGTGTGTGCAGAACTGTCAGAGATGTTCTGCTGTCAGGTGGGATGGGAATCAACTCAGGAGAAAGACCTCAAGACTCAGTGTCTACACACAGGTCACCAAGTTATAGTGCAGGGAACTCAGCAGCAACTCAGCTGACCAAGCACTTGCCTCTATGTTAGAATGAGCCAAATTATTCTTCGGGTGCTCTCTCTCTTCATCTTATTGACTAGAACTCCACCAGCTGTAACAGGAGCTTAGACACTTCTGTACAGGGAAGTCTGTCTGCAAGCTGAATTCCACCTTCACTAATTTGTGTGTCAGTGTGTTTGCTTTTGTTCACAAGCCTGAGCCCTTATAGGTGGACTGTTTTATTTGTGGTCACACAGTAAATCTTTAGCAGAGTCAGGAAGAAGACCCCTTGACTCCTAGCCCAGTGTCTTGTCCACAAGGTAATTCTGCTTCTCACAAGATACTTAAGGAAAACAGCAAGTTTTAAAATTTCAAGTTCCATGCTAACCCTAAGCAGGCTAAATATTTGTGTATTTCTGTGGTTAACTTTACCCACAGGGATTGCTTCAAAACCCCATAGGGATTTCTAAACACGGAGGGCTGGCAAGCACAATTTGTTGCTTGAATTTAATTACTTGGTGAAAAATTTGCCAGCGTGATTGAGTTCTATGGAAGTGTAATCTGGTGTTGTAGTGGTTTTAGCAGTGAGATTTCTGTTGTCCACAAAATCCAGTCCTCGTTGATGTAGCTCGTTGGGGTCACTACTTTGTTTGGTAAAGTAGAGCATCAGAAAGGGAAGCCCTTTTGTGCCAGGTACCATGCAGGTTAGATTGCCTCCCCTGTTTCTGTTTCCTCCCAAAACAGCTACTTTCCACAAAGGTATGGGAATCAGTGTGAATCAGTGTCTGATTCAGTCCTGCTAAAGTTAGTGGTACCTAGGCAATGAACAAAGACCACTGTGGAAATGAGTCTTGGGTCTCATTTGTAGCTGAGACCTGTGAAACTTTTTGAGCTGCCTAAGCAGAGCAAGGTCTGCTTATAGCATTGGGTCTCTGAGGAGAGCTGCTTGCAAATTCTATGTATTTGCAGTTAGATGATGATAACTTTGGCAATACTGAAGCTGTTTCCTGTGGAGAATACAGAAAAGTAAGAAGAAATGCTGCAAATGCCAAGTTGACCTTATTGTGTTTCTTGATTAGATGAAATCAGTAAAGCTTTTACTTAGAGATCCAATTGCAAGTTGAATGTCTGTTGATTTTGTTTGTCCATTTGAGTTGGCATGATTGTTCCGAAGCGCTTGCCATCATTACTGATGGTCAGACGTTCTCCTTCTCTGCACTAGAGTGAGACTGCTGTAATGGCCTTGCAGCAGGTATTGAGGAAGCGGCCATCCCACTCTGGGCTCTCAACTTTGCTGCTGTTTCCACTGTCCTAAGAGGTGATGGCTTTTGGTGGTGGTTCTTTGGTCTTGTTGTGCAGTCTTGCTATACACGTTAAACCTTGCTGAAAATATTTTAGTTCTCTGCTCCATATTTTTTACACTGCAAGTATTTTCCCTTCCTGTCCCTAGCCAACATAAGGCTTAGTCGTATGGGTTGCTTGGTCCAATAATGAGTTGTAGTTTTAAGGCCAAATGCGTGGATTCTGCAGCAATGTATTTTTAAATGAGGCAGTCCTGAGAAAGTGCTAAGAACTGTAACCGTTGTTGACAGAGAAGAAATGACAGAAAGGGGACACTATCTAACATCTCTTGAGCAGGGTATTTTTTTCAGAAATAGCCTGTCTCCTGGGTTTAAGAAGAGCTGTGCATGATAGCAAAATGTCTTTTGTGTGGTTAAGCATTTTTTATTTTAAATGAATGCTGTTGTACGCTAAACTTTGGAAATGGATTAGTAAAGAAAACAGGATCATTGGAGCTTAAAGCAGCTTTACATTTCGACACATTGCCCATTAATATCATTTGCCTACAGAAGAGGTCAGTGATGCATGTGGGTATCTCAACCCTTCTCGCATAAGGTGATTTTAATGGGGGCAGAAGTCTTACCTAACATGACAGTCACCGGCACTGCCGAATGTTAAGAGTCACTTCTTGGTGCATTTTTTAAAAAGACTGATCTCTAGAACTGGTGATCTTACGTGTGATCTGAGTGCTAATTCTTTCTTCAGTCTTCACAGAGTCTATAAGGAACTTCTGCTAACAAATAGTGAGGCCCTGAGCTGTGTAACGCACATGTATGATATTTAATCTCCCAAGCACAGAGCTCAGTTGTACCATCCATGTCCAGTCTTCTAGGGTGACAATGGAATCTGGCACTCAACTCCAATTGCTCAGCCATCGCACATTATCTCTGAACGTGCTGCAGTGGTTTAGTATTACGTTATGAAACCTGTTTAGAAAATATTTCTTTTGAAATTTGCTGTTGTGTTGAGCCGAGTGATTCAGCATAGTTTGAGCATTTCCTCCCCTGGGTAAATTTTAGGTAAATTTAAATTTCAGTGTGATCCCCTCAGATGAGGGCTACCCTCATTTTGAACAGACCTTTGATTTATAGACACTCGCATGCTAGTAATAGCCATCCTCTCTCTAATGTAAATTGACAATGAGCTCCAAAGGACAAATAGAAATTTCCTACTTCCAGGTTTTCTAGTTGTTTTCCTTCCCCATCTGCCATTTTTTTGGAGTTGGTTTCCTGTAATACAGATGTGCTCCGAAGGCATGGGAGACTTCAAGGAGAGGTTTGGCTGCCCGCTAGAGCTACGGGCATATTTGCTGGAAAGGGTAGAATTACAGCCGCTGCGGTGGAGCTTCTGGAGGGAGGTTTGTGGTGGTGTCAGCAATGCCCTTTCAAATGCATGTTTACTCTGTAATTGTGGAATAAAAATGACAAAGGGAGAGGAGGGCCTGCTAATTACTAATAGTGATGTAAGTTACTGTGTGTGCAGAGATCCTAAGAAGTAATTTTCTATGTATTTTTTTTCCTTTGGAATCCTTCTGTCAAGCATATTCATTACAAATACAAGCCCAGACTTTTGATCTGAATCTAGCTCATTAGTATCATTTGAAAACAGTTTTGTTTTCTGGATTCCTTGGAGATCTAGCTGTTGTTGAAACCGTAGTTTCTGAGCACAGCTTCTAGCTTCACAGCTGACAATAACAGGACACAAGGAAAAAGCTAGGGGAAAGTATGTTTGAAGTGCTCAAAATTAGAGCCGTACAATGCGTTTGAAAGCGAGCTTTAACATATTGGTCTCTCAACTGTTATTTCGCCGATTTGTAGAAGGCTACAAATATCACATTCCCCAATGTGTTAATGTGTTTTAAATAAAGCACTGACATGGCTGGTAGCATGTTTCAGCATTTGTCTGATCTCTTCCCTAAATAGTGTCTGTCTCGGAAGCACTGTGAGGATAAATTAATATGGTAGAGAATATTGTAGGTTGCTAAAAGTGTAGGATTTTAGTTACATAGGTAAGTAGGTACCTGTATCGTATTATTCTACGAAATTTGATAGAGGAGTTTGAGGACTTTTTAGTCTGTTTTCCAAAGAGATGAGGCTTATGCTTTTTTTTTTAACTCCCTGCCAAATGTGGTCAAAATATATATAGGAAGCCTAGGAGGAAATATATATAGGAAGCCTATAGGAAGATTTCATTAGTTCTGTTGCTCATGGAATAACTTGCGGAGCCTTTAAAGTCTGAGCTGAATTTTTTCTTCTTTTAGATTCACGGATACTCTTGCATAAACTTTGGAATCAGCAGTGGTAAACACTTAGGAGGGCAGTAAGGACCAAGGCATATCGTTGAAGCCTTTCCTTCGTGTTTTGTGAATAGCGCTACGTATTTGAATTTCAGAGAGAGGAATTAACCAGAAGAACGATTCAGGTTTTGTCCATTTGTCTCTTCCAATAGCAGTTCTACTCTGTGAAGAGATGATACTTGGAGTGAGATCTAGCTGATTTCTGTTTCCCCTGTAATCCTTTACATGCTTAACTTTTCATGCAGAGTAAGGCCCTATGCCATTTTTCTGTGGCTCTGAGCTTCCAGATTCATCACCTCTGCTCAAGACAGGTCTTTGGTCTTGCTTTGCCCCTAGCTACTGAAATTGTTTCCCACAATTTGGTACGAATTCTAACTTCTCCCAAAAGGTGTCTAGATTTTCTATTTTATAAACCTGTCATAAGTTCCATTAACTGTTTCCTTAATGAAGTCTCCTGCACCTAAAAGCTATTTCACCGTATGTACTTTGCAGAAGATAGTTCAAGCACCTATATTATGCAAGTATTTAAACTAAGTTAATCACAGAATCACAGAATGGTAGGGTTTGGAAGGGACCTCTGTGGGTCATCTAGTCCAACCCCTGTGCCGAAGCAGGGTCACCTAAGAGCAGGCTGCACAGGACCTTGTCCAGGTGGGTCTTGAATATCTCCAGAGAAGGAGACTCCACAGCCTCCCTGGGAAGCCTGGGCCAGGGCTCCGTCACCCTCAGAGGGAAGAAGTTCTTCCTCGTGTTCAGGTGGAACTTCCTATGCTTCATTTTGTGCCTGTTGTCCCTTGTCCTGTCACTGGGCACCACTGAAGAGTCTGGCCCCATCCTCCTGACACCCACCCTTCAGATATTTGTAAGCATTTGTAAGGTCCCCTCTCAGCCTTCTCTTCTTCAGGCTGAACAAGCCCAGCTCCCTCAGCCTTTCCTCATAGGAGAGATGCTCCAGTCCCCTCATCATCCTCGTAGCCCTCCGCTGGACTCTTTCCAGTAGCTCCTTTTCATCCTTCCTAGCCAGATTCTGAAATCAGTCATTGCAGAAGACGGGATGTTTTTATGTATGCTCTGCCTGGTGTCGTGGAGCTAAAGCTAAAAGTACTAATTCAAGCATAAAAAGATGCAGTAATTTTTTTCCTTTTCTTTTGCAGTGCAATTTTCCAGAGAACCAGGATGGCTAGAAGGCACGCTAAATGGCAAGAGAGGACTTATTCCACAAAATTATGTTCAGTTTTTATAGCTTTGTGCATTGAACGCCAAGAAGGTGTACATGGTATCCATGGATATTTGCTACAGTCACTTCTCTCTACTTTTGTGACTGCTTTTAATCAACAAAGAGCCTGACTTTGGGTTGGAAGATCCTAATCTGTATAAAGACATTAAGTGTTGCCAAATACGAATTACAGAAAGAGATTCTTTACGGGTTGGAATGGGTGGGGGAACAAGAAAGAGGGATGGAGGGATAGGTTAATTTTTTAATAGGGTGCTTTTTTCAGTTGTGAAGAGCAGTAGTGGTAGGTTTGTTTGCAAGGTAACTAGCATTTTAAGTCAAATATTTGGTTGATCCGTGGCTCAACTGTCAGTTGAAGATTTTTATAAACTTAGTGTCCTGGGGATTACACATTGATAACCAGCATTTTTAACAGAATATTATTTGGGTTTGAAAAATACTGTTGGATAAAAAAAGCTATCATCCTGACAATTAAATTATATTTTGAAGTGGAATAGACAGTACAGGACAGACACCGGTGTAAAATAATAGGTATCAAGACATGACATTTTTCAAATGTCTTCAAAGAACACATTCGTTTGTTGTGTGTATGATTTCATTTATTTTATAAAGATAAGACACATGAACTTTTATTACGGGCTTCTATATGTCATGGCTCCTTTGCTACTCAACAATATCACTGTAAATGAAATAAAATGTTATTTGCTATTTGACTTAAGTCATTCCTATGTTGGAGAATATTTTGCTCTGGTTCTGTAAGTTATGATGTGAAATAATTATAGGCAGCTGTATGCAGTCAGCCTCAAACACACTCCAAAATGGATGAGGAACTTTCCTCACTTCTAATAGGCAACTCTGCAAGCTCAAGCCTAAAGGAAAAGAGAATCTCTGGCTATGATCCCTGTGCATCCTGGAGGTCTCTTGCATTTTATCTGTTGTCCGTCTGTCTAGCTCCTCCTTCAGCTTCCCTTTCTTCCTCCCCTGTAATTGTCAGTTGTAAGGTCTTAATGATACTTCATAGTATCAGAATCCTCAAGTAGCTGCCTTGTAATTTGTAGAACTATTTGAGTAGTAAGAGAGTTATCTGATGTCACAGAAAAAGCTTCCAGAAATCTAGTGGTGTATAGATCTGTGCCTTGTGAGTAAAAAACAAAACCAAAACCAGAAAGTTACATGTAGTTTATCATTAATCTTTGTATTTTTCTCTCTTTCAAATAAGACCCTCTGGGAGGTAGTGGAGAGTATGCAGGAAAGTATGACAGGATGACATGCTAATACAGGCTCACCTACTTGTTAAATTGGATTCTGTGGATTTTGAGTAATTTTCTGCAAATATACTTAGCTTGCAAGTTTTTCTAACTAATGTGATTAGTGTAAATCAGTTAATGGTTAATGCTGCCTTAAGGTTGAGATGGCTTTTTTCCCCCTTAACTCCATACCATTATTTTGTTCCTTTGCCCAGACTGCAGAGACCACTGGAGTATGCACAAATCATTTCCAGATGGAGCAATGGTGGGCCAAGTCAGTACAGTTCTCCAGCACTAAACCTCACAGCTTGGAGCAGTTTCATTTGGTGTATTCTCGTGGCATCTGAGCAGTGGCTCTCTGCCAAACAGCTTTTAGGCGATTCTTGTCTTGGCATAGTGGCTAAGTGACCCAGTCACTGAAGATGACTTCTGGACTTCTGTGAAGGAGATCCAGTTCTTTTATTTACTCCTTGACTCAGTGTTAAGGAAGTAGTTGCACCAGTACATACAGCAACAGACTGCAGGTTTCCTTACTCAGATTTGTTCGCATGGCCAAAGCGCTGTTCTGGCTGGGTATCACATCACCTGGGCCCACAGCTTTATCAGCTCATTTGTGGCCTTAACGAGTCATTCTGGAGGCAGGATGGTGTTTGTGTGGCCAGACTTAGTTTTCATGGCTGCCAGTTGGTGGAAAATGTTGAAAGAAGAGGGAGAATGTAAATCTTTGGCATTAGCATAGTAGTTGTGGCAGCTAGGTATGCTGGCTCTCCAGATAGCAAAGCTGTGATAACTTGAGGCTTACAAGCTTTGTAAGTTGCTTCCATTTGTTTTGTTTTTGTTTTAAACGTGCAGTGCATGTTTGATCTTGTTCTGGCTGCTGTCTTCCAAAATTCTCAATCTATTTCTCAGCTCTAGCTCTGTGGATTGGTTTGGGTGGTTTTTGCGGTTTTTTTTCCTCCAATTGATGTGGTTTAAAAAGGCAGATATATAGAGAAGGAATAGAAGTCTTAGTATCTCTTCCATCCAGTTCTGTGACCCTATTTGCCTTTAGGTGAGATGTTTTGAAACTCCTGTTATTTCTAGAGCCACGCAAAGAAGAGGAAACTTTTCTACTGAGAAATGATATACTGAGCAGAGGTAATACTAATCTGAACTTTCTCACGTCCCAGATGTTGTCTAAAGGCAGTGATGTCAGCTGAGCCAGATCAGATCTGGCTTTCAGGCCAACCGCACTGCCTATTAGGAATTTCGTTGTGGTAACTGCTACCCACTGTATGGGTTTCCACATCAGCCCGGTCATACTAATGTTGAGTACAGACTCGTACAGCCCAGTAACCGTGGTACATCTCATTCTTCATCCTCACTGCTGAACAGTGCTGCAGACGATGCCCTTGTGCTGACTGCCCTTGGCAGTAGAGATTAAAGGATGTTAAAAATTAATAATCATATAAAGAAAGTCAGGCCCCTTTCCCATCCTTTGAGATTGTTTTCTTCCCTGAAGCTGGGCCTTAAGGCATGCCTCGTCTGTCTTCCATGGCTTGGTAGATTTGGAGAGAGCAGAGTAATGCATTCTTAACTTGAGGCAGGAAGGAGGACAGGGAGTCAGTTGTGGAGAAAGCCAGGCGAAGGGCTCTTCTCTCTTGGCCTGGCAGCAGGAGTGGTTGCTCTTTGTGGGTCTGGCCTGACTCCGTCCTCTCAAGGGAACTGCTCTCGTGTCACAGCTGTGGGTACAGGCTCAGCTCAGTCCTCAGGGTGGGTTCCCCCTCCCTTCCTATGCACTGGTTACTGCATATAGGGACGTGCACTTGTCAGTTTTCAAAAGCGGAGACTCGTGGTAGTGAATGCATGGCACAGGCTGAAAATTAGAGACAGTGAGTTAGAAGAAAAAAACACCCCATTTTGTGCTTTTTATGCAAGATGATGTTTGCCTTGCTGTCACTGTGGGGCCAGAGCTTGGGGATTAAAGTCGAATGTGTGTTTGCTGAATAATTAATGGAAATGCTGAGACTCCTGACTAGCTGGGATCAGTAGGAATTTACAGTCTGTTAGTCACTGGACAATGTGCAGCTCTGTGCCTTGGCTGGGCAGCATTTTCACTCTGCTGGGTGAAACCCCCCAGGTTTTTTCAGGCTGCTGAATGTTGTTAGTCGTTGTCCCAGCTGATCTTCATGGCAGGCTTCCTTCTGATGCCCAGTCTTTCAGGAAAAAGCTCACTGGCTGATCTGTCTGCCCTGTAATGAAAATAAGTGTTCCTGCTACACTACTTACAGATTTTTCATAGCTGAGCCTCTCTAATTGTATCACAGAAAAGACTCGGGGAGAAACCTGCCTTTCTCATTGCTCTGTTCCTTGTTCTTTTTCTCTTAACTCATTTCACAATTCTTACCTGGATTGCAATTTAAAGAGAAAAGTTGCTGACAGAGGGCTCATGTAGGCTGTAAATACACCAGTGCTGAAGAAGGTTTAACTGAAAGTCTTCACTGGACTTCCACCTCTTAAGCTGAACATGCCTTGGACATCGTTTTCTGCATCAGAGTTCAACAGGATGCCCTCATCTGTGCTTGCAGTAACCACGGGTAAGCACCAAATAAACGTCATCCTATCAACAGCTACAATTAAAGTGTTTTAAAAACCTTACGGCATGTCATGTTTTACCTAGCAAAATCTTTGAAATAAAAGGGCATTTTTTTCACTCCTTTCTATCTTGGTACGATTGTACTCATCATAAACTGCCCGTCTCTGTAGACACCTGAAAGAAAGCAGTGTCCCAGCCTGAGGTCAGATTACAACTTTCATTATGTTTTTTAAGTAGTGATGGCATTTTCTTATTTCTAGAACAGCTTATGACAGATACATCTACTTGTAAACATATGGGGAGTTTTTCTTAACACTGCTGATCCTCTACTATTCTTTCCTTCTGACAATTCAGCAAACAGAAGGCAGGTGCAAGGATCTGTGGCAATAAAAAGTTTGTGTAATTGTTACTAGAAAAACAAAATGCAATTAAATGGTGGTCTTGGACCACAGATCTAGCTTTGTGCAGAACTTAGGGGTGAATTTTTGAGATGGACAGTGCCCAGAACAAACCAGGATAGCCAGAGTTGTATTTCCCCTTCTAACTATCTTTCCCTAATTATAATTGGAAAAGACCTGACCCTGAGAAGGCACTTTGATTTAGTCGCTGGGGAAACCTTGGGTACATAAAATAGTGAATCCCTATTTCCAGGAGAGAAATTCTAACTTTGGTCAATGGGTACAGCAGCTCTTGGTGAACTGGAACTGGAAGCCAGACTTGTCTGGCTCTGGAAGGTTGCTGGGTTTGTTTCTTCGAGTGGGATGTAGCTTGTGCATGTAACAGTGTCAGCATGTCATCTGGCAAGCACAGTTAGCCAGGGTAAGTGAACCAGATCCTCACAGTTGGGCATTCCTTATTCTACAATGTGAGTAGCTGCTCTCTGGCTGAAGCCCATCGTATGTGCTGCATCATCCAAATTAACAGAGCTTGATGAACCCAAATTTCTCGATGAAGATGTTATATTACATTGTTAGTTACTTCATGTTACTTAATACTGTTTCTAGATGAGCAGAAGCTTGTCTCTAAGGATATCCCTGCACCAGCACCTATCTGAGATTAAAATGCAAGAAATACTTGCAATCAAACCAGTTTAATTCATGTATATTTGTACAATTTGTATTAAAAAAAAAGGTACTTGCAGACATTAACATAAAGACCAAACAATATTTTCTATTTATTTAAAAAGCTTTAAACATACAGAAGCAAACCCCTAATTATAAATGCATCATTATGCATAGATTTTACTGTTTACACCATACTGCTGGCTGCTTTTACTTTTCATCCAGGAATCTATTTTAACTCGAAGAGTTCTTAAGCATTCCTCTGAGCTTCCTGGCCTCAGAACTGCTGTCTATCTTATCAAGTCATTGACCTCCAGCTGAAAACATTGCTCTAAAAAAAGAAAAAGTCAAATCTTTAATAAACAATTAAAAGTGCATTAACTGTAGAATTGTTTAATTTCATAAATGTTTAAACAAGTCAGTGAAAAACACCACCCTGTGAATTAGCTTTTTGCATTATTGATTGTAAAGTATCTTTTTAATAAGATTTTGATATTGCAAACTTTAGTCTTTGCTATTTTGTTTTGTGCAACTGTTCAGTCGCACATTGTGTAGTATTCCTGAAATACCCACTGCAGTACATTAACGCTATTTTACATTTTTAACTGTGTATACAATGCTCTTGCTGTATATCCCCGTTCCTTCTTACAACAAAATAATTTGGCTCAATGAACAGAAGCCCACTTCTAAAAGGTGTTTTAGTTGGTCTTGTATTTTGCAGGAGACACATGCCTATTTCATTCTAAACAAATTCCAAAGAATGTAACTTCCTGGTAGCTAAAAACTAGGGTTTTGTTGGTTCTTTTTTTGCTGTACACAGGTTTAGATAAAAAAAGTGATGGCTATTCTGCTTAAGTGTCCTTGATAAGAGAATACTGCCTCTTACAACATCCATATCCAATTGTATCTATTACTTCAATGATCCCTAGCAAAAAAAATAATAATCAATGAATGGTTTCATAAACAACAGGTGATTAAAGTAAAGGATTTATTATAATCTGCTTACAGTTGTTTGCAAAGACAGACATACGTTTTTGCATAAAGATATAAATTGCTTTTTAAAACTAATTTAGTGTGTTTAATTATATGAAGTTTCTGTGAACTATGAATTGTACCAAACCAAGATTAAAAGTAATAAGGTACAAAAATAGGAGCAAACAGACAACAATTTGGACTGGGACAGGCATTTAACAGTGAAGAATATGGCTTTGCTATTTTAATCAAGCAAAGTTACTCTGAGACAGAAAAGGAGGCAGTAACTTTGTTAATATAAAAAGCTGCTGCAGACTGTATTCACCCCGAACCTGGCTTTGAAATTCTCTGTTTTAGACTTAAAAAAAAAAAAAAAGTAAATGCAAAGATGGATGTATGACTGTGTCTTTACTGTAAACAACCAGTCTGCATGCTGTGTATCTCACGTTGGAAGTTTGGCTTTCATATTGCTGTGCAGGTCAGTATTTAAACATCTGCCTATGAATTAGACTTCCACAATGCAAATAATATATGTATGTATATATATATATATATATATAAAACACCTCTCTGAATACAGTCTTTACAGGTTACCCATTGCATAAGGCAGGTGTCATTTAAAAAGACAAGTAGCACTGTCTTCAGTGCACCAAAGCACACCTCAAAATTTGGACTCAAAAAGGGTGTAGAATTCTTAATTCGACCACCATTTAAAAGAAATGCTACATTCTGACTGGCCAAGGGACAAACTAGAGCTCAAAAATGCCAGTGACACCCAGAGTGAATGCTACAGATTAGGACTCTGAAAAACTATTCTATTTAAACGTGAGCATATGGTAGCAACAGCTGAGCCTCAGAGAAGTTCACCTGTCCTCTATTCTACTTCAAAGTTTTGTATTTGCTTATAAATTGTGAAACAGTGAAAATCACCTCAAAAATTTTTTCTTTGCAGTCTTATTCCAGAGAAAACATTTTTGAGACAAAATCAGACCGAGTTGAACTTCTAGTGTGAACATTTGTCTTCTCAGATGTATTCTGATTATTACAAAAATGCTTACAAAATTACACACAGTTTATCACTAAAAATTCTACTCAGCTAATCTGCCCTTATCTGTACCTTACCATCCCTCTCACCAGTACAAATCTGTTCCATATACTTACTGTAATGATCTGCATGTTCCCTTCATCATAATCCGAAACCACTCTCCCTCATCTGAACTAAGAATCTGACCTTCTAAGATGTTTTATGTATCCAGTATTCAAAGGAAAAACAAACAATCTGGGAAACCTTAATAAAAAAAGACGACTCATTCAACATCTTATTCACCCCTGTTCCCCTGAGAGAGAAAGGGAATAGAAGGGAAGAACTTACTGTATCATTAAGCTGGCAAAAGCTTTGGAGAGACCATAATTTGTCTTGTTAAATGAAACCTTCATAAAGTGGCAAACACAACATAGTGTAGTTTCCTACAGAAATATGAAGCAGGATGATTTCTAAGATGTGCTCACGTCACATACGCTTGCGAGCGAGACAAAAGGGAGAAAAATAAAGAGGAAAATAGAAAGGCTTAAATACAACTGAAAAGGTTAAGTGTGGTAATTTACAACAGATACTCTAGGATGGTAAATTAGATATGATGCTAAAAAAGGCACAGCTTTCCCTTTCTTAAATACACTGTAAACGGTTCATTATGCATGCAGAACATTTCACTTTACAAAAAAATTACCTTGTTTGTTTAGACAAAGATAGTACTTAAATAGTCTCCAGCAAAATAGAGTTCTTTCAAAAATACTTTCCCGTTCATCCTATTAACCATTAAAGATTTTTTTTGTCTCATTTACAAAAGTTCCTTACACCTTATTTCAGGTCCTTCACCATTTATACATACAGCAATGTACAGTACAGCAAAAGACTGCAAAAAATTATTTGTAAAGCCAGCACAATAGATACTATAAACTGATACCAGGGCATTTGCTTTCACATCTTATCCTTTTTAATTAAATAGTAAATGGACACTTAACACAGTGTATATCATCTATGATGGGATAACATGGGATAACAAATGCCACAGGTGGGGATAACAGAGTATTCCACACCAAATGTTCTGTTATTACTTTACACATTAGGGTTTCTGTGTGTGTGTATATATGTGTATATATATATAGTTTTTGTTTTTTTTTTTTTTACAAGAAAAGAATATTAATGCCCCATATTGACTTTACGTTTTATGTGCAAACCAAGGGTAAGCTTTAAAAAGTTCTCATTAGTTCTTGAACCCTTTTAAAACAAGCAAACAATACCAGAAACTACATGGCATATTTAAAACTCCATCTGTTAAAATATCAAAATCAAAGAGTTATTGACTAGATATGGCTTTTCATCCAGAGGAACAGGAACATTTTCTAAGTGTTTTAGGGGTATGGGGTAATTTCCAAACATCTAGGTCTTGCCAAATCAGAGTCAACTGCTTTCCATTCCCCAAACCCTTCCTATTATTTTAGACTATTCAGAGACTGCTGAACAAGTGTTAAGTAGCATGTTTAAAATATGGTTCCTTGGGTCCTTCATAGGTGTGGAATAACACAGGGAAACTTAAGGCAAAGTTCTTCCATTTAAGACATTTTCTATCACTTCCTGTGAAAGTACAGAGGCTTGGCATTCCCAGATTCCACCTTTGGTAGCTGGTCACTGATGATTTCCACCAGCATGGCTGGAAACTCTACTTTGAGTGCCTGAGACTCTCGGAAGGTGTAGAAACAGAATTCCAGTAAGTCACTAACAAGCTGAAATGCAGAAAGAAACACTTTTTAGGAAAAAAACACAGAGAATTTTGCATGCAAACAACAGCTTATTGATACTGGGTTATTAACAAGAAATCGCATCTTCATCTGACTTGGCAGTCCATTTGCAGTGGTTAAAAAGCCCCAGAGTGCTACTTAACTGGTTAAAAATCAATTACCAAGGAAACTGAAAAACCAAGACACCACAGATTGGAGTTTTCCGCGCAACTGCGTTTTTCATTTCACTAACAGGCAACTGGCCACCATGAAAACCACACGTATTCAATGTCTATGAAAATACAGCCTTCTGTCCAGAGGCAAAAGATCAGCCATAAACTATTATATCTCTAAATTTCAGTTGGATACGTGTTCATTAAATCAGATTATTTGGTTAACTTCAGTGCAGTCTCCAGGGGACTATGACTGCCAGAGCAGTCCATGTTTTTAGCTCAACAAGATGAATGCTGTGTCACACTGTATCATTCTAGGTTTTATAGCATCACAGTCCATATTAAGCTGTTCCTCTGGTAAAGCATTTCTATTTACATATAAATGCATTTTTAATATACACCAAGCTTTTTTCTCTGCTTACTACTCATTAAACTATAGAGGCAATATTTAGGGATATTTTCTTTTTGAAAAAACCCCGAGGTCTCTATTTTTGTAGTGGTGGCTAACAGCACACTTTTGCATTCTCTCAGTAGATTAAGCATAATGCTGAGAAATTTAAAGATAAAACTTTCTAATTAGCTCTTCAATGACAGAGAAGGAAGCTTTGTTCTGTAACACCAGAAGTACAGAGTTATCTGTTAGCACAGGACCACCTCCACGAACACCTTGCACCATACCCTGCTTTGGCTTCCGCTGCATGGCAAAGGTTTTCACAGGTGAAACCTGTGAAACAGTTCTGCCAAATGGCAGCTGGCAGGCCTTTGGTAATCCTAATAAAGGTGGTCTCCAGCTGTGACAGGAATGCCAGCTGAAGTACTAATGGCATACAGGTACCATCAGCTTTTTGGGGTGTGGAAAAAAAAAAATACCATGTGTCTTCAAAGCACCGATAAATTTAGTCTGACTTTTTCTACCTTGTCTCAAGTTGTATTGCTCTCGCTTGTCAGATACATAGCTTGTCAGTTTGGTCTACTTGTTATGGGAAATATAAACACACTAGAATACTGAATGTTATTTTTGGCTTTTGAGTGTTTTGATTTGTTTTGTCTCTTGTTTTGTGTTATTTTCTCCACACAAAATTGCAAACTGCAGCTTATCTTTGCTATAAAACAAGACACTGTTAGAGCCAGAGAGCTGTGAAGACAAGACGACCTCTTCCCCAGCATCACTGCTCAGGGAATTACTTGTATTTTAATGATAAAAATATGGCAAAGCAATCTCACGGCTAAACCTAGATGCATGCAGGCTTTTGATGGGTTAGTTTTACATAGTACTTTGATACAATCGAGGAATACTTGTTCATGACCTTTAGTAGCAAGAGAATGCTATTTCAAAACTATTTTTTTTTGGTTGCTGTGATCTAAATGAATCTCCTGAAGCCTTACAGTAGGTTGGGCCCTTTGCAATCTCTAAGAAAAAAACAACGCAAATCAGTCAAGAGGCAGAGGCAAGTCAGCATCTGAGGCACCTGTGAATGAAACGCATCTAGGTTTTAGCGTGTTCATTTCCATTCAAGTTCACCACAGTACTGCTTTGTACGACTGAAGAAAAACTAGATCCTCTGATGTTTAAAAATTCAAAAGTTATGCATAGCTTAATTTTGGTGCCTTATGTCTTTGCAAAGGACTTCAGCCACTTCTGCTTGTGGATCTTACCAAACAGAAGTTTGTAATTTCAATTCTTAACTCATAGAGTTACCTTCGGCAGTAAAGCCCCTGTTAAAGACAGAGTAGATGAAAGTGGACCTCTTGAAGGCAGAAGAGGAAATAAAAAAAAAAATACAGGCAGCAACAGCTGTTCTTGCAAACATATAAGCAATTTATGAACAACACAGAGAAGTGCTGAGATCACTCGAACACATGACGTTCTGCTACTGAGCACTACATGAGTCTGCTGTTGCTTAGTTCATTCCTGATGATCTGGCATGTCATGAGGCAATGCTAATTAATAAAACAGATGCATGCTAAGTAAGTAGCACACACATAATTTGGTTTTCAAGGGAAAAAAATGCTGATGTTCAAAGGTTTACCTTATCCATTAGGAGGAGGTTCTTTCTGCATGTACTGTGTGCCAAAAATATTCCAAACATAACACAAAACCAGAGTGAAGGAAACTGTCTCTTGGTATAATCACAACTACCTCCTCCTTGCCTGTGTCATCAAATACCAGCACCTAACCATCCCTTGATAATGACCTGATGAACATACTGCTTTTCCTAAACTTGAACACGAGTATTTTCACATCACTGAATGTAAGTGAGGGGGTTGGGGTTATCCCTGCCATGCTGCTGACCATCCTTGCTGTGCTGATGGCTCACCTCCTGTGAAATTCAATCATCACACATGTGAAGCCTCTGAATGCAGTGAGATCAGTATCACAGAAAAGCCTATGTGGAAACTATTAATTCTACCTTCTTAGCAAGCTTTTAGCAGTATCAAGGACATATGTACGTCTGGTGAATATGCGGACTAAGGGGAGATAAAAAATAGTAACATTCATGGAGACAGCCTGATCTATTCTATACAATAAATGAGTTTGCAGTCCAGTGGGGGAAAACCAGGATGTGATCATGGATACTATCATAACATAGCACATTATGAGCCTCACCACAGAGGAGAAAGGTTAAGTTTACATAGCAATTTAAAAGAAAGTATCTCCTATCATGTAATACTTGGGTTTGGAGCCTTAAGGATAAAATATATTCTATACCTATTTAGCCTGCTAAAACTTTTGTTTCTTTCTTTCTTAAGCAAAGTTACCAACCTTAACATATTTGGCAACAATGAACCACTTTAAGAAAATGGGACTATTCAGAAGCACACCACGTGTCACAAGAAACATGGGAATGCGGTCAGGATCTTTTTAACTGCAGCCTTAAAAGCTGCATGGCTTTTGGGGCTGGGGAAGTTATTTCTATCACTAATTTAAAACAGAGAGATGAATGTGGGAGAATCGAAGGCCAGCTCAGAGGTACTAAAATGTAAACAATATGATAAGGTCAGCTAGAGAAGGCTGCAAGACCAAGAACTGAGCCACGAGCAGTGCTCTTTTTTGCAGGCATGTTCTCATACATTATCAAAGGTTACTGCCCAGCAGCCTTGGCATGAAGATGCACTGAAGGGATGAAAAAGTCACGTTCCATGGGCAATGTTAATTTTGAAATTCGAGTACCTGCCTCTGCATACCAAGCAATATTCGTCCAATAGTAAATAACTTAGCTAGTCTTTTGCTTTAAAAGAGAAGTTCCGTCTTCAGTAAGGAAATGAAATAGTTTGCTTTCTTTTGTAACACACCAGCTCTGTCACTGCAGTGACAGCGACTGATAGACCACAAGTTACAAGTCCTCTCCAAATTAGTGAGGTTAATGATCAAATCTAATTCTGATTGTTCTTCAAGGCTAGTAAAATCCCTGTGTTCTAAGAAGTCCTGACTAAATTTTACCTCACCACATTTACCCTCTACTTCTGGGAGTTTATATTGGAAATGCTGACACCTCCTCTAGTACAGCAGCGGGAAAGGCAGTTCTAATTAAGCAGTGTGAATGAAAGCACCACTGTTTTCACAAGCACTGCAAGAGTGACTAGAAACATATTCACTTTTACAATCTCCAATTATTTCAGCTACTGAAGGACACTTCTGAAGAGTTACAGCTTAGAGGAGCGCAGACGGTGCAGTTAAGGCCACAACTAAAATAATTCCCATTTCCTCGGGATGCAACCAGGAGACCATTCTTATGGCTTTAGTAGGTAGCTGTTTAGCTCTCTTTGGAGCTGGCAATAAACAAAACATGGCTTGGTACCTTCAACCGCATCGCAAACCTCCCACTGCATGCGGGGGAATCGGGCCAGTGCCAGGGGACAGGAGCTCAGGTACAACCCGCTCCTGGCAGGCAGTGCCGGGCATTGCCGAGCTGGGTCCTGGATATCTCCCAGGACGGAGACTGCAGCCTCTCCGGGTGGGCAAATACCACTGATTAAATTAACATGAGCTGGGTTGCGGGGATGCAGACACACAGGTCAGAATTATCACGTCCGTGTCACCCAGACATGACAGCTCCTCTGCCAGCAAGTGGATCAGCTGTTAGTTATAACCATTCACCACTTAGTCTTTAATTATTTCTCTCATCACTACCCTACAGAGAGTGTGCTAAGTTTAAACATTTTCAAGGCTAAAGCAGTCAGTAATTCTGAGATTTTTACTTAATCAATATCCGCATTTGTATGCTGTATTAAGCACCTCTGAGAAACAGGAGTATTAAACAAACATAATTTTCTGTTATTAGGGTGGGGTTTCCATAAAATGAACTTTTTCACCCATACTGTTCCTCATAGTTTAAAAAATGCATCTTTTAATGAAGCCCCTGAAGTTAATACAGTTGCAGTCACCTTTAAGCACTTGCAGAATTTTTACAGCAAAAAAGAATTGATTTTAGTTTGGCAATCTCACCATGCCCTTGTGTTTCCAGAAATGGTAAGAGCTGTCTGATTTGCAAGGGTGCACATTTCTGAGCTTAAATAGTTTTCTGACTTCAAGATCTCCCACAATCTCTGAGTGCGGTATGAAAACCCACAGTCACTCCTCTATCGGGAGCATCTTTGCGATTAAGCCTACTGATACAGCAATTAATACAGCAGTAGGGTAACAACACAATGCTGAGTAATTTCTTCCTATTATTAGCTACAGCTATTACTGTCAGAAGGCTCAGTGTTCCCATATAAAAATGACACTCCAGAAACTTTCTTCATCCCCTTCAGGAATGGGTCTCTGCCTTTTTCCTACAGAGCGGGTGTGTGTTGGGAGGAGGCAACCTTGAAGCTCTACACGATGCATCTGGGCAGCCGTGGTCAGTACCTGCACTGAGCCAGGCCCTCTGAAAGGACAAGCTGCTGCCCATCAGCTGAGCAGTGGTATTTTGCCTCTTGCTTTCAAAACCTGCATGTTTCAAACTGTGCAGGAGTCAGGAGCCTCCTGCCCTGCTAAGGTAAGAAGCAGCAGCTGAGGTCAGCCCCAGCCTCCTTTCCCCCCAGCAGCAAAGAGCCCTGGGTGAGTTTGGGACTATTGCAGCCTCCTGCTTTTTCCTCTTCATGCAGTGGATACAAAGCTCCTGCTTCACAACTGGTAACATTAAGGAAAACCATTGCCAGCCAGGTCTTGATTATTCCATTACCACTATATGCCCTTTTGCTCCTAATCCTATGAAAACCCCATGATGTAAATGAATTACTACTCGGAGGGCTCAGCAAGTAAATTATTCCCCCCGGGATGGCTTTCAGGCTCACTCTCAAAGGTACAGAAACCCTTTGGTGCCACAGTGGCTAATTCCTAGCTGCTTATGAGATCTTGGACTCTAACCCAAACAGTAAAACCTCCCACAAATACAGGGAAAAGAAGGTAAGACCAACAGATGAAGCCTCTGGTTACACCTATGCAGTGTATTTGCCTCACACTGTCCAGGAGTAAAAGTGGATAACATGCATATGGATTAGGCATGAACAGTACCTGACCAGAGCAAATGTGGAACCTAGTTCTGCCTAGACAGATGCGTTTATCTGATGTAGGAACTGCACTAATTTCTTCGGGTTTTCTTCACAGACACGTGCATACCAAAACCACAGCACCTGACACCTGGACATGACATGGAGGAACCTATGTTGAACTAATTCTGTATGCTTGGAGGACGCATGCAAACCCACAGTATCACACACCAATGAAGCATCCTCAGAGCTCGGCCAGGGTAAATTTCAGGCCAAGTCTCCTCCAACAAACACCTATTATTGTGAAGGAGAAAAGATCCAACAATCACAAACCAAGCAAGACAACCCTCAGAGTAGCCCCTGTCCACGTTAGGGAGGCAGGAATCAATTTCTCACTTGACAGACATATTAATTGCTGCAACAAACATCCAAGCACACTTTTACATCGCTGCTGCTTTTGTGGGGGCCACACCGGGACTAGGGAGTAGATCTAGCCTCTGAGCAAACAGAGAAAACGCCTACTCTAAGAACAAGCACTGGAACTAACACAAGGCTCCAAACAGCTCATCAGCTGTGGGACACAGCTTTGCCAGATCAGTAGCAGGAGTATGTGCACCCAAAGGTGTTGGCAACAGCTGAGGGGCTCATCTGCGGGTTGGTATTTGCGGGATTAAGCACCCGCAGCGGCACACTGGCATGCACCGCGGCGTGCCTTGCAAACCTGCCCCTCAAGGATCTGTGCCCTTCTTCCTGCTGTCAGCTTTTTCTGTGAGCGTAATCCTGGTGCTCTCAGCCTATGGAAAGATCCACCTCAGCTATAAAGTATTCCCTTCAGGAACCATAAAAAATTAATTATTCAGCAGCATGAGCCTTAAAGAATTTATTTTTGTTTGGCAGAAAATATCAACAAGCAAACGACAGTGCAGTGCTCTGCCTTGCCAAGACAAGGGGAAGGTTCACATTAGGGTTTAATGTCATGGCTTTGAAACAAAAGCCCTCAACTCAAAGTCTGTTTAGTATCAGCCAGATTGAAACCAAACTCAGCTTTTGTTCTGCAAACCGCCTAACCATACACTCTACGTACTATATGAAATGAGGCTTGCCATGCAAGATACAACCCTTCCTGCCAAAGCCAACAGGAGATGTTGAGGGGGCTCCAAATGAAGTTTTTGATACCATGTGCAGAACATCTGTTTCTAATGTTCCTGCATGCCGTTTGTCTGATCACATAATGCAGTTCACCTACATCCAAGCGCTGCATATGCATCTCTCCCTGAAATGCCCATGGCCATTCATGGGCACAAGACCGAAACCATTATGCCCTGGTAGAGAGGTCGGTTGTCCCCGCTGCGCTACAGTTCTCAACACATAATGCTGCTTCGTGAAATGACGCACACGGGCCAGCCGCAACAGTTAAGAATACAATCCCTACAAGAAGGAAGTATGTTGATTACGTTGCTGCCCTCAGTGCTCCCAGAAGATACCCATGGTGGGGTCCATCCACACAAGCAAGGCTGAACCACAGCACAACAGCAAGTAAACAGCAACAACCTCCTCCTCTCTGTTGTCTCTTCCCGAGGGCGAGGAAGGGTGTGCTGCGCAGCCAGACCAGCCACAGCCTGCTGCATCAGCAACCACTGCTTCCACGGAGCGCCATGCAAATAAAGCACATTTCGGCGCACAGCAGTGGTGACGCAAACTACATGGCAGCCTGCAGGCATGCTCCCAAGGCCAAGAGCAGGTGTGTGCACGCACGTGCACGAAACTGTGTTTATCTTGCCTGCTCGGGATGGGTTTCAATCTCTTATTTTTCGGTTGTGCTTTTGGTGCTTTGAGGCTTTATGGATCATTAAATAAAATTGCTGATTTTTTCAAATACTTAAGTGCCTACCTGGCCACCTTGAAAATTTCTTTTTTCCTCACCTCGGCATTTTTCTACCTGCACATATGTTCTCTGTGTAGATGAATGATTTATTATATTGAGCAATGTAAAACCATCTTGTTTGGGGTTTTTTTCTTCCTTGTATTATATAAGCCAAGCATACTGTAATTTGATATTCCTATGCACTTTATCTCACATAATTCTCAGAAAGACTACTTAAAAATGAGGTCGATGAAAGCAAGTGTGGAGGTGCAAAGGAGCAGTATTTTTTTATTGTTTATCGCTACACCCAGGTAAAGCAAATTCCACAAATGACGAGACGCTGCTGTGCTCTGATGGAAAAGCTGGAGGCAGCAGGAGGGCTGAATAAGCATGAATTCTGCACCAGTCCCTTCAGGCTTGCACGGCAAATGCCAATGCTGTGGCTACAGCAGCATGTAAACATGGGGCCTCAGCTCCAGTCAGACTGCTCAGCACCAAATATATTCTGATCCTCTAAAATTATAATGGAACAAGTTAAAAATACACAGGTGACAGCTGAAAAAGTGTTCCTCCTATACTAAGGAATTGAGCAGAAAATTTGCATTTACATTGACAGAACGGAGAAATTCTGCGCTAACGGGCAGAGGGGGGAGAAGAGTAATTCTCACTTCTCATTAGTATTATCACCACTCTGAATTTATTCTGATGGATTTCAAAACCCCAAAAGCAAACAATCCGTTTTAAGGAGAAAAAATAAACAAGAGCCTTTGTTGAACAAGTCTCTAGTATCATCACTGAAAGGAAGCACTGTTGTGCAGACAACCAGCCTTTATAACAGAGAATGCTGACAATGGGACTTTCTTTAAAAAGTCCTTTGTAAGAAAGTGCTCTATTAAAACAAATGTAAAAATAGCTTAATTAAAAATTAAATAAAATGCAAGAGCAGTCTGCTTCCTCTGGTTAGTTCAGCTCCCACTGGTTAATGCTGTGTTTTGGAAAATGTCTGTAGGACATGGCAGCATGTAAGTAAGCGCGACTCTGTCATCCAGTCACCTTAACCACACAAACACACACGTTTAAATAACAAATCATACACGCTGCCTATTCTGAAGAGGATTAGAGAACTCCATAAATGCAGGGGTTTGTTATGCTGCCCTGAGGTTCAGATGTGAATATCTTGCAAACGATTTTATCACCCATCCCCTTTCTTTCCACTGAAACACTACAACTTCCTTTGCTGGCACGGAGCAAGTGAAACCTGATCTCTGAAGAATGAGCTATTACTGCAGTACTACTAATACTCTCCCTGCCTCCCACTAAGATTTGCAATGTTTTAATGAACAACAGAACAATATTTGAAAAATAATTCCATATGTACATTCTGTAAACAGCCCTCAGGCTCTTATACAGATTTGACCTGAAGTGCACTGTACTGTCTATAAAAATGAAATTTGAGTACAAAGTACATTTACATGCAGCCCCTGAAAGCAAGTGCTGTAGGTTCTTCATGCAGCAAAGTTACTTCCCTGCCCACCCAGGATGGAGTAGGACAGGTTTCCTCCTTTGCTGCAGTTTACCCGTTTTTCCTGGGAGGTGATCAGTGTGTGCTGCTGGGCTTTGGTCCCTGCTCAAGGGACCTCTCTGCTCTGGTACCCAAACACGACTCAAGGTTGCTCCCACTGGCCCCACAAGTCTCCTATCCCTCGCTGCGCCATGGCACAGCTTCAGAGGGGACAGGTGCTGGCCCCAGGCAAGGGGCTCATGCCCACGGCACTCTCAGGGGGCACTGGGGAAAACCCCGCAGCTTGAGGAGACCATCACAGCTGGGTCACTGGCTTCCTCCGTGGGGTCTCCAGGCTCTGTTATGGACAGCACGGAGATACACCCTCGCTGCTGCTCCAAGCATCTGGAGAGGTAAATCTCTGCACTTACTATTTTACTGGCTAGCACTGGGTTGCTCCCAACTCAAACAGCTCTACGTTACAGATGCACCTTCTGAAATCGCGAGCTGGTCCCTAGTGCCTAGTGCACCTACCACAACCCTTCAGAGTCACTCCAGGCTGAGGCACCAACAGCCTCGGTGTTTTGGGACTAAACTTTTAGCTTCCCATGTCACTCATCACATCTCACACCTCACACACGTAAAACAAACACCTCGCACTGGAATGAGACAGGCTGGTAGAAACAACCTAACAATACAGTGAATCTTATACTTCAAAAGCTCAAATAAAGCTTCAGACACCCAGGATGGCTACATGGTCTTAAAACATTTTTTAAAGTCATCATTATTATAACCCCAGCTGTAAAAGATCACCAAATGAATTCAACATTTATTAGCAGATCAGGCATGTCAGATGCGTGAGACACTAATCCGGCACCTTTCATTGAGAAGCGACTCGTGGGATACTCTGCACGGCGCAGTCGTCCCCATGCCTAACTTAGGGTCACAGCTAACACCACTTCGCCTGCTGACGAGCCTCTAACCCCACTAATAGCTCTGCCAACTTTAAGTGAATCATTGGAGGAAAACACCACCATTTAACACAGGAGAAAGCAGCAGGACTTAGCCCTTAATGACTTCTACTTTCTTACTCTACTTGGCAGTTGTCCTTAAAATCATGTAACAATTTCTCTCAGATGTTCCTTAAAAAAAAATTTCTTTTTTTTCCTCCCTGTTAGTTTACACAATTAAAGACTACTGGTTTACCTTAGTGGAGAGATTTTTGCTTAACTTGTCTGCACTCCCTGAGGAGTTATACTTACATCATGCATGGAGTCAAGAAGTTTAGTCAGTTGGTAGAATCTCTGCCAGCTTTGCCCAGAGTTATTTGGACATTTAGTTACCATCTTCTTTAGTTCTTTAATGTAATTTGCCCTCATTTCTTCAAATGCAGCTTGGCTTTTGAGACCATCCTTGGGAACTGTCATTGAAAAGACAGTCTTATATTAATATTAACTGTATTGCTTATTCTTTCGATGTGCATACTTAAAAAATTACACTAGTTAATGGATGAAAGAACTAAACCTTTAAGCAAAGTCCATAATTTTACAGACATGGGTAAGGCACCAACAACATCATACAGATTTTCAAGTGATTCAAGCATCCTCTCCAGATCTGTGATTGCAGAAGCTGTGGCAGAGGACAAGATAACATCTCAAAAATATGACACATGCTAACCTCATGCTGAAACTGTTTTTAATACAACCCAACCACAAAAAAAAGTCAGATGGATCAAGGGAATTTTTTTTAGAAATTGAAGACGTGATTTATCATTCCTGAATGATTCTCCACACTTGGCAGAGGAGGGGGAGGTACAGAATTACAGCTGTTACGTGCAGAAATGCTAGACCAAATGGTATATTTTTATGCCATCAAGTAACATCTAAAATTTCTGTGAATGTTTGTAGCATCTGCATAACACCTAGAACAGAGCCATTATTCTACACGAAACTGAAGACTATTTTCCAAACAGGCAGCCTGACCCAGTGTTTGAACACGACATACATTTGTAAGCACTTCTAGTGTCCTATCAAAGTTCCCATCTGCCAGAGGGATCATTTCACAAACAGGCTAAAAGCAGTTTTCTGATACTTTTTGCTGTGACTGATATCAGCAAGGCTAATTACAAAAGCAAATACACTGTTTCTCTACAGACTGCAAATACCCTTGCACTCCAGCAGGTTCTGCCCCAAACAGGAATGGCTTATAGGATCAGATCTCCAGGAAAACCCTAAGAGGTTATTAACAACATTACCCTAAAAGTTCTGGTGTTTTAGTACCTGGATTTGGAACACTGCTTAACCATCAAATATTTTTCTACTCTGCACCTCTTAATGCTAGCCCACAGTAGTAAAATAAAATACTACACTGTACAGGAGTGAGCTTATTTTCTAAGCAAGCAGGAAAGCTATGCCAGAGTAAGCTAAAAGTAAGAAAGTTACTTACTAAAAAAGTAAAGAAAAAAAAGGTGATCTTTCAATTTATCTTACATTGACTTAATATCCTGAGAGAAATTCTCGTTCATCCATTCCCTTCTCTTTGATATCCTGTGAACTAACTGCCTTCTATGCCACTGTGATCACATTGTAAGCATGTAACAACCACCCAAATGGCTCTAGAGTAGAAGCTTTAAGAAAGAGCACCAGTATGTTCTATCACCAGTATCTACCAGAGCAATTTAGCAATAGAAAACAAGGAGGAGCTCTACCACCACATGAGCAGCAATATCTTGCGACCATCAAGTGCTGGAAGCGGGCACAAGGAGGAATCTTTAGAAAAAGCCTAGGAGGTAACACACCAACCTGCCTAACACTCGGTAAATATATTTATATTATATAAACATAGTATTTAATTTTTTAAATTCTAGATGCAAAATCTCTCAGTCAGCCAGCTGACAGATAGAAGAAACTGTCTGGAACAGAGGTACAAATTCAGTTCAGGCTGGATCAATACAGAGACACCAATCAAGATGAGTAAAGCCATCAGAGCATACTGTGGCCTTTACACAAAACACATGGGCTTTACAGTTCCTTTAATATTTACAGGCCTGTATTCCTACATGCTGCTTAAACAGTTAGAGCCACTCTTTGTCTACTACTATGTATTTTACTGTTCTGCCTGAAAATTATTATACCATCACCCCAGCCACATTATTAAGAAAGAAAGAAAGACCACAAATAAAGAGAACTCAAGCAAAACACGAAATTCTGGAGGTTTGCCCAGTGTTTCTGATTTTACTTATTAAATGCAGCAACGCTTTTGGCAAGCTCCCAAAATCTATGGTTTGTGGAAAGCAAGAAAACAATTGAGTTGTAATATGAGGTTTCTTCCACATGTAAATGGAGTGAAACTTCCTTGATGTGGTCATCATGAAAGTTTCAGAATAACTTGTACTCTGCTCATCACAAGATTCAATAAAAAATTTTAAATGAAAACAAACCTGGTGTTTTCTGTCATAACGTTGTATCAAGGTACAATCATTCGAAACCAGGTTTGCTGCCCTTCACATGACACTTTCTGGGTTTTATCACTGTCTTCATTTCCATTTCACTCTCCCCTCTCTCTCTCTCTCTAACATAAATATCCTGATTCTCCCAAAACAAACTATTTTTAGCAGGTTTTCTAGTGACTGTGGTGTTTGTTTCAAAGGGACCCAGCTAGCTGCAGTTACTTGGCCAGGCTGATCTCGCGTAACAGATTCTCGCAATAATGCAAGTCATTACTTCACTCTCAAGAGGGTAGAATAATAAATACCTAGCTTAAAGAAATTTTGCTATGTTTTTTGAATGCCTTTAGGTTCTTTTTCTAAAGATTCTCCCCGTTTAGGGCTAATTTAAAAGTAGCAGAACCAGATCTCCAGTCCAGAGATTGTGCTCTCCAGAACACTTTGGGAGCTAGGCCTCTCCCCGAGCACATCCATGTTAAGCGTTGCTAGTTGCTTCTGGAAAGACCGCGAGCGACAGCCTTCAGAAGAGACCATTTACCCCCCAGGGCTACCCCGGAGCATAGCAGCTCCCCACAGTCCCAGTTTCACCAGGAAATCCCCTCCTCGAACCCTCGGTGGAGTGGGACCTGGGGGTCAGACCCTGCATGCCGGGACACAAAGCGCTCCCCGACCAGCATTGTCTCTCCTTGTTCCAGGGAGCTGCAATGGCTTCAACGGGAGGGAGAGAGACAGCCGAACCCAAAAAAATTACAGCCCCAGGAGGTTTCTGTTAGCGGATCCAAATCCCCTCCAGCCGGGATTGGAATTGCAGCTTCACATCCTCCTTCAAAGGCAAGTACTTTAACCACAGAGCTACCGGCTGGGTGGGACGGGCGAGGTCTGAACGAAAGCACCCGCAGACAGGGGTAAAGTGCCCGTCCCACTACCTTGCCTGAAGGGCTTGCCACTTGGCTTTGTTGGATGCTGCAAATCTCTTCCTGGGCACCTAACTGCCTGCAGCCAACGTGCCCATGCCATGGCTGGGGACTCAGGAGGCTCTGGGGGTGCCTAAATCTGCTGCTGCATCGGCCCGCTCAGGTGTCCTTCAGCGGTTTTGGCAGTAAGTGCCTTCCAGCGCTGCACAACTAATGCCTGCCACTTGCATTCGTTTCTTCTCTCAGCTTGCTGGGGCAGAAGATGGAGTGATGGAGATGGAGATCTCAAAGGGCACACTGGGCTTCGCTCACCACCAAACAGGGAGACGCTCAGTGCAACTCGAGCCGGGGCAGCCCCAGCCCTGGCAGCCTCGGTGGGTGTGTGCCCTGCTGCCGACAGCTTGCAAACGGAAGCCAGAGTAAGTGCAGTGGCCCCTTTGATATCCTGCTGCTGCTGCTCCTCCTCTCCCCGCGCAACGTCCCCACATCCAGCCTCCTTCTGCCGGGGGAATTCTTGCCCGGTGAGCTCACTTTAGTGACACTGTGAACACCCACCAACTGAGCTGATACGTTATGTCACCATGATGTTACTGAGTGGATCCCACAAAACGAAGCATGACTATACAGAAGCAGCTTTGTTTACAGGTAATTGGCTTTTTCATCAAGACTGATGGAAAAGTAATGTATAAACTGTCCATGTATTTATACAATTGTACTGAGACAGGAGTTTTTCAATATTTTCAGTAAGACAAGATCAAGAGATCTGCTAATTACTACATGGTGTTGTAACAAACATGAAGATGTAATTTTGTATTTCAAGAAAACTCAAAGCATGACACTCCAGAGGAAAATCAAGCGTGCACTGTCTTTTATTAAACTTTCAGGGCTTACCATTCTCAATTCACTTGCCACTGGGAAATTAGCCATTTTGCAGTACAGTCAATGCACATCTTTTGATCTTGAAGGTGACGTTAAATCACCCAGACTGGTGGCTTTGAGTGTCATGTGGGGATTTCCCCCCAGTCCCCACAGCTGTTGCGTTTCCTTGGCACACTTGGCCAACTCGAGTGGTTCCCATACAGAGATAGGAGCCAAAGCCCCTTGTCCAGACGCTCCTGTCCTTCCAATGCACATGACACATTCAAATTGCAAAGACACTTCCCGTGCTAACGGAGAGCGAGATCTGCAGATAAACCCTAAGACATAAAACCAGGCTTACTCCTGCGGCCCTGCTGGAAACTGTTTGACTCTTTTGTCAGATTAGGTAAAATCAGTGCACCTCTTTGTGAACTGGAATATTTTCATGTAACCATGAATCTAACTTACCTGTGCTTAACAGCAGCAAAACTTTCATTATAGTGTACTCCTCAAAGCTAAGCTGCAAGCGAACAAACTGCAGACTGATCTGGTGCATCCCCTGGCACAGTTCAAACATAGCAGACTGGCGCATCCGTTCCCTGCAAAGAGAAAGAAACAAAATCCAGAGGATAAATACGAGAGAGCGCAACGTGCACAGGGCAGCCCACGCATGAGGAAAGCGAGGTGTGACCTGGAAACCAAGCACTGAACGCGCAGAGGTCAGTAAGACACGCTGCAGCTGCAAAGTTCAGGTTAGGTAAGGGAGCTAGGGAGTACGGAGACAAAGCTGGAGCCATGTCAGTCCTGGAGGGCTGCCTGGTCCCTCTACTCCTGGGCTGGCACAAAAACCCACTGCCTGTGAGCTTTGGGGGAACCAAAATGGGGGACCTGCAATGGATGGCAGAGTTCACTTTGCTACCCGGCAGACCACAGGCAGCATCAACATCCACCCCACTAAAAGGAACAAAAACAAATGCAATTTAAGTTCGATACACTGACCATGTTAACGAACTTGCAAAAATGTTTTAAAATGTGTTTGAATTGTCAGCATTTGTTCAGCTCTGCTTTGGCTGACAGAAATGAGCCTGCTGAAGGGGTCAGAACCGGTGCAGTAGGGGAACCTACACCCATTGCATGCATGTTTTAAATGACACCCCCCCCATCAGTTGACATACAGGTGGAAACAGGTTTCAGAAGCGTCTGGTGCAGAGAAGAGCTGGAGGAAAGGATGGCCAAGGAGGACTGACAGCCTCACACGTGGAGCACTCACCACTCCAAGAGGTCAGGCCCAGACCAGCAGCCTCCAAGGCTGCCTGCGGCCATGGACAACAGGAAAACCCACGGCAAAGAGCTCCGCTGCCCACTGCACACAGACAGGTCCCCAAGCCAGCAGGACCCTGGCATCAGGGATTCCCACCGTGCTAGCAGACATTTTGACTCTTCTCATCCTGAATAACACAGTCCCTTAAAAATACGGTTGGCAGGTCTGGAAAATGGGGAAGTGGAAGTACAATGCATGACTTTCTGTTACTGCCTTTACATTGATTGAGGAGTCTGAAGTTAAGAAACGACTGGGATTACCACTGGCTCAGCCAGCAGCACTTCTGCACCCTTCCCAGGTAACCTCCATTTCAAAATGTCTGATTATTTCTTTTCCTGAAAATGCAACAGGTCTAGCTCCAAGGATGAAAGTGTAGCAAAAACAAGGAGAAATGATTTTCCAGTCACTGAAGTTCTTGTTAATATACTACACTGGACTTCTCGCAGGGAATTCTTATGCAAATTGTTGCAATGGTTTCTTCTTCAAACACTAAAATACTCAAAAATTCTGTATGCTTTTTCCCAAAATAATAATCTAAAATAGTCTGGAATAAAGAAGTATATAAGATAACAATCTCGTTCATTAATACAGATTTTGGCCTGTTAAATAATAATGACACATGACTTGCATCCAGCTTACTCTTTTTTCTTTAAATATACTTCGATACCTTTAGCTGCAGACCCTATCTCTCTTCTCTGAGGCAAACTCAGGCTAACCTATCCTGTGCAAGTTTCAGGCAGAATTAGTTAGGATTTTGCTACACTTCTAAAGCCACTATCCCCAACCACAACAGCTACAGCAAAGAGTCACTGAGAATTGCCCGTCTCATTTTAAAACTATGATATATATGCGGGTATTTAGACAACGCGCTATAATTGTTCAGTGACCACTACTTTTTTTTTTAATTGCTCAATAACAATTGTCTATATTTCTTCAATTTTTTTTTCATATAATTGGGGGATTGGATGAAGTTCAGCTAATTACTTTAACCAAGCAACCGCCTTTTCAAATATACAAATTGGCTGGTGAAAGAAAAGAATCATACTGTGTGCAAACAAAGACTGACGTAATCTTCCTGGTGTTTTATTTCACTACTGCCAGAGCAGATTTTATTTTCCTTCTTAATACTAATAAAGTGGACTCCCCATCGTTATATGGGCTCTGCACTTTTCCCCCACTCCACCCTCTTCTTGAGACTAAGAACTTCCAGCTTCTATTTTTTTTTTTTTCAATTTAATAGTACTAGTAATGCCATGTTTATTTATTTTTATTATGCACTACGGACTACAGGGAAGAAAACGAATAGAAGAAAACAGTCTTTGGACGGTGACCGTAATACCACTTGGCCCTCTGAGAAGGGCAGCCTCTGCTGCTGGATGCACAGAGGCACGAGCACACAAGCCTGGTTGAGAGCTGCAGAGACCTTACAGACACCACTTGCACACTCAGTGCTGGTCGTGTGCTATGAATGTGCACAGAGTGACCCTGGGCAACTGGGATCAGGTGAAGCAGAAAAGGATTTTCAGAATTAGAAGTCCGATGCACACAAACAGGCATTTCTGAAGCTGCTGTGCTTGCACTCCAGCCCTGGGTCTGCCTGAGGCTGGTGGCCACCGTCCAAGGCTTGAGGCAAGTCCAGCACAGCAGCACCTGGCTCTCTCCCAGTGTTCGGAGGTGCCCTTAGCATGGATGACTGAGTGTGTCAGGGATGGGGGCTCCTTCACGTTTGGCCACTGCATGACTCAGCCTCCACCACTTTGGGGACATCACCCTAAATCAGCCTGAGGTCCTCCTGTCTGATGGGTCGTTATTACACAGAGACAAAACGGCTGCAGGCACCTCTGAGCTGACCCAGAGAGAGCTGGCGAAAGAGACTCCAAAAGATCCCAGAGAGTCATCTCCCTCCCATTCCTCCTGGTTTGCTCTCTCTTCCCAAAATTACCAAATCCAGGTGTAGGACACAGATGATGGTGGCTCCTAACTGACCTCTCCCCAGGAGGCTCAGAAGGATACATACTGAAGCTGAAAGGCAAATGATTAATAAGGGACATTTGTATTTTAAAAAATACATTTTAAGGTATATCTCAGACTGCTAAAGACTAGCAGGATTCAAAACAGGAACAGTCTATTGTATCCACTATTACTTTTGCAGGACACCAAAGTTAGTTTCCCCAGCCTCGAAACATAAAGCAGCTGCCACCATCCCTGCCTGTGCTTGACCTTTCATCCAATACCACAAGCCACACAGCAAATAAAACAAAACATTTTGAGGTTTTGTCTAAGGTTTCTTATGCTTTCATTAAACAGTGCAGCAAAACACCCTCTGTGACAGCTAACTTGAAAAACCTTTCTTTTTTTAACATTGTATTGCACTTCTTGTGACATTTTACTTTTTCTCTCTTATGTTTTCCTTTGTTTTGCTTTTATATGATTGCCTAAATAGAAAAATTTTTGTAAAAGTCAGGGGGTTTTTTGGTTTCGTTTTTTTTGGTCTGTCTTTTAAATATTTAGTCTTTTATCTACTTACAAATACTGATTTCTAGTTTACCCTCAAGGAAAACCTGATGGCATTGTTTGTAGTGAGATAAAATTATACACAGAACTAATTACCAAGTAGTTTATTTACCATACAGCAAACCTGTAATTTCCAATCAGTTTCCCTCCTGAAAAATCAATTCAGTTGATTTATTACTTATTTACAAATTATTGCTAACTACAAACTATTTTAGTTAATTCATGACTGTTCGATGTAAGACAAGCATTTTGTCGGCATTTAAATTATTCAACTTTGCATTTGATTTTTAACCCACACAGCGTAAAGTAAGAGGGTACAGAGCTTTTGGAAAATTCAGATGCTGACATCGCAGATACTCCAATACCATGACAGCAACAACAAAATAAAGCAACAGAAATGGCTTGTATATTAAAACAAATGGGGCACATAAAAATTAGAGCATTTCAATAGAACATGAACAAAGTTATTTCTTTCTTACAAAATGGCTCATCTAACAGTAAATACCATAAGTCATCACAAATGCCATTACCACCATGGGGAAAAATTAAAACAAACTTGTATGTTGTCTTCCCCCCCCCACCTTTTTTTTTTTTTAAAAAAAAAGGTGGGGAGGGGAGTGAAAGGCTAAGACCAACCAACCAAAACCAGTTCTACCTCTGACACAGCACACAAACTTCTCGACATGGAAAATGCAGAATGTGACGATCTGGACTTTAGAGCATGCATCTTTATGGGGACATGTAAGAAGGTAAGTACATTGAAGTAATAAAAGGCGTGAAGCCAAAGCTCTGAATCCGCTGTGTGGATACACATTCAAAAGTGGTGTCATTAGCTCAGTTTAGCTTAATCCTCCTTCATAATAATACGCTTCAAACTTTACACCTTAAGTTAATCCATCTTAAGTTTCCCGAGTGTCTCCTTACAGGCTTAATTCAATGCCCAGCTCGCATTCTGCCTGACCTTTCCTGCAGCTGCAGCTCTGTGAGCAGGCAGAGCGGCCACAACCAGCCCAGTCCCCCCAGCCACCACTCTGCCCAGTTTCTGTCTGCTCCTGCAGAGCCTCTTTGGCCATGGGTACCTTGCGTTAACCAGTCGCTGAGTTGCTCACCACGTTCCCACTGGAACTGAACTGCCGCTTTTTCCTCGTTTTCCCCGGGAGGAAGACAAGGTGGGTAGCTCCGCTGACAAAGCCCTCCAAGGCACCGCAGCTGCCTCGGTGGGAACAGGGGTTTTGTTCCCGCTGTTGAGCTTCTTTCAGTGAACCGCAGCAAATGTGTTCCCAGTTGAGAGACTCCCTGGTACCTTCCACTGAGTTCATCTTCTCTTTCTCCCCACTTGATCTGGGATCTTCCTTTAACCCCATGCAATCTCTATGTCCTCAGCTCTCATTTCTACCACGTTTATTCTCAAATTGATTCCACATCTCCTATCTTCTGGGCAGGCTGCATGGAGATCAGCTCTGTGGTACTAGTCCAACACCTCAGCCTGTTTCATCCTTGACGACTACCCACGCAGAGCTGAATATGCCAGCGAGAAAGTGGCAAACCAACCCAGCTCCTCCTGTTCCCCTGCTCCGTGGAAGTAGCCATCGTTTTACACAGTGGCAAGCAATGAGGAAAATGGCTTGAGCACCCAGCCAAAACGGGAATGATGCCCCAAATCACCAAGGGATGAGCCACACAACTACAACAGACAGGTAGGATTTGAGCAGTCAAACCAGGGGAGGAGGGATGGTTTAAGAAAACTGTTTTAAGACAAGGCATCCTAAATACCAAACCAGTCATATATCTCACTAATACCCTTCTGCGATCTCACAGAAACCAAATAGCCACATCAAAAATTGTGAAACTACAGGCACACTGTACAGAAACAACTTGTTATAAGTAACTTATAATTTATGAAGTCATCATAAAGTCTAGCATTGTACATCTCCTTGTTGAGGATGGAAACTGCAACTCAACTGACTGTAACCGAAAAGAGGAACCCATGCATCAAGGAATATTCACTTACAGGCAAAACTCAGCCCCAAATTAAACCTGATACCACACCTTTTCTACCTTCTCACAGATACTATTCAAAGATGCAGTACAAGGCATCTTCCTAAATTAAACAGGGAAGCTAAGAAATGGAAAGCTGTGGTGGGTGTTTGAAGTTTCATCAGTTCTCAAGTGGCTTTTTCTTTTTTTTTCCCCCAAGAAAAACCAGGCAAAGGCATCCCCTTTCACAGCACCTCAGAGGAACAAACGTGCAGCTGACTTAGTCCCTTGGCCTCTGCAGCTCAGAAAAGACTCAGGAAAAGACCAAGCAACACTTATTGCAAAAGTTCTGTGTCAAAGATTTACTTTTTTTCCACTGTAAGAACTGTTTCCAATTTTATAATCAAGTGCCTTTCCTTTGCTAGACTAAAACCTGTATCCATTTGAAGCCTGTCCATCATTTAAAATGATTTCAGGGAAAATCAGAGAGCACATCATGCTGTTACAAAACCAAAGCAAATAAACAACCAAACAAATGCAACCCAACAAGAAAACCTGCCAAAGGTCTGAAAGTCAAAACCAATTTGGAAACCTCAAAAAGCAAGGTATGCTTTCCACCACGCCAGAAGGGTCAGTTCAAACCTGGAAGAGAAAGGAGTGAAACATCACCAGACACTTTTAAGGCAAGGCAGGCAAGCTGTGGACAAAGGGGGAAAAAGACCAGGGACATGAGATCACAAAGTTGCCTGTTCAGCTGCTCAAACCATCTAATCAGAAAAGGCCTTGGCCTGAATTAGCTGACCTGCCTTAGGAGGGGTTTACTTCTCCGGAAAAGTGCAACCTGCTGTAGGTGACCCTGCTATGGCAGGGGGGTTGGACTAGATGATCCACAGAGGTCCCTTCCGACCCCAGCGATTCTGTGATTCTTGGGGAAAAAATAACCCAAACGTATTGTAACAACAACTTACTCTTTCTTGAGGGAGTGTTCTACCTCAACAGCTCCACCACGAAGAACAGGGGGAACAGAATGACACTACCTAGCACAAAACTGAACCCATTCTTCTGTGCAAAGGGACAATCACGGCACTGCTTTGTGTGCAGCGGCACTGGGACACACTGTGCATCATTCTGCTCAATAGACTGTACCCAGACACCCATTTCCCATCTTGAAGTCATTATCAATGCAACTGAAGTCAGCAGTACCGGAGCAGCATCATTAAGTTATTGCACTGATCAAAACCCAAGCCAAAATACATGCAGAATTCAGGCAAAATTTAATTTGACTTTTCATTCAGCACTTATTTCTTATTCAGCACTTTCTAATCTCTGCTCACTCTGCAAGCCACAGCAGAAAGAGACAAAACCATACTCCCTTCAACTCTGCCTGTGACTCTCAAAGCTTTAGAGCCGTCTCCTTCCAGGAAGGAAGAAATACCTGTTACCTTGCTTCAATGGCAAATGCAGGCACTCAATCCTGTTGAAATTAATGGCAATTTTTTCATCAGTTTCCACTGGAGAGAAATCTGGGTCATGCCCATTTTTCCTTTAATTTATCATGAAGACAGCAGAAATAAATAACCCATCTTTGGCATCATCAGTGATGAAAAAAAACCAAATGGAAACAAAACAAAATCAAAGTGCCATTGCCTCAGTCCCCAGTGACAGTCTGGGTTTTCAGCACACTCCTACATTCCCAGGCCATTTTGGCTGATACCACTGAACTGCATGACGCAGCTACTGCCCATGTACACCCTCCTTCGTACAGAGGCAGGCAGGTGCCAACAGTCATGTCTTAAAGCAAAGCTGCAAGACCTGCCACCAAATGTCACCTCAGCTCCTCCTGCCAGCCCCAAATCCGTCTGCCCTGTCCTACCTGGCTGTCGCCACTACTGACAGTCAGCATTTCTCCTCTCTACCTAGAAGGTGGGGCAAAAGAAAACCCTGTGCCATATTAATCTGACACAGCAGCAAGGCCTCGACACTACCTTCTACTTTGAAAATAAGGAGGTTTTATGGTGAGATCCTCCTGCAGCAACTGGGAATTGGCTCGAGGGTCCTAGACATGCCTACTGCTGCTGTGTTCCTGTAGGAATCTGACATGCAACATGAGCAAGCTGCTCCCTGCAAGAAAGCACAGTATGCAAAAAAAGACAGATTTCCTGGTCTAAAAGTTGTTGAAAGAGAAGTATGTTAGTAACGATCTCCCCCCACCAATCCTGCCAGAAGAATGTGTAAACCCACCATTACCAAAGTAAAACATTTAACCCCACAAGCTTCTCTCCAGGCGATGGGGATGCTGCAGACTGAGTGGTACGTAGCTGGGAGTGCTGGCACTACAGCAATGACCTTGGCAGAAGAAGCTGCCGAACCCAGGACAAAACCGGGATTAGACTGAGGACCTTCAACGCTAAACACTGACAATCAGACAAGGAAGGACATCTCACATTAAAACAGATCTACAGACATAGCTGGTTATTTTGTGGGCTTTAGCCACCCAGGCATACAAACCTGGCAATTTTTACGCTGCACTTACAGGAATAAATTCTGAAAATTAGTTTTCTCTCAAGAAAGTCCTCCTGGTGATCCTGGAGAATACATTCCTAGGTAACTGATACTAAGGAATTTAGAGCTGCTTTAAAGTTTCAGCTAAGTGTCCTCCTGCTATATGCCTATCAACAAAGGAACTGGCAACAGCTCATGGATAACGATTGTCAAAGGAGAGTTTAAGTTCCGAATCAGTAACAGAGAACTTGTGCTAAAAACCAACTTAATAACCGCCCAGTAACGTCACCCTAATTTCCCAAGCACATCAATAGCAAAAAAACCCCAAGTATCTGCTGGAAGTAACAGTTAATTATGCAGTTAGCAGAATGCTGATACCGAATACTCTCTTTTGGTTTGCATTTGCATTCCAAAAGAGACAAACCATAGTTTAAATGAGAAAATACATAATTACACCTTTACGAAGATGCTTTTTCAATACCACATTCAATAATAAGTGATGATAATGTAGGCACGACAACAAATGCTCTTAAAGTTCATCAGAGAAAGGTATCACAAGCCAGAAATGGTGCCCATTAAGTATCATTTTATACATCCATTATGCCAGGGCTCATTGTCACTTGCAGTGTTCATCAGCAAAATTACTGCTTTATTCCACATACAGCAGCAATTCTCCTCTTGTGCCAGCAATCCCTCAGAAATCAAGACTTTGCTCATGCTGTCATGCAAAGCCTGGCATTTACTGAAGGTCAACCGAGGCATGTCTTCCTCTCATGCCAGTTTAGAGAAACTATTTCTTGATTTTTCTTTTAATGTGGAAGATTAATATTTAACTCTATGAGGGAAGTAGTGAAAGGAAGCACTACGCAAGGAAAGGCATTTGGAGATGCCACCAAAGAGCTCACTGATGTGCAGAAAGATTAACGCAGCACCACGTTCAGACAGACACTTGACAGGAACAAACCTATTCTCTGTCCTAGCCCTGGCCCTTCCTGCCTGGGACCTCATGAGAACTGAAAAGACACTCTCCCAAAAGGCTTGTGGATGCCCCAAAGTCATGCTGTGACAATGCTAAGTGAGCATAATTATGCCAAGTTAAATGTAAAATCATTGGGCAAGTCTTCATGCTGAAGTCATAAAAACCAGCAGTCAAACCCTTTTAAACACATCACAAGCTGGAAACCTGCCAGAACATCCACTGGGCCAACAGATGTTCAAGATGAAAAAGAAGTGTTTGAGAAAGATCAGGAAAGTTAAATAAAATCTTTGCATCAGTGCTTTCCATAAGGGAGTCCAAGAACGCTCCACACCAGCCTCCCTTTTCAGCAAGCGAGTGTGAGAAGTAGTTTCAGATTAAAGCGTGAGTACAAGAGGGTTTAGAAAGTAAAAAAAAAAACCACAGTAAAATGAATAGTAATAAATCACCAAGACCAGACGGCATCCATCCATGAGCTGTAAAGTAACTTAAATACAGAATTGCTGAACTCCTAACTGTGCTGTACAGCTTATTGCTTAAATTGCCCTTATAAAAGGCGTGGAAGGTGACAAATGTGACTGATTTCTTCAAATGGGTCTGAGAGTGGGGAGGGAGCACTCAAGAGACGAGAGGCGAGTAAGTCTCATTTCTGTATCTAGCAAAATGACTGAAAAAGGAGCATTAATAGATAAATAAATATGCCACATGGGAAGAAAGTCAGCCCAGCTTTGGCAAAGAGGGGTCATGTCTCACAAATCTGTAAGAGTGCTTTGATGATAGCACAAGGATGTTCTGGTTGATACAGGCAACGTCTGTACGATGGAAATGCTTCGCACATGCCAGGTCTAGCTGCGTCCCACAGCCATATGGGGCGAGACCTGAGACCTAAGCGAACACCAACCCTCTCCTCCTCCTCTCCTCTGCCCTGGTTTCCACACCAAGGAAACTGGGGCATGCAGCTTGGGTATGGCCTTCAATACCATCTATCAGCGTGCCAGCATGGTAATTACTGGTCTAGGACCTCCCGTACACTGCGCTTTATGTCAGGAGGTATGCAGGGATGCAATCGCAGCAACGTTGGATTTTAAAGCTATTAAAAAGATCTCCTGAAAGCTCTTAAAGAGAGCTTAGGGATAAGAAGGAGGGCTCTTCATGGATTATTAGCAGCTTAAAAATAGGAGACCAAGGGTAATAATAAATGGACATTTCAAAAGTAATGGAGGTTACCAGGGGAGTCTCACAGACCTCTGCACTGGGGCCTGGGCTAAAAACTGTACTCTTCTATCATCTGAAAAAAATCAGACCTACAGAAGCGACAGAGCTTGCTGATGACTCCAGACAATGAAAGAGCTGCCTGTGAAAACTGCTGAAAAATCTTGCAAAACTGTGTGGCTAGCTGCCAAAATGGAAGGTGAAAATCACTAACTGCAAGACAATGCAGACATTATAATCATACTCCACCATACATACAACAGCTCTAAATTAACAAACATCACACAATAAAGAGACCTAAGTGTAATCTGGAACAGGTTTTGGGGGCTTCTGTCTTTTTAAAATGGTTGCTCAGTGTTTACTAATAGCCAAAAAAAGCAAAGGGTGAGAGAAGAGTCGAGAGCAAGACAGAAATTGTAACTTTGCTACTGCATAAATCCACTGTGCTCCGAACACAGTGAGTCAGTGTGGTCTCCTCCCAAAATTAATACAACAGGCTAGAAAAAGGACTGAGGGTGGAGATGAGGACAGCCGGGGCAGCAAACAACTGATATACAAGGAGAGATTAAATTGACTAGCTGATTCTTCAGCTCATAGGAGAAATGATGAGACTTGATGGAGATATGTAAGTGATAAATGGCATGCACAGGATGAAAAGGAATATATCCACTATTACTACAAACACAAGAATGAAGTGGCACTCCACTAAATTATCAGCTACCTGCTTTAGAAACATCTCCAACAAACAAATGTGCATAATTAAATTGCAGAAGTGACTGCCACAGAACATTTTAGATGTCAAGATTATAAATATATTCAAAAAGATATTAGGCAAATTCACAGAAGAAAGATACAGAAGGGTTATTACGTGTAATTGTCTGAAAGCAATCTCCTATTAAGAAAGTATCTAAATCAGTGACTGCTGGAAAGGGCAAATGAGTAAGTATCATTTTACCCTTGTTCTGATCTTACGCTTTCTTTGCAACTGGCCAGTTTAAAGGATGAGAAACGGCACTAGATGGACCTTTCTTCTGACAGTCTTATGGATCTCCTTAAAACTACATTATCTCCTGTTTTCCTTTACAGTTTCATAGTTCTAACCAAAACACCTTAGAAATTTAAGAAGTGATTACAGATAAAGGCATTAAAAGGCAGAGTCTTTAGAAATTTATGCAAAGTATAGGTATCACAGGTATGACAGTAGTTCTTAAAAATTTCCTTCTGCATCTGCATTATGTCAGGGCGGGTATGTAATAAAATCCTTCCATATACCTCTCCGGATGGGAACTGAGCTGCACTTCATGAAAACAGAAGTAATAGTAACAATGTATATAAAAAATTTACTGATAAAGATACCCACTTCTCACTGGACTGACAGTTTAGAGCGTACAAATGCAGTACTCCTCTTTGAAATAATATGTGCAAGCAAAATTCATGCAGGGAGGAATATCAAGGATTGCTTGCTGACCTTTTAACAAGCTCAGTCACCACACACAATTTATTAGCAAAGAATGAACATTGACAACTCTTATCAACAATCACTACGGCAATACTAATTAAAAATGAGGGATTTGGAGACTGCCAGATGAAAGAGATTACAAAAATGTACCTAAATTTAGACACTAGCTTAACAGATTGCAAAGAAGCCAAAAGGGTTAACAGCCATCATCCTGCAGAATGTAAATGAGGAAAAAGTAATATTTAAACAATAAAATAAGTTACTTATTGGCTTCATCAACACTCACAGATGATCTAAGCAATCTCCACCCCTCCCCCCCACCCCCCTTAGGTATATAAGGTTAAAAAAAACCCCAAAACCTGCTGTTCTGAAACATTCAGTTTATCTTATTACATTTCTCTTCCTGCGGTTTCTATAGAAATCAGAATATCAGAAAGACTGACAGGCTGCAGCACCAAAAGGGCACAGAGAGGCAGCTGCATCCTGGCACTCTGTCTTACGCAACACCAAATCCTACTGGTCCCAGCTTCCACCAGCATATTATGAGAGGATATTAGGAACATTATGGAAACATGATGAACATGCTATTTACTAATAAAATGCACATAATTAATAAATGCAGATTTTACTGAGCTACATCTTAAATCTTCATTCAATTTTATGACTCCCCTCAATGTTACAAAATCCTCTGCCCATTCAGATCTCATGATATTAGCACAGAAAATTCACAGAAATCCCCATGTACTGAAGCTGTTTTTCTGCCTTTTTCTACCTCATTTGCTCTACATCAACTTCCTAATTTGAAAAACTTATTATTTATTTTTCCTCTATTGCTAATACCACCTCTGCTTTTAAATTTTAAAACTTCATATTTGGGGCAATTAGCAAAGGCATAGCACAAAAGATCCTTGCAATACTACATTTTTATTTTACTAGAAGTTAAATCTTGCATTTTAAAGGAAGTTTTTATATTAATTTGTAGTAAACTTTGTTAGTTTGTTAAACCACATTACATATTACATACTAATTACATAGTACTAGCTGGTACTATCCGGTTATTTAAAATATTTGGAGTAGATGATTGAATTTTATAATGGAAAGGCCATTCATACTGCACTACAAACTAGAACAGTGGCCAGCAGTGTCACAATTGCCCAAAACTGCAATAATGAAAGGACAGCCACTTCTTAGCTCAAATTCATAGCCTGAAGCTTCACCTTCTCAGTCGAAAGCACCAACCAATACCCCAATCGGTATATTCTGCTTATGTTTCTACATAATACTCAATAGACTGCAGCCTCAGCTGAAATCTTTTTACTGTAAGGATTGAGCTGCATATGATGTAATACAATAATTTCAGAGATGGAAAAAGATATTGCTGAGCCAAATGCTTGTGAAAACTGGCCTCAGTTTTTAGCCTCGTTTTTTTCAAGTTCACTTTAATAATTCGGGGTACTTCGTGCAATGCCTAGTGCTGTTTTTGTCAGGCAAACCCTTAAGCCCTTGAGTAGGTTAAAAATCTCTGTAAAAATCCAAGAAAGTTCAAAGAAAGTACAACGGCCAGGAAATTCAGAACCTGCCCACTTATGCACCTATGATTTATTCTTTATGCTGCAGATGACAAACCAAAAATAAAATCAAAGGAGTAAGAAAACACACAGCATATTAGTCCTTCGGTGCATTTGCAAAAGACTGTTGAAATATTGATGCTGTACTTTAATGTACTAAAGTGTCTCAGCATGGTGTCTCAGCATTACTGAACTCTTTCAGTATCCCACATCATCTCTACTTTACAGCTAAATAAGGCTGGAATGGTAAATAAGAAAATTTGGGTAAATTTCCTAAAAAAAGTGAACAATTTTGGAATTTGAGTCTCCTCTTCCATAGTCCCCATGGATTCAGAAGTCTACAAAGAGACTGTGTAAAACCTAAAATCAAAAGAAAAGTCAAGACCTGCAGGGGAACTCCAGCATCAAGCTGGCCCTCTGGTTTCTTTGGACCATCAGAAATCAACGTGTTCCACAGAGGATGCATGGCTTGATTTTTAATATGTGTCAGCAACACCATCAGCTGGATTTTTGCCCTGTGGAGAGATGAAAAACCACCATCCCTGTTCCTTAGGGGAAGGGATGGATAAGCAGGGCTGTTTGCCATGAGGGATGCAGTTTCAGGTCTCCAGCTGGGAGGGGGATACGTGCTGTGGCCCAGAAGGCAGCCCATGTCCCACTGCTCCCACTGGTTTCCCACATCGGGCAAGCAAGGATCCCTGCTGTGCCACATCTTGGCTCCTGCTGAGTTTCTGCTGGCAGTGCTGTACTCGTAAATGCTTTTTATCCCTTCCCTGACTTAATGTAGGGGTGGAAGCAGATACCCGGGAAGTTGCCACCACTAGCCAGCAGGACAGCAACTGCCCAAGCCCATCACAGAAACGTGGCCAAGAAGGAGCATCTCTTGCCTTCCTCTGGGACTTAAGCATCTGACTTCTGCACTGCAAACACACAAATTCCTATTATTGAAAGATTCAGATCATCAGATCTCTTCTGGGACCTAAACTGTCACGCTGTCTCTTTTCAAACACGGGGACTTTTCCTTCAAAAGGACACAGGCAGAGGAAGAGTCATTTCAGCTATCAGTTCAAAGATTAATTCCTCCAGTATGGCAGAGACCAAGGCAGTTTGAAACTAACTTTCCTACCTTCTAGGACCACGTCTTAAAAACCGTGTCTTAGGCTGTTCCCTGTAGCAAACAGTTAATTTTGCATAGCTTCAGACCAAATCCCTGAAAATAAGCTAGCATTAAAAAACATGGTATTTTGCTACATCCCTTGCTTTTTTCTTGCACCCATTCCAAGCAGCACCACTCAGTTTCCTGCTTTCTACTGTGTATAATTTTACCAATTTAATGCTCTGGACTAAAATTGTCCATGCATATGCCTGCCTCAGGTTGAATAAGATTAGAAAATTTCAGGTAAAGTCTTTGGTTAAGTCTTAAAAGAAATTTTCTCCCTCCCTCAAGTTAAATAAAAAACAGCCAATTTTTTCTATGAGATTTCTGCTACTTTGCAGTAGGAACCTGAAATGTCTCGGAGCTTAGGTCCTGAATCAGGAATAGTCTTTTGCCATGTCTTAAGAAAATCTTCCCCATTAAAATCTCTCTGTTCTCCCAAATCCCTAGATCCATTCAAGGCAAGGCTTCCTCACTGGCAACAAATGAAGCAAAAATCCGAATCTCTCACTATGTAATCCTTTATCATCCCTACCATTCATCCAACCTGATCAATACAAAAAGGAAGGAGTCACACCGGAGAAATACTATGAGATAACATAACTTTAAAGTTTGGCTATGGATACAGTCTTCAAAGCACATATCCAAAAGGGCTCAAACTACAATTTCACAGACCACCCTAATTTTGCAATTTTGCAACTTCTCAGATTCGAGTTTGTAGCCTTAAGAACATTATTGCAACATCTTTCAAGCGTTACTACATATACAACAGTCATCCTTTAAGAATATTTACCTGCAGTAGGAATTACGTGGTGTCACATATATGACAGTCTTTTAAAGATTTACTATGGATTAACACTAGAGCTATATATACATGGTATTAGTTTTGATTACAACTACTATGCTACAAAAAAAATGGAGTAAAAACCCCCACATACTGTAACTTAAACACACATGCCATAAAATACACAGGTCTGTATTATCCTCTTTTCAGGCTGTTTTTAGGCATTTCTGTAATAGGCTGAGCAGCCATTTTCTTACCCTTCAGTTCGCATCTTTGTGTGGATGCGAACATCTCCCATGAATCCCACTGAGTACGAAACGTAAGCAAACTGAGAAAAACCCACTTGTTCCAGAGATGTGTCCACTACCACTCTGGAGTAAGCACTTAACTCCTACCCTTTTACCTCCAACGAAGTATCTTGTCCTGATTAGCTACTTCAAAAGCCTCTGTCCCACATCACACAGCTCAACACAGCTCCTGGTAATTTTTTTTTTTTTCTGTTTAGAAACACATGCCTTCTGCTACCTTTGGTAGCTCTGCAACAAGTGAACTGTTAAATATGTAGAAGACCAGACCGCTATCTTACATAGCCATCTGGTTTTGGATGTTTTCATTCTGCACTCCATGACATTGCACTCCTTTTCCCTACTGGATCCCAACCTCAACCTCAGTTTAATTCTGCAGGCACCTGCCTTCAAGGCTTGCAGCATAAAACTCACAACTGATTTCAACTTCTGGAAGCTACTTCTAGCTGCAGTATCAAGAATGCTAGTAATGCACACACACTTTTATTTGCAAGTGGGATTGATTTCCCTGTCCAATAAATTTTGACCCCCCGCCTGACTTTCTTCAGATGAGGGAAAGCTGCTTCTGTGTTTGAACTTATAGTCTGTATTTCCCCAGGAGCACTAAACTCTTCGAAGTTTACATTTTCACTTAGCTTTAGCTACAGATACTTGTTCTGTGATGATTCTCTAATGTGCAAGACACAGTGGAGGTGCTTTCAACTAGGAAAATGGCTGACATGACATTTTCAACCACATTTCAATCACCAGTTCCACCTCTTACAAAAATCAACCCAAACCAAATGATCCTCCTTTGATATCGCTCACTGCTTTGGGGCCAGATCTCATATGCATTAATTATTTAGGAATTCCTAAATCAGACAACGATTATTAAGATGGACAGCAACAAAGTAACATTTCCAAGAAAAAAATTTCAGAATGTTTCAGGAGATTAAGCAGTAATTTATTCTTTGTTCATTCTTTTCCTGTTTTGTTTGTTTGGTTGTTTTTTTGTTGTTGTTGTTTGTTTGTTTTTTTTTTCCCCGCTTCAAGAGCGCCCATATCCTAATGATTATGTCTCATTTTTACCTTTAGAAAAAACCCCAAGCCTTCTGGGATAAACGTGACCCTAGTTTGACTGCCTGTGTATTTGCTCAAAATTTTACTGTCTTGAAATAAACACTAGGCGAATAAAACAGAAATTAAATTATACTCATCAAAAGCAAACCACTAAAACACAGACTTAAAATATGAAGGAACACACATAGTCAGAAGGAATGGTTCCTTGGTTGATCCTTCTTTTTGTCTGAATGCATCATAAAAGAAGTTATGTTTCATTACTGAAAAAAACATTTTGGCTTCTTTCACGATTGCAAAGAAGGGTAATTAAGACTGTCAAGAAAACACACTGAACAGCTGTATATTGTTAACAAAAGCACCGTTACATGACTGCTCTGGAAAAAAAAGGCAATTTAAACATTCACATTTCCTAGACGTTAGATATTTTTCCAAGCTCCAGTAGATACCAAAAAATGTTTTATTCTATAAATCTTGGTTGTGTACCAGTCACATTTCAAGCCATCACGATGGTCCCAGTTTGAGAACACATCCACACACATAAGGAGCAGCAGACAGCAGTATCAAAGCTTTGCCAGTTGAAAACTGAGCCACTGGGGGGGAAGCTACTTTTTAAACCTGAATTAGCTGAAATTTTCTTAGACTGCAGGTATGCCTGAAAACCAAATAAAGGCAGAGTAATCCTTCCAGCCTGCACTCAAAAGGGCCATTAAGGAATACTTACTCATCGAAGATCAGGTCTGGAGCAAAATAGAGGAACTGGCTGTTTGTATGTTTGTACGATCTCCAACTCAAGGCAAACGACGACAGACACATCCACGAATACTGAATTAAAGTAATTTGGTCCTCAAGAGGCAAGTTTCTAAATCCTAGAGATCAAACCAGAAAATATCAATGAACTACACTGTGCTCTACAAGGGTTGGCCAAACCAGCACTGAATATATTGCTCATTATTTTTCTAGTATTAACGAACAAGAGCAATGCTCCCACAAAGTATACTTCTGAAAAAACAAAGCCGTAATTTTTCATTCTGGTGACAAAACATGTTTTCTTCTTAAGAGGCTATTCTTCAAAAATGAATGCTTTTTAAATAGCGATCACGGACATACAAAACAAACATTACATAAATCAAAAAAAGACCATCTTCTCTCAGATGTTCATCTCATACCCCTCTTGAGGGTTTTCAACATAGCCCACAGATTAAAGATGCAATTTGTCAAGCAAATAGTTCATTAAGCTAATAGAAACAGTGAAGAGAAATTTCACCAAATGCCTCGTGGTCCTACCTGGAAGTATCTTTGCCCACTTCACCACCTGAATCATCTGCTTGCCGGCCAGGCGGTTTAAGGTGGAAAGCAGGTACTCAGCTGTGTCTGGCTTCGAACTGTCATATCCTGCGTACACGATCTCTGGTTCAATGCTTTCAAGGATCTTAACAGGAGAGGGAGTAAGTGCTGGTGAGATAGCAGACATGTGGGGGACAAGTGCTGTGTTTACAGAGGGCTCAGTCACAGGTGCGATGTACGTCGTCCCTTCCTCGGGGCTCTGGGGTGGTGGCTGCTGCCGCTGCTGTGGCTGCTCCTCGTGGATCCCTTTCAATTTCCCCAGCTTTTTGGACTTCCGGGCTGTGAAGATGAGCAGCACAAGAACCAAGTCAGCACAGAAAGCTGGTGTAACCCTGGCGTGACAGACAACGGAAGCAGAAGCATCCTCTCAAAGTTCTCCAGTGAAACAAGTGCAGGACCTTAAGAAATACCTCACTGCCTGCAGCATCATTACACTGGAAAAAGAACCAAAAGACAAATATAAGCTCATTTTCATTGATCTACTGGATGTTTTTGTAAGTGACAGAATGTCCAGGTATCTGTCTCCATACAGACATGCATAAAACATCCTAGTTACTGTGGTCGGTGCCAATTACACATTTCAGAAATTTTTTGTTTTGTAGCTTAAATGAATCACTTATCACCTAGAAGTCTGCTGTTCACGTGCTCCACTGCATTTGGTCATCAAAAGACATCTTCCTGGCAATGCCTAAAATTAGCAGCCCTCCTAAGAGTTTGAGTCTTAATGCCCACCCTGGCTGCACCTCAGCTTGGAATACAGTTAATCCATTTCCAACAGCCTAAGCTAGTCAAATCCCTTTGCTTCTGCTGCTTTGATGCTTCCCTAAGAGCTTTGTCCCCTTCTCTTGAGCAGTTCTGAAGTAACGCTAAAAATATTTAGCCAGTAACAAGAAAAAACACCAAGCCTTGTGTAACATCTTTCCCACTATCAATATTTCTCTAATGATTTGCCTTCCCTTTTTTTTCCTTTTTTTTTTTTCCTTTAATGCTACCCCCCCTACTTTTCTTTACTAAGTATTCTTAGAAGACAGCAACGCTAGTGTGCTTTCACTCTTTGCAGAGATGCCAGCCATTCTCTGTTGGTTGCCTTCCCAACTTTGCCATGTGAAGCACAAAGCCCTGCTACTGCCCCAGAAAACTGATCTTGTAGTGCAAGGAAAGAATGGGAAATAAAAAGAAAGGCAGTTAAGTTAAAAAAACACATACAAAAAACCAAACCAAAAGCCCATCACCCCCCTCTTCACAATAGGAAAGCTTAACTAAAATGATCTCTGAAATCAATAAGTAATGAACTAAACTTAAATGTTCACAGCTCTTTCAGAGTAACTTCTTTCAAATATAGTCTTTCCTATCTATCTGTACACAACTAAAACCCTTGTCTGGACTTTTATCTTCCTGTCTCTTGATTATTGCAACATCCCTGTTACTGGCATCAGCAAATACAAGTCTACCTCACTCCTACTTAGAATACTACTGCAAACACCCTTCTTAGTCCATGCCCTGTCCCAAGTCTATCTCCTCGAGTCTTTTCCCCTCCCTATCCTTTCTTAAATCTAGCACCTTTTCTGCAGTTTCAGGATCCTTTCTGGCCAACCTCCATCTCACCCTTCCTCTCTTCTCCATTATTGAAATGTTCACTTTCACCCCAGCTTAGCAAGCCATGCCACTGCCTCCTGGGAAGTTTTCAAAGCTTGTTCTACGTGCTTCTTCCTACTCCTCTTCTTATGGTGCAGAAAACTCCCCACAAAGATCCACTGAACTACCTCATCACTCTTCTACAAACTCCATAAAACCCAGTTTTTAAGAAAACCCTCCTGAATAGTGGAGTCGCAGTCGCCCTAAGACCATCGTTGGCAACAGCAGCCATTAGTGCTTTACTGTTTCCTTGAAATTGGGGCTGTCTGCCCAGAGCCAACAGCTGCAACTGAGCTCGTAGCGCCTGCGAGGCAGGATACAGACGCCCAGGGTCCAGGATAATGCACGCCCAAGTGCAACAATAGCCTGTTGTTTTCAATACTTCCTTGCTGGGACAGTACCTTGAACTCTGAGGAGCTGGCTCACCTCAAGATCCAAAAGAAAAGCTTATTTGTAGGGTAGACATGGGACATCGCTACAGAAAACAGCGGTGTTACTACTCATACACAAGATTTTGAAGGTGTCCAGTCAAGCGGCCGCTCCTTGACTATCATCTTTGAAACCTGAATACAATCCATTACTACTGCAGCACATATTGCACCAAGCAGTAAGTGCAAAATCCGAACATCAGTTTGGTGGTGTTTCTATCATGCAAGGAAAGAAGGATCTTCCTGGCTCATTTCAGCATCAACATTGCTCAGGAGACATACAGAGAACTTCAGAGAACTTCCTGTATCCTTCGAAGCGCTGGACACCATTTCATTAATTCACCTACAGCATGTATATCTACTTTCAACCATTTCTTAATTTCTCTATACCTGAAAACATCCAGACTAAGTAAGGCGGGTTGAATTTTTTAATGAAAGGATTAGACATGCACATAAAAATGTGCCGGTCCTAGTAAAATTTCATTTAAAACTCTGTTGTTCAACGACCTGCATATACTTTACAAAAACTTCCTAATTACCTGAAGCATTAGCACAGATCACATATGGAAATAGAGGAATCACTGTCTTTTGAGATCATAAGGAAGAGGCGAGACAAGTACCTGTCAGGAAAGGTTTCACTGCAGCTGATTCTGTCTCAAGAGACAGGACAGACGAGAAGACCCTTATAAAAGTCCCTTTGAATCCTATTTCTTACTTTTCTATTACAAAACTCTTAAAAGAGCTCATTCAAACAATGAAGCACAACCGAGGGATTTTCCATCCTCCAGTGCATCAAGTTACACAGATGCTGACATCCATTCTTCAAGATGCAATTTCCATTCCTAGTACCCAAAAAAACATTTTACAAAGCAGCAGCTGATCAGACATTTTGTTAAACAAGCTTTTTCCTCACTCTGCAAAATAAAACAGAGCGAGTTACACGCAAAGCAGACAACTCTGATAAATTTAATTCTGAAAAGTGAAAATGCTGCTGCTCCTCATTTGGTGCAGTCGCACCTACATGACAACGTCCTGGTGAAATCACTGTGAGCATTAAATATAGTTTGCATTTATCTTAGAAAGGCTGAACTTACACATTTTTCAACAAAATAAATCCCAAAAGAAAAGCAAGAACGGCCAAGTTTAGCAGAATATCTGATGATGAGTTAACAGAGCTACTAGCCACAGAAAAGAGAGTTTAAAAATAAGCCTGAAGGAGTGTATAGAGATTAGTGTTTGCTGTTATTATTCATTACGTTTTATCAGGCACTATTTTTTTTCCTGTTATCAAAACAGGACTAAAAATAAAAAACATTACTTATCTCTCCTGTCTGCAGAGGGAAAAAAAAAAAGCATTCTCACCGTAACTACACCAGAATAAGAAATGTGTTGGTTTACTGACTCCATCAAGTACCTAGCAACACATTACATATTTATTAAGACACAATTTTCTATGTTCCAGTCTCTAAGAATTTTTCATTAAAAGAAAAAAGAAATAGCAGTCTTCCATGTATAATACTGGCATAAAACCATGTTTTAGTTTCATTTTCTTCCATTATAATGCCTTTAAAACGAAGCTGAGAAAAACATTACTGCTTGACAGTCATGCTTACAGTGAAGAAAACTGTATTTTTCATTTGGCTTCATGCCAATGCTGTAGCTCAACTGGTTTGGTAACTCCCACAGAAACCAACAACTAAAGATTAAATACAAACTCTGAGCAGTACATACTCTGAGTCGGTCTTTTGAAGCTGTTTTTCACATTTGCTTTCTAACTGCAATACCAACTATAAAACCGACAAAGCCACCTCTGAATCGGTGGGTAAAAGCCACGCTCATCAGGACTGCTGTGTGGAAATGTTCAAGAAATCAGAGGCTCTCCACCCAGACCAGGGGATGGGGCATGTGTGGGGCATCTCACGTGGCAAAGCTGAAGTCTGAAGCCTATTTGGGGTTAGGACGAGACTTTCATCCAAATGGCTGCACAGCCAGTGACTGCGTATTATCTCTAACTGCACGACTTCTTGCCCCTCCTGTTGAACGTTGCTGCAGCCAGGATACCATATTATAATCCTTGTATTTTTAAATCATCTGAGACAGAGTAAAATTTGAAGAAAAACAAACTAAGGTGAGAGACACACTGCAGGTATACAAATAGCAGTCCCTGTTCCTCTGGAAGCAATAGGCAAAGTTTTACCTGGATTTAATATGAGCAGGGCTGTGTCCAAGATGTTCAAAGAAAAGCCTGCAAATTCCGCAAAATCAGACGTTGCTCCACGTGCCTGGAAGACCTCAACGAGAGCAGCCCGCAAACACCAGCTTGCTTGTTTATCACCCTCCAATGCCAGTCCCACCTGCCTAGAAGGGGACGACGGTATTGCTGCAGAGGCACTGAGGAAGTCTGAGATGCCATATTAAAACCAGTTTAACAGAGTCTTGAGCACTGTTTAGACTACAAGGCAAATTAATATCTTTCCCCCATCACTATGCCTCAGCCTCATGATCTAGCAGAAAGATGGGACTTAATCATTTGAAAACAGCTATAAGCAGGAGACTGGGGTGAATTTCGATTTGGACAACTGGTTCCTTAGTATTGACCCTTCATCTGTCAGTCTCCTGTCACAAAGCTGAAATAGGGAGGCCTGCGACTTCAGGATTGGGAGTTTTCATGCCATTTGTAAAACACTGAATAGGCTTCTAGTCATCTGCAACAGTGAATGCTATACTAGGTCAAATAACAGGACATTAACTGGATGTAATCCTATCGTAAATTGTTTTCTGCATACAAATTAATGCAAACATCAGCTACAAATCTATGGCATTCCTTATTTTTAAATGTTAAGTTTGAGGATTCAGGGTAATTATAAGACAGGTAAGCTACTATACACTTAAAAAATACCATAGTAAACTTCCACATGTTGTACAAGTTGGGTCTAGAGTGAGCTAATCTGTACACCATTGGTCCCCAGGGAATATACACAAATTAAGTTATGGACTCCACACATCTGATAACTATTTTTCATAGGCTCAAAATTAATAACTTTCATCAGCATTATTGTTAAAAAAAATGGGATCCAAAAATACCAAAGAACAAGACGCTATCAATAGTAGATAAAAGAGCCCATAAATATTATGATTTAACTCATCAGTTTCATAGCAGAGTAATATCTTGTTTGCAGAATTGTATCAGTGTTCAAATCTAGCAAATGAATAATCTAATGTGCTCTGCAAATTCATGCTGGCATCCAGTGCTCTAAAGAGAAATCTCAAGTTTAGAAAATTATCCACAGTTCTATGTAGAGTGAATTACAAGACTAGCAATGATAATTCCCTGGAATCAGATTTTTTAAAAAAGATTATAGTCAAAGCTTGCCTTGCTGCCTATCAAAAACCAATTATTATTCAAATAGCTAAAGACATGACATAGACAACTAAGAGCTTTATTTATTACATATGTAAAGCTCTGCCAGAGCCAGGACCAAACTAATCCTGACCCAACAGATCTTCATTCTACCCATGCTGCAGAACATGTTTGAATCAGTAAGTGGTATCAAAAGCACATTACAAGAACATATGCTACCTCTAGTGTAAAGCAGAGAACATCAGCAGATGGGAAGGGGAAACAACAATGGGCACAGGACAGAACACAGAAAGCGATGGAGGTTTAAAAACGATGTAAAGGAAAAGAAGAGAAAGCGGCAATTTGAATAAATACATGCAAAAGACAAAGGGAAAAAAATAATGACATGAACTTCAAACAAGGTATAATTTGGGATTGTTTCAAAGTATGTGCAGTACTACCAGTGATTTAGACAGTACGCTGCAAAACAAACACACTCCAACCACCTTTATCTGTGCTGGATCTATGTCAGTGTACACCTGCATTTCAAACACTTGAGCTCCTCCATCCAGGTCCCAACCTCACTGCTCGAGCTCTGTACCTGAGCTACAAGCACCACCTCCTTCCCAGCCTCAACAGCTGTCAGCTTTCTCCCTTCCACCCCATGCCAAATGCCTGAGGGCTTTCCCACACACCCCTCCACTGCTGCCTGCCTCTCCTCTCCAAAAGCAACCTACAGCACCTTGCTGCACCACAGCCACCGAACGATCAAGCTGCCGGTTCTCCCTTTGAGGCAGCAATAACGGCCTTTGCGTAGACTCTCCTCTGAGCCCTCACCAGGCATACACACTTTGTCACTTGCTTCCACCTTTGTATAGGTAAATGCTCCATCAAAATGGTACTTTTTCCATCTCTGAATCTTCTCATCATGTTTGCCTGGTGCCTTTGCCTCACTTACTTCAGTGAGCTGACATCTGTTCTCATTAGCTATTTTACTGTTACCACAAATAGTGTTTCCCTTCCCCCAAATCTGTTGTATCTTGACATATATGAAAATTCTGAGCTATCTTGGTACAGACAGTTTTTCACTTAAGTGTCTAGCACACTGGGTATGAGATTTTGCTGAGAAATTTCTAGATAATAATACAGACATTATATACATACACACATACACACACACATGCACAGAATAAAGTGAAAAGCAGTGATGCAAACAAGATCTTACAGCATCATCCCATTTGCTCTGCAAAGTGCATTCACCCTTTATTCCTCAGGAAACACAGAAGGGAACAACCAAGACAGGACCCTAAAGCTTCCATAAATCAACTGCCCACTTTGGGAAGCAAACCACTGCTTTTCAGGTAGAGCTGCAGTAGATGAAGAACCTCTAAATGTGACCCCAAGTGGTGTCCCACGTGCAAGAGGCAGGGCCAGGTACAAATATGGGAGACGCACGGACCAGTGGATAAGTCATTGGTTTGACTGGACACACCCAGGGGAGAGCACAAATGAAAAGCAACTACCGAAGCAGGGAACAAGTTGTACAGGAACTTAAAAGGAGAGCACACGATTACTTTACCATTTAAGACACACCACCAATAGTACTTTGCTCTAGCAAAGCAGTGGCCTTTCAAGGATGATTTCTGCAGTGGCATTTGGGATATGCTGAAGAGACCAAGAAGTTTGTCTAAATATATGACGAAAGGAAGACTGAAGCTGGTGAGGAAGAAAATAAAGGTCCTGCCTTCATATAGCAAAATAAACTTTAAAATCTGTTTCTGACAGCTGTGACCCAGAGGAGACATAAAGTGATAGAAAATGGTATCACTCGCCACGAGCTTGAGGAATCACTATAGTTTAATTAACAAAGCAATGAAAATTTCCTAATTTCTTATCCTCCACCAGCAGAAACAAGCTTTTACTGGAGAATAAGCTCAAAGCTAATGATTGAAATCAGTAGAATTACATGGTAGGCATAACTGAAATAATTACATAGTTTGGCACTGCCAACATCATTCACAACTGCTCACTAATTAATAAGTAACACTTTAATCTGACAGGATTGGACAGTTTAAAGACAGGGAATAAACATGCATGAAGTCTGATCTATGGGTATGTCACATTTTATTTGCCTTCAGTCAGACCTTGCAAAGATCCAGGACCATCCATAAATGTAATTCTTGTTCTTGGTTCACATTCAGTATACCAAAAGGGGAAGTACAGCACAGATGCAGGAGCTTCGAATGCACATTTTAGTCTACATAGTTGTACACTATTTTCCTTGTGTTCATTTAAACATATGTTCGTTCTTTATTCTAGCTGGATCTAAGCTACTAATAAACCTGACTGTACCTAGGTAAATATTTCCTGCTTATTACTTTGCTTACTTACATGACAATTTCAGAAGTGTTTGCATTTTTTTTGTTGTTGTTTGGAACAGATTCTAATATACAATGCAGTGCAACGCTGCTCCAGTAATAGCATTGTAAAGCACAGAAACAATGTATGTGAAGCAGTTTATCCTCTTGCTTTGAGCAGGATCAACTATACTTTGCCCAACCCAGTATGTTACTAATCTCCAATAAAGGGAGTTTCGCAATATCCTCCATCTTCCACCAACATCTAACCACTCAGTTTTCCCCCAACATCTGCAATGTTGCATCATTTTTTCTGCAGTAAAGTTGATTTCTCTTCATCATTCCCCCAGTGGCCATAAAGAACAACTTACCACTCCTGTCCCCTCTTCTGCACCACCTTCTGTATTGGAAGACTGGTATCATGGCCTTCTTAATATGTTTCTCTCTTCTACACTAAAATAAATTGAGTTTCTTCAACTCTTCCTTACAGATTTATCTTTTTTTCTAAGCTTCTTATTATCCTTGTTCTTCCTTGGGCAGTCTCTAGTCTGTATACATGTTTTTTCAGGCACATGGTATGAAATTTCAGGAAAGAAGACTCAGTTTAGATGTTAAGGAAAACTTTCTAAATGTAAAGGTCTGTGAAAAACTGGAAAAGGTTATCAAGGGACACTGCAGAGACTTCTGCACTGGAGATCTTCAAGAAAAGATGAGACGTGTCCACCAGGAAGCACACAGTTACTGCTACTCCTACCAAACGGCACAGGAACGTAAGTCACAATTTCACAAAGTTGCCCCATCCCCCCAGCCCTGACCAGCAATGCTGCAAAAGAGACACAATCGCCAGGCCCACATTTGCCACCTCTGACACGAACAGAATAATGCCTTGGTATGAAATGAGACTTGCCTGTTTTTGTAACAATTTTACATCACTGACTCTAAATTTAACATACAATCATCATGCACCCATGCTTCTTTCTTCACTGCAGTCTCTAAACACCTGCTCTCAGGTGTTTCGTTCTTGCACACCTCAAGTTACACTTCTCAACATAAGCCTTTGCACTCTACTGAAAATGCCATCGTGTTGGTTTCAAGACACTAGAATTGAAGATGCTTTTGAATTCTTATTCTGGCCACAGAGGAGAATTTCCAAATCTGTAGATTTACGTATTTACTCTCTACTTTGTTATGCAAGTAATCAATAAAATTGTACAGCCAGAACTGACCCTCAACAGGACCTTACTTCAGATGCCCTTCCAATGTGACAGCAAACCACTCGCAGCTACTTTTGGAGGGTGCTTTTTCAAGTAATTATGTGCTCACTTAATGAGAAATCTCATCATATTTTAAAGAGAATTTTGCATTTCCTTCTCATTATACTTATGGGTGGAGATATTGACCTGTGAAATACAAACACCTACAGAGAGGTGGCACCTCACGACAGCGCTGGCATACGTCAAGGAACAGACATGGTTCCTCTGCAGTATGCTGGCTTTTGCACACAGGATTCAGGACTGTGGATCCACAGCCACAGAGATCTGCTACCAGAGATGGCCTTTGTAGCACAGATAAAAGCAGCAGCCTTGTAAAGATGGCACAGAAGTCATCACTGTTGCCTCAGAAAAACTAAGGTAAAAGCCCAGATCATATTTTGCATATTTTGAGGTCTCACTCAATGATGGAAGCTCAGGTTACCTACTTGTCTGATAAGTGGGACAGTGATGTCCAAAGCAATCAAGAAGGAAAGGCACTGGGGATGGTTTGGGTAAGAGACAGAGGGAATGAATCCCTTTTTTAGCTGTGCTGAGTTTCAGGCTACGGATTCGTGAAGAGATAGTGGACAAAAGTGACAAAAGAAAGCTGAGTTCTAAAGTGCATTTTACAGGAATATTTAGGTTGTCAGGGAAAATGTCTAACACATTTGCTTGTTTCTCAGCAATCTTCAAAGTGATAATTAATTGAAAAATAACAGTTTCATAGGGGTACTCCTCCCTGTGTGGGAACAACTTTTACCAAATGCCAATTAGTGGTTTCCTGTTAAAATCAAATCAAGCTGTTTTTGATAAAGCTTTTTAATGAGAAATTGCTAAAGTATAAAAATTTCCCCCACATATATTTCATATAAAATCCCAAACTGACATAATACAGTCTCACAGCTAACATTTTTGGTATATAAAACTCCCTCTTGTGCTTCTTCATTAATTTCAAAATAAATGTATTTACTAAATATTTAAATCATCCAATAAACAAAGCCTTAAAAAAAAGTACGAAAGAAAATTATAATGTTGATGAAAGCAAATCTTAATCAGTCCTTTTCATATGCTCCCAAAACTCGTATTTTACTGATTATTTATTCATCCTTCAAACGTATGGCAAATTCAATGATTTTTGAGCTAAGCATTATCTACTAAATGCATCAGTAGTTTTGACTATTCATCAAATAGATTTAAAGACAAGGCAGTAAAATACCAACGACGAAGGTAAAGAGTAGGTCACCTACAATACCAGTATTTGTTGCCTACAACTCCAAGACACCTGCAGCAATGAAACATCAGCAGCTTGAACTGCGAGCATTGATAATAATTTGGTTAAAAACAAAGTCAGGGAAACTCTGGAGAACAGATTTTGAAATCTTCCACTGTACCAGACTGAATGCTCTTGGCTATGATACTGGTTTCTCCCTTGTGCCAAGCGACAACCTTCTGCCCAGGACACCCATTCCCATCCAACCTTCTGCAGGCGTGCCTCATCCAAGTCTTCTTGCTTGCTTTTACTTGGGTTGATACCCAGTGCTAAGTCTGTTACATATTTTATGCACCCTTCATCCTGATCATAACCCTACGCCATCGCGATTGCCCCTGACACAGTCCTGTAGACATCTTACTGCATGTGAAATTTCCTCTTTGTATTTACATTGGTGACACAGGTACTCAACAAGCTTTTCGAGTTTTTCAAAAGTGTTGATAAGCAAACTCTGCTGCAGCACCTCTCATCCCGTATCTTGAATGCTCACGCTTGTAATCCATGCTAAAGAGTGTGCCATGCTTCAAATGCTTCATTTTTGTTCTTGCACTACTATTACCACAACTCAACTTGGTGAGCACTGCACTTCCCTCTGTGGTCTTTCTGGTTACGTTGTAACGTACCACATGCCCACTTGTATTTTTACGAAGTGACAAAAATTTTGAGATAGTTCGTCTCCTCACCTGTACAATTTCCATATCCCCAGTTTTTATCAACTCAGATTTCTCTCAAATGACTTTATTCCTAATACATTCAATGCTGCTCATCTGTCTCTCATATTCTAGAAATCATCTATCCTGCTTCCTGGAACAGCAACACTATCTGTGAAATACAAGTTGGCTGTTTATCTTTTGCAGTTGTCTCATCCATATTTTTCACCACGCAGTTCACGATTAGTTGTTAAAAAAAACCCCCAAAACCCACCACGTTAATGTCCTGCTTTAATACATCACCCTGAACATTCGTGAAACATCCTGTATGTGACATCAGCCGCCTTTCCAGGGAAAATGCAACTCTGCAATATTACCCACATGCGTGAGCTGAAACATGAAACCGAGTCTCTCTTTGGGTCTGATAGTGTGGCATATTTCTAAATTCTCCTGAAGTTGAAGTAGTTGTGAATGAAATGCCAGTAATGGCTAAAATTGACATGTGCCTGAATGTGCCTGTTCCATATGCAGGCAGACCCAGAAGCCACCTGCGAGTTTCCTCAGCTCGCTCTTTCCGGTACGACAACTGCATGGGTTTGTGGAGCCCGAGAGTTGCCACACATCAGTATCTTCTATACTCCTTACTACCAAATCAAATCCTCTTACTGTCCATTCAGGGTGGACTGGTCTTGTGAGCTCCTGTTCTATAGTCTTCCTCCTCTTTCACCTTCTGCAGGGATATTACCCAGTGAAGATGACTACCATTACTGGAACATTACAGTGCTTGGGGAAATGAGAAAACTGATGGCAGAGAACCACAAAAGAACACTACTCACCAGCACCAATGTGCAGGAAGATGTGTGGCACTAGGGGGCTCAGAAACACTCCAATCGGTGCCTTCACCTTGCCTTCCCCTTTGTTAAACACCACCTTCTTGCCTGTCGCGTATTTCTAAGGCTTAAATTTGCTCAACGTTTCCTTCATAACCTGCTGTGGACTGTTCTTTCTACCAACATTGAACTCCAAAGTCTACTTTTTGACCCAGGTATCCTTGCCACTTCTCTCACTTATTTTAGCAAAACACAGATACTAAAAATAGAAGGGCATGCACTTGGGAATTGGTGGGGGGAAAACGCAGGAAACAAGATTCAAAACATAATACATGTTACTAAGGCGATTCTGAAGCAAAATACATACAAGAGGATAAGGGGAAAAAACACCAGATTCACGTGCTAAGGCACAATCTGTGACTGAATAAATTTTCCTTGTGACATTATCGGAGTAAACCACAGCTCTAGAGTCAATTTAAAACCTGTGAAGTGCCAAAGTAGCAGACAATCAAAAAAACCAACATAACGTCAGAAGAAAGAGCATGACTTGCATAGTCTTAACATCACTGATTCTTCAAAACTACTGTCACACAGAGGACAGAGGTACAGAATGGCTCATTCAGTGAAGATCAGTGATGTCAAAAAAAGTCTTTTTGTACATGGAAGTAACATTTTCACTTTTTTTTTTTTATTTGCACGTAAGTTATCTAGCTAAACTCCACTTACCTAATGTTAATGATAAGCTAGAAGAGACCAAGGACAGTCACCCAATCCATTCTCTTGCTCAGACCAGAGCCAACTGTATACTCATCACTTCCGACAAACGTATGTCTTACCTGATCTTTAAGATGCCCAATGACAGACTCCGCATCTTCCCCAGACCATCTATTCGAGTGCTTCCCTGGCCTTACACTAACACACACTTTTCCTTTTCCTCACTTGCTCATTACTTCTTGTCCTGCTTTTCACAGACACGGAAAGCAGATCATCTGCTTTTCCTCTTTATCAACGCTTGTTGCTAAAGCAACGGTTGTTGCCCCTCTCTTGAACTTTCCCTCCAGCCTTGTTTGGGACTAAACAATACCAAGTAATTCAATCTGTCCCCACCAGTCAAGTTTTAAAGACCGCTGATCACTCCCATTGCTCTACCTCCAAACTGGTCCACAGCACACTTGCAGGCAACTAATGACGGGTTTTAACAAAAACCACTATTCAGCATAGTGAGCCCACCATACTTTGACCAAGGTTGTGCCAGGTATAGTAAGTTTATTCTTCACACCGTCTTACTCAGGTGGAAACTCTCTGAAGCAATGGCTCAGCGGAAGCTAAAAGCACAAGTTCCTCCTGCTCTTACAGCTTCTCGCAGTGATGGGGAAGTAAGCAATGGAAACACAGCACCACAGACCACAGGAGAAGGTTTCAGAAGGACTCTGGCAATAACCAGCAGCTCTGGAAAGAGGAACAGGAGACACAGGCATGCTTTCATATCAAGGACTACGCTCTTACTGTGGGGAAGAGTAAAAAGGAAATGGGCTTAGAGCATTGTGGAAGGAAGTATAATTTGGTGATTCAGGAAAAAACAAAACATCACCGAGAAGCGCATGCAATGAATTTTGGAAACGCTGAAGTGCTCTGGTCTGTTCCAGCACTATGAGAGAAAACAATGAATAGAGGTGTTACGGGCTTGCTTTTATGCATCTGTATGAACAACAAAGTTGAACAGCAATTCATTTCAGCATCCTCAGAAAAATACGTAATTAAACTTAAATACCCTACATGACAGAGAAGTGGTGTACCAGGGCACATGCGAAAAAGCAGGGATCAGCATTGGTCTTGGGGAGTCAAGAGGCCATAAATGTCATCTACTCTGGGAGCATCCTGGCGGTGAAAGCTGGAGCCCTGACAACAGACAGAAAAGCTTAAAAGCTGATGGGCACTGCATGGGGGATTCATGCAAGCCATCCAGTGAATGCCTGGCAGAAGGCATCCAGGTAAGAGCCACTGCTGTGCTTCAGACGTATCGCCTAACAACAGAACAAGAGCAGGAGATTTTTTTGCACCCTCTTCTGGGAGGACCTAAACCTTCAATCACTCCTCTCCATTTTGTATTTTGAACCAAAGCAAGACACCACGTATAGAGTATGAACCACTCAGGAAGGAGCAACCTCTGAGTCTGTACAGCGAGTGCTGTATCCTGCTGAAGTCAGACATAACCCCATAGAGCCTGCATGCCCACTGCCGCCACGTGACACGAGGCAGGCTGGGACGTGTACTCCCAGCAGGAGCCCAGAAAAGTTGCAGCTCCTCTGCGAGGCTGGCAACCAAGGGTGTTATGCCGTGAATGGTACGACGGAGTATCCAGCAGATAAAACAGGGAAGTCTGGAGTTCAGCAGACCCGTGCCAAAAGCCTGAAAGGCTGCTCCTGGAGGAAAGACAAACACTGCTGGCAGCTGGGCACTCATCAGAAGGCAGAGCTGAAACCAGAAAAACTTGAAAAAACAAACAAGGACTGAGAACATGAACCTGATTAGGAGTTTAATCAAGGATTGCTGGATGCGAGCTGCGTGCTTTTGGACTACTGCACTGAGTCTTGTTCAGCTGCCTTCGCATACAAAATAAAATCATCAGCAAAATGCAAATTACAAGGACATGCTTTCAACACCGTTTTTTAATTGATGCCTGAGAGATTACTCTGACGTTACCAGCCCTCTTCAAAATTCTGCATTTTTAATCATTATTCCCAAACAGTTTCTTAATAGTTGTGGCAAGTGAATGTTCCGATGGTTACCTACAATATTCTTGAGGATGGCTCAAGCTGAGAAATTAGAGGGTCATATCAAAAGCAGGGCAAGAGCAGTATTGTGTAACATGGAGGAAGACTGACACAAAAGCAGGAAAAGTTCATTGCTGAACAAATTGGTTCCTACAAGATCCGAAACAGCAGGACTGCCTTTTTTTTTTTAATATGTGTATATTCATGAGGTGTGGGGGGCTGGTGCAGCAACAGCAGCTCCTCAAGAACAACTGACCCTTACTCAGGCAGAAGCATGTCCTCTTCTGAAGAGTGACCAACATAGACTCCACGCAGCAACATGAATTTCCCTGCTGATCCCTCTTATGAGTACATCCAAGAGAAAATTTGGGAGACCTAACAAAACTACAGCAGAAAGTAGCATGGTTGTAGGCTATGTCTTAAGGTTACATTACTTACTTGGGCTTAATACACTGTACATGCAAATAAAAGTAGGCAAATCAGTGCTTCCCTTCACTGCTAAGAGAAAGCACAGATTTTAACACAGTCTCGTAACTTGATGGATTTCTAACACAAATGTTTTCTGAAATTGTCACACCTAGAAAAATACAAATGTTCTTTGAATCAACACTAGTGATAACCTAGACATTGGTAGGTATCACTACTAAGCTGTCCAGCTAAAATGCAAGAAAAATTTGACAACATGAGGTTTTGCTTCACAAAACCCACAAACAACTTTAATATATTGCTGCATATTGGTAAAAGTCTCTTGGAAGAACCGACACTAACCCAGCTAAGCGTTCACATTAAAAAAAAGCTACATAATAAACACAAATAAAAATGCAGTTAAAGGGCATTTCAAAATACATTGTAGTTAAAGTTTAAACGAAAAAATAGGAGTTAACCGTACATATAACCAAAATTGCTTTAGTTTCTTATACACAGGGGACTTTTTTCCTTTCAAATTTATGAAACCTTGGTTAGCAGAAAGTTGATAGAAATTGTTACAGAAAACCAACAGGATACATTTTCGCTGTACTTAAGTTTTTCTCTGTTTTCAGTTTTCTAATACTTGTGGTTTTTTTCCTCTTCGTTTTCTCTCTACTGCTTTCTTTTTCTCAAAAAGATAGGAACAATGATAATACAAACCACATAACCTGCAGTAACTGAAAATAATACTGCAGTTTTAATTCCCTACTAGTATGAGTTATTAAACAGAAAAGGCAAAGCTGGGCAAAAAGGTGAAGCACTGTATCTTATTACTGAATCTCTCATTTAACCTGTTTTTCAGATTATTGCAACATTTTAATGTATAAAAAATAAGGATATCTGCAAGCGAAGACTATAAATCACACACAGCATCTTGTGCATGAAGTGTCTTACATATGTAAATGTATGCAAACCCAATACTCAAATTTCACAGGCAGTCTCTGCAGACAGAGCGATAAACTATGTAATTTGCAAAGTGAAATCCATTTTATTTCCCTTTGACATCCAAAGGGTTCTTCAGCAAGCTGCTTCTCACTGTTGTGGGAGACCAGTACCAGTAAGTCTCAGCAGCGTTTTATCTGGGAGTCGAGGCAGGAAAGGACTGCAGTCCTACACGGTACAGACCTCTCAAGACTTTTTTGTCCCCTCAGCATGTAGGGCACATCTCATGGCAGAAGAGGGATCTTCTCTGATCACACATCACAAGAGGGAGGGATGCCTGGTCTTTAGGTCAAACCAGAGGGGCAAGGATTAACCTGCCAAACGAAAGGGAGTGGTGGTGGGTGGGGGTCTCCTCAAGTCACACCCTATAAAACACTTCCCTTCTCCAGGCTTCGGCACAGAGCGTGGCACGCAGCAGGCGTGAAACCAGGAGGCTCTGTGCCACCCTGGTCGCAATGCAGCATCCCAGGCGCTGCTGCAAACCACCAGCTGCCTTGCTGGATGCAGCTGGTGGTGGCATAAGAAACCATGTTCAGCACCAGTGTGAGACTGGGGCGGTCAGACACGAGTAAGGAACAGCAGCACGAGGTGGAAGTCAAGTGAAAAATGTCTCGTGCAGAAGTGAAAGACTCAACAAATCTGATCACAGTGTATGCTGGAAGAAACTTCACAATTCACAAAGTCGTTCTGGTCCATAATTAACTGAAAATTAATTACAGAATCTTGAAAAGAGCATAAACCAAAAATGGGCCAGCATACCTTCATAGTGCAGTTGCTCATTCTGAATCTCTTCCAATAATTAAGTCTAGCATATGGCACTGGAGTTAAAAAAAAAAAAAAAAATCAAAACAACAAACAAACTATGATTCCAAAAAAAGTTTTGGAGTCCTATTTGCCGAAGGGATGTCTGTCTGCAGTGCACACACATACTTTCTAGACATGAGGAGGATGAATTAACGTGGTATTTGGCAACTTCAGTCTTGCAGAAATTACAGGTTGCAGATGCTTCTTATAAAATCAAAACAAGAATTGAGAAAAGAACATAATTAGGTAAATTATTTGCTGACTTGATGAATAATTTTCTAAAGATTATTAGAGGATATAAGAGCTTGGAAAACGCCCCAATTTTTCAACAAACAAAAAGAGGAGGTAAACAATAAAACTGCCAAATTAATTTGGTTGAGCATTCATGAAAAGGTGTATTTTGTATCACTGAATTACACATAGTTTTTTAAAGGTGTTTAAAGCATGGCATGCTGCCACACATCAAAATATTATTTTTTTAGAAAAAAAATGTTAGCATGCTGGGAAGTAGAAGATACATGATCAAAACAAACTTGTAACACTGACACAGTAAACGAAAGAACATTTAAAAAATAGTGATAAAGAATATAACAAAAAAAAAACCCACAAAGAAAACAGATCAGTAGATTAATTGGAGATTGTGCAAAAATGTGCTGCAGGAACATGGAAACTCTCTGATTTCCATTTTTCCACTACAGAGATTAGTATCTTCAGTAACAGTAGGAAGACCATCACAAACTTTCAAATTACAAAGTTTGCATTATATACCCCCTATTGAAGTAACCAGGAGGAGCTGGGTGGCAGCCTGGGGTCTTTCTCTTCCATCTGTAGACGGAGAGGGCTGCAAAGGAGAGTCAAGTTGTTTCCAGCCCATGTGAGACACAACCTTGCTCTCTAAGGCAACATTTCTTCTAGATCAGCTAGGGAGTTGGTTTTTTTTTGTATGAGGTAATAAAACATTATCAACATGTACAAGTGGAAAAGAAATGTACATGGCTTCAGAAACTTGCACACCCTTCAGCCCTGAGCTATGCTTATTACCCTTTTGCATCCTCTTACTCCATTTCTCACGAACCAAACACATAGGCATCTCTGCTGCAGTTTGGGTTTTGTATTTACCTTTGCTTCCATTTGGAGGGTGAGAGCTTAAATTAGATCTACTGCACAAAGAGCACAGCACTGTACAGTGTGACTCAGCTACAGAGAGTCCTATGTTGCAAACAGGATTTAAACTAAATTGCATTTATAAATTCATTTTCCTCCAGCTCCTTCCTGATCACAATGTCTAACAAAATACTTGCGCATTTTGCCTATCAGTCCAAATCAGAAAAAGATAAAAGTCAATTTTTATTGGAGTAATGTATATTCTTGGCAAGCCTAGGCTGACCACGTGAAACTATAAGCTACGATATAGTTTCATAATAATATGAACATTTTCAGTCTATTCAAGCTAATTATGAAAAAATGTTATTTAATACCGAACTTTGGAAATTTATGTGAAAATTACTGTTTTCAAGTACACATTAATATCTCCTCTTGCCATTTCCACCTCCTTTTTTTGTGGTCGTCTCCACCCTATCAGAAACCTCCTGCAACAGCACACCGAAGTTCCCAAAATGAAGCCTGAGATGCTGCGCTGCTCCTCCGTAGGTGCCCAGTGCAAAACTCGCCACCGGGGAAGGATGGCCTAAGCAGCAAAGGGCCTTAAGCCACCACCATTTCCTGGCTGACCTGGGTTGGCTCAAAGGCCGAAAGGTCCGTCAGCACAGTTTGGCAGCCCCTGCGGACCACTACACAGTAACACTATCTCTGGGCTGCAGGCACTTCACGTCCCTGTGGCAGTACTCCCCTCTGCCTCCAGCCTGGCCTCCTGGACCAGGCAGAAAGCACCGTCTTGCATTCACACCCAGCGCCGTTCCCCCACTATCTCAATCACGGCAGTGATGGAAGGACCTTTTTATGCCATTTTAGCTCCTTTACGCAGCATGAAAAGATTAAACCAGGAATGCGAATTTCACCTTAGTTTCTCCACGTGAACAAAATCACCAAAACAGCTAAACTGCAAAGCTCAACCACGCGCCAGCTGTACGCTGCAGAGGCAGGCTTGGCCCTCTAGGTCATTAAATGCAGATCACTCATTACAATTTCAGCAGACTACCAAGCTCCAACACAAGCAAACATTTTCCAATGCACTCCTCATTTATAGCATTCCAGCCAACTTAAAAAAAAAAAAAAAAAAAAAAAA